>Ga0315298_1007772_pt1 | contig 13959 bp, 6 predicted proteins | sample WHS_1_MG_FD_203077 | JGI IMG/M metagenome (GOLD analysis project Ga0315298, IMG submission 203077) | Extremophilic microbial mat communities from Washburn Hot Springs, YNP, Wyoming, USA - WHS_1_MG | ecosystem: Environmental > Aquatic > Thermal springs > Hot (42-90C) | place: USA: Wyoming...
TATCCGCCGGGCAGCGGGATGGCGCGCGCCTCTTCGGTCTCGATCACCCCCACTTTGAGGGGCATCGCCAGGCCGGCATGGCTGGCCAGGCGTTGCGCCACGCGGTTGGCATGGCCCACCGCCGCCGGGTCCATTGACATCTTGTTGCTGCGTTCGATTTCGGCGGCCAGGGACTTGCCGAGAGCCAGCTCCTTCTCTGTCGCATAATCCCGTGTCGGGGTCTGGGCCAAGGCGGCCAGTCCCACAACCAGAAAGGCGGCGCCGCGCGTCTTCATCCGGGGTTACTCCACTCTGTAGCTTACACGAGTGTCAGGGGATCCACATCGATTACCAGCGAAGTCGCGTTCCATTTGTGGTCCAGGGCGTACTGGCGGGCACGGTACAGCAACTCGCCCAGCGCTTTGCGGCTGGCTGCCTTGATCAGCATCTGGTACCGGTACTCGTTCTTTACGCGCGACACCGGCGCTTCAGCCGGTCCCAGAATCCGCATGTTTTCCGGAACCGGGGACAGGAAGGCGCTCAGCTCCGTGCTCCTGCGCAGCGCCTCCTGTTGTTTCTCGTGCCGGACCATCACGTTGGCCATGGCCGCAAAGGGCGGATAGCGCATGATCCGCCGGAAATGCAGCTCCTTTTCGTAGAACGCCTGGTAGTCCTGGAGACTCGCCATGCGGACCGCGTAGTGGTCGGGATTGATGGTTTGCACCAGGACAAGTCCGGGCACGTCGCCGCGCCCGGCGCGCCCGGCAACCTGGGTCAGCAGTTGAAAGGTCCGCTCGGCGGCGCGGAAGTCGGGGATGCCGAGGCCGGTATCGGCTGAGATGACTCCCACCAGGGTGACGTTCGGGATGTCGTGGCCCTTGGCGATCATCTGGGTGCCCACCAGGATGTCGAAGCTGCCCTCGCGGAAGCCTTGCAGAATGTGCTCATACTGCCGCTTGCCGCTGGCCGTGTCGCGATCCAGGCGGGCGACGCGGGCCCTGGGGAAGTGGGTGTGCAACTCGTCCTCCACCTTCTCCGAACCCGTTCCCAGGAAGTAGATGTGCTCGCTCTGGCATTTCGGGCACACCTCCGGGACCTTCTCGGCGTAATTGCACAGGTGACACAGCATGCGCCGGTCGCGGCGGTGAAAGGTGAGGGTGACCGAGCAGTTGACACATTGCACGCGCTCGCCGCAGGAGCGGCAGGCGACAAAACTCGAAAATCCGCGCCGGTTCAGCAGCAGCATGGTCTGCTCGCCGTTCTCGAGCCGTTTTCCGAGTTCCTCGAGGAGGCGGCGCGAGAAGGTCGCCTGCTTGCGCGTTTCCAGGAACTCGATGCGCATGTCGATCAGTTCGACCTGAGGCATGGGCCGCGCTTCCACGCGGTCCGGCAGCGAGAGCAGGGTATACTTGCCGCGTTCGCAGTTGTAGCGTGACTCCAGGCTCGGGGTGGCCGAACCCAGCACCACCGTCGCGCCCGCCGCCTTCGCCCGCACAATCGCGACATCGCGGCCGTTGTAGCGCGGCGCTTCCTCCTGTTTGTAGCTCTGGTCGTGTTCCTCGTCGACGACGATCAGACCGATGTTGCGCACCGGGGCGAAGACGCCGGAACGCGTGCCCACCACCACGCTGGCCGCGCCCGAGCGAATGGCGCGCCATTGCCCGGCCCGCTCGGTGTCGGTGAAAGCACTGTGCAGAATCGCCACCCGATCGCCGAACCGCGAAAAGAACTGGCCGGCCACCGCGGGTGTGAGCGCGATTTCAGGCACCAGCAGCAGAGCCCCGCGTCCGGCCGCCAGCGCCGCATCGATGGCATGCAGGTAGACTTCGGTCTTGCCGGAGCCGGTGACGCCGTGCAGCAGGAAAGTCCGGAACGTCCCAGCCTGGATGGAATCGCGGATCTGGCCGAAGGCTTCCTGCTGGGCGGGGTTCAGCGTATGGGGCGCGCGCACCGGGCCGGCCGGAGCCACGCCGGCCTTCTCGGGGGTGAGCTTCAGCAGTTTCTTTCGGGCCAGCGAGCGCGCTGCCCCGCTCGCCATTCGCACCACCGCTTCGAGGTCTTTCAGGTTGTGGGAACCGGGGTGCAATTCCAGAAAGGCGAGCAACTCCCGCTCGGCTTTCGGCAGCTTGACGGCCACCGGAGGGCCGGTGAACTCGACCCGCAACTTTTCCGAGGGAGCACGCAGCGGGTCGCGTTCGGTTCGCACCGTCTCGGCAAAGACGAACCCGCGCCGTTCGAGCGTCCGCAGGGCCTTATCGGCCAGGGGCAGTTTCTTCGCCAGGTAAGCGGCGGAAAGCGATCGTCCGTCGAGCGCCCGCAGGACGGCCGCCACCGGATCGCCGGGCAACGCATCCAGCAGGAGCTGCCGGGCGGCGTCGCGTCCGGAGTCCGTCAGCGAGTAGATTTTGCCGGCCCGGATTTCGCCGGCTAGCGGCAGCATGGTGCGCAGCACCTCGCCCAGCGGAGCGCAGTAATACGCCGCAATCCAGCGGCCCAGCGCGATGAGGGATTCATCGAGGGCCGGCTCGGCATCCACCAGCCGCAACGCCTCGCGCAGTTGCGCCTCAGGAGGATCGTTGTGGCAGCGCAGCACCACCCCGGTCAGCTTGCGCGGTCCGAACGGCACAATCACCCGGCAACCCGGCTTCACCCGGTGGCGCAAAGTTTCCGGCAGCGCGTAGGTGAAGGCCCGGTCCAACGGGACCGGCAGGCTCACATCACAATAGAGACTGGAATCTTCCGGCACGAAACTACCAGCATAGCGGGCGCGCAGGGGGTTTGATAGAATCGGGGCGGTTCGCGGACGGATCCCGTTTCCCCCCACACCGCAGCCCAACCGCCTGCTGTTCTACTTCACCCGGTAAGCCGGAATCTCACGGTCGAGCACCGCGCGGATCTGCCGGATCTTCTCGGCCAGAACGTCGGGAGTGTAGAAGTAATCCTGCTCCCATTCGTAGCCCAGGCGGGAATCACGCAACTGGGTGTCGCGCGCTTCCTGGGTGCGGGCAAGCTCCTCTTTGAGAATCGCCTCCATCCGGTCCAAGGTGCGCGTGCGTTGGGGGGCGTCGAGCGACCGGGTGAGCTTCAGCCGCAGGTCTTCGAACTCCAGGATCGCCTGATCACTCCGCATCATGCGCTGCAACTGTTCGGCGAGGAGAACCTCCCGGAACGCGGCCCTTCGTTTGTTTGGAGGCGCCTTGAGGGCGGCCCGGCGGTAGCTCTGGAGACCGGTTTCCATCTCACCGGCAGCCAGCAGCAGATACTTGTTGAACACCGGCAGGCTGAAGGGGCTGGCATAGCGCGCCGCGGCATTGCTGCGGTTGGTGAAGTCCGGCACGAGGATGACGCGGGCGGGCGCATAAGGCCAGTAGGCGCTGACGGGAACTCCGCCCGCCTCGATGCCGGGCTGCGACCAGGAGTGCTCGACAACGATGGCCCGCGGCTTCGGCTTCCCGAAAAAGAACGGCGAGCCGATCGAATTGTTGGTCCCCATGTTGGGGCCGGTGTCCGGCACCAGCCGGATTGCCTTGCTGAAGTGATCCCAGGCGGCGAGGACGAGGTTTTCGGAGCCGGGGCCGAACTCGCGCCGCGCGATCGCCCGCAGCAACTCATCGAGCGGCGGAGCCCCGGTCCAACTGTACCAGGCGCGCAGTTCCGCCACAAAGTTCGGCTTGAAGCCATAACTCCAGCTCTCCATCGTGCCGTCAATCCCGTATTTCTCCAACGCCTGGTAGCGGGCGTGCCACTGGTAGGGAACGGGCAGGTACGGGAACGTGCCATATTGCCAGCTCGCGAAGGTGTCCGCCTTGGCGTACACTTTCATTCCGCGCTTGCGAGCCGCTTCCATCTGGGCCGCGGCAACCTCGGCGGGCCCGACTTCGTTGATGGCGTAGTCCTTCAGGTATCCGCGCTCTCCGTCGCGCTCGAAGCCTTTGCCGTTTTCCCAGGTCAACAGCGGAGTCACATCCGGGGCATACCGGCCGATAACCGACCTCTTCAACTCCGTCGCGGTTGGCCGGAAATCGATGTTGTAGTCCCAGGCCAGGACCTCGATGGCGGGGTTGATCTTGTGCATCTCTTCGGCGGCGACGTTGACGCCGCGCGTCCAGTGATCGATCCAGTCGCCGATATCCTTCCGGTCCCAGGATGGCCAGCCATCGTAATCGAAACCTTCAATCAGCAGCACGTAGCCGCGGATCTCGGGGAACTCCGTCACGATGTCGCGGACCAGTTTCCGGAGCGCCGCTTCATTCTCGGCTGTCCCGTCGAGGTGATGCATGATCGGGCAATACACATCCAGGCCGTAGCGCGCGGCGCGGCGGATCAGGTCGTGCATGCGGGCGGGGTTTTGGCGCTTCATCGTGTTGTAGGGCCAGTGTGCCGGCGCCCCGTTCGGGTTGGCGTACACCGAGGCATAAATGGAATCGAAGCCGTAGTGGGCCAGGATCGACAGATACCGGTCCGGCCACTCCATCCAGCCGAGTCCGGACAGGGTCATGCGGGCGCCGAACAGGCTTCGGCGCGCGGTGTTGAGGTCGCGGGGCAGGAAGGGACCTTCGCGCAGGTTCATGCGGGCTTCGAGGTGATAGAGGCCATACATGGCGCCGCGCTCATCGAAACCGCAGACTGCGATCCGGTCCGGAGCCGCGATGATCTGGTAATCCTTCCGGCCGCGGAGTTCGGAGCCGCAGCCGGGCATCTGTTCGCGGGTCCCGGCGACGACGGTCCCTTTCATGGCCGGCCAGTTCTCGAGTGACGGCTTCGCTTCCACGGTTGCGTGGACCCGCATGGCGCGCGCGAGGTAATCCTGGAAGTCCTCCGCCGCCTGGCGCAGGACGGGGCCGGCTTGAGCCGGCACGGTGATGGTCCAGCCCCGATCGGGCAATGCCATCTCGGAAGAAGACGGCTTCAAAGCCGGGTTGCGGCGAAGCGGCTCGGTCCAGTTCTCGAGCGTCTTTCGGAAATCGTGGGGTTGCTCGACCGGCAGAACGGGCAAGGCCCTGGCGGCGAATTCCGAGGCGGTAATCCGGCCGTCCTCGGACAGACCGGCTCGGACGCACAAGGGAAGCAGCAGGAATAAGCCAATGCGGCGGGCGAGTTGCATGCAGATAGTATTTCGAGGCGGGCGCTCGCCGTCAACCCATGCGGCGCCCGTCAGGCATGTGGTGCGGACCGGCTATTCGAATCGCTCGCCCTCGAACATCAGCCGGACCAGGTTGTCCAGATGGCGGTGCACCTGGCTGTCCTTGGTCAGGTCCCACAAGCTGGTTTTGAGCTGGCGCATGCCATAGACCGAGGTCAGCCATGCCTGGGTCCATCCGGTCTCGATGGACCACGCGCCCCACCCGGCGTCGGCGTTGCTGGCCCAATACTCCCAGCGCTTGAATTCAAACGCCCGAAACCAGGCGCCGTCAAGCTCGGGGTGACTCTGGGAGCGAACCTGGATCCGGCCCAGGAATCGCGCCAGCCTGTCTTCGGCTTCGGCATAGAGCGATTCGCGAGTCGCCGCTGAGGCTTCATGCAGGCCCAGGAACGCGAAGTTGGTGGTATACAGCAGGTCGCACAGAGGGTCTCCGTTTCGCTGGATGAGCGTGGCTTCGTTTGTGCCGTAGGCTTCGTTGGTCTGGGGAGGCCCGTAGTCGCCTTTGCCCGCCGGACCGATCTCCTCGCGGATGGCGCCGGATGCATCCTGGAGGGCGACCAGGTCCGTTGCAATCCGGCGCAACCAGGCGCGGTGCTCCGCCGTGTCCTCCAGCCGGACCAGCCAGGCCAGCGGGAGCAGCATGCGCGCGCGTTCCTGCTGCATGCCGTTGGTCCAGTGCCACTCGTCCGGGTACGCGGCCATGGTCATGCGAATTGCGTTCCTGGTCCGGTCCAGGAACGGCCTGAAGCCGGTGTGCTCGTAAGCCCAGAGAAACGTGGCCCACAGATAGGCTTCATAGTGCGGAGCGTAATTGATCCTTTCCGAGTGGAAGTAGTGCCGCCACCCGTTCTTCTGAAGGGGCGCCTCGTCCAGGCGGTTGCCGCGAAAACCGAGCCTTCCGGTGGTGCGAAGATTGGCCAGCAGGCAGCGCAGCAGCATTTCGTCCCAGCGCGGCGACTGGAGCAGGGCGGCGGCCGCCATGGTGCCCAACATGCTCCGCGCGTTGTCATCGCCGTAATAGACGCCGAAGCCGTCCATCTCCTGATAGTACTTGGGCGTGGTATTCCAGCCGGCCAGTCCGAACGAGGCGCTGCGGGGGTCGGCGCGCGAGCCACTGGCCAGCACCGAGTGGAAATAGATAAAGTCGTTCAGATTCGCCGCGGCCTTGCTGCGGTCCCGGTTTCCCTCGATGACGCCTGAGAACGCGAATGAGGCCGAACTCTCGCCCATACAGTCGTTGCGAAGCCACCAGCGCACGAGCTGCGAGCCGTCGTGGCGTATGGTGGAGCTAAAGCCTTCCAGCAATCCCTCGCTGCCATCCCCGGACGGCCAGGACGGGTCCGGCATGGGACCCACCTGGTCGGGGTATTTCCTGGCGTCCTCGAGGGACCGCTTCCAGGCCGGGTGTACCAGCATCCGTGCATTCTCGAACCAGCGGACGCCCCGCCGGAACGCCTGAATTTCGTAGTCGAGGGGAAGCTTCTCGGTGGGCGAATACGACGGCCGTACCGAAGGCGTCCAGACCAGGTCGGGTATCTTTCGGCCCGGACAAAGCCACGTGAGGATGTGTTTCCAGACAGGCCCCCATGCGCCGGCAGGCGCGTAGCGCGCCGTGATGAACTGGCTGAGCTTGGTGGTGGCAACCAGAAGCCGGCCATTCGGGTGCTCGAACAGGATGGGGTAAACGTCCTTGGGTGGCAACCCATACACGGCGGTGTCGAAGCCCGCCACCCGCGCGGCCACCAGGTCGGCGTTTGGCGCGGCGACGGGAAGGAAGCGGCAACCGTGAATCGCCAGAATGCGGAGCCGTTCCAGGGCCGGACCAAAGACCCCGGATGCCACGACCGTGCGCTCCCACCGGGTGGCTCGCGGAGCGCCGGGTTCGAGCCCCGGCAGCCAGGCCGGGTACTCGAGGTACAGCCTGAGCCGCTTGCGTGCCGCGCGATCAAGCAAGGGCCCATCGATCGGGGTGGTTCTCTCCGGATATCCGTCTGCCAGCAACAGGACGCCGGAACCCGCCGGGGCTTTCGCGACCGCCTCAGCGGGCGAATCATAGCGTGCGCAGGCGCCGGTGGCAGCGAGGGTCCGGTACAGGTCATTGCCGGGCGAGGCGGCGAAGACCAGGGGCAGCGTCTCGGGCCGCGCCGGAGCGGCGCAGAAGACCGCTGCCAGCAACAGGCGCTTCCAGAGGACCGCCGCGGTCATGATGCCGGCGCTGTCAGGCCCGCCCCGCAGGCGCCATTGAACGGACCATCGCCTGAAAGGTCGGATAGGCCTCCGGCCCCTTGGCTTCCATCCACCGGATGAATTCATTGCCCACGGTCTCCAGGTTTTTCCAGGATTCTGAGCGCGTGCGGCGTGCGCAACTGTACAGCACCCCGGCCGCGATTATTCCAGGGGGGCAAGTCCGAGTAGCTGGCTGAGCTTAAACAGGACCGCCGAGACGGCGATCGCCGCCACGCCGAAATAGCGCATCATCTCCGTTCCCCACTGGGCGGCGGCCGGTGAACCGGGCGAGGCGAAAACCCAGATCGTAAAGGCCACCGCCGCAACCAGGATCATGAGGAGCTTTCGCCGGCCGTCGGTCCGGGTAGCCGATTTCTTGTCCCGCACCGCCGTTTCGAGCAGCAGGAGAATCACCAGGAAGAGAAGGGCTGCAAAAAATATCGCCCAGCTTCCAATGCTTTTCTCCGGGGCCAGCAGGCCCACCGCCGCACCCCAGCCGGCCACGACCTCCGTGGGTATGAAACCGGTCAGCCGTTCCAGGGTGGTCGTCACCGTACGTTTGGCTTCCTCTGGTGCGGTAACTGAGATGAGAGGCCTGAACTCATCTACCAAGCCTCTGCGCAGGAGAGTTTGCTGCGCGGTCTGCTCCTGCTCCTGCCGCTCCTGGACAAATCGGGCCATTGCCGCTACGCTCATGCCGAGTTTCCTCCCCCCTTTTGGGTTTTCAGGGGCTCTGGGCTATACTTCGGATAGCTCGCCCATCGCGCGTATTCCCCGAGCTAAAGGCCATGCTTTCCGACCTGACTCAGGCGTTCGTGCCAGTTGGCGAGACGCCTCCTTTGACTGGCCGTGAGGCTGAGTCCCCAGTCGCTCTTTGGCGTGACAGCCCTCTTGTCGCCGCCGTAACAAAAAGCCAATCCAGCCACGAAATCATTATCGCCGACTATCAGAGCGGGCGGGTTATCGCACGAGTCGCTCAGCCCGACTCTCCGATGCGGATCGTCTGCTCTCCCTCCGGGCAGCAGCTCTTCGTGAGCGGTGAACAGTCCTGCCGGCTGTATCGAGCGCCGTGGGACAAGCCGGCGAGCAGGAACTGGGACCTTCCAGGGATCCTCGATGCAGCTTGGCAGGACGAAGGGACGGTTCTGGCCGCCGGGTTGTCACAGGCGGAGAGCGGAACCGCATGGATAGGCAGGCTGGACGTGGACAGTGCCGGCCTGGTGCTGGTCCGGGCGGGAATCTTCGGGAATGAAGATGGCGACCTTCAGTGCATGGGGGCTTGCTGTTCGGAAGGCGGACGCGTCGCTTTCCTTTGCGGAGACCTGTACAAGACTCGGGTGCGCACGGTCTCCCTCACGAGCGCCGGCCTGACCCGCACCGCTGGCTTCCAGGCGCGCGGCGATGTATACCGGGCCCGCGCGGCCCTGCTGGACCGGGGAGAGACGGTCGTCTACTGCAACTCGCGGGCTTACCTGTTTGGCGGCGACGGCGCTCTGCTGGATGAAATGGAGGGCCCCTCCGGGGCGGCTTTCTCTGATTACCCTCAGTTGTTCAGCGCCTCGGGGTTTTTCCTCCTCAATGTCATGCGGATGATCAGCGGCGGGAAGCGGGTCTGGAATGTGCGACTCTATCGGACCCGAGGAGGCAAATTCCAGATGGTGGTGGGAGACGACTTCGAGACTCCGCCTGAGGCTTTGGCAATGGACGGCGCTGAATGCCGGCTGGCATTCCCGGTGGGGGATCGGATTGAAGTGCGCCGGGCGAATGACCGGGATGTCGCGCAGTTGGCCGATCCCGATCCCGCCGAAGCCACCCGAGCGGCGGAGCGGTTGGGCGGGCGCCGTCACACCGCTGCCCGCAAGGCGCTGGAAGCGGTGATTGCCGAGCGGATCAGCGAAGAAGAAGAGCCGTTGCGCGCCGCGGCGGTCGGCGCACTGGCGGCGATCGGCGAGCCGGCTGCGCTGGGGGCGCTCATCCGCCACCTGGGGCGCCGGCGCCCGCTCGTGGACCGCAGGAAACTGACCGACGCCATCGAATCCTTCGCGGTTGGCGAACGGCAGGCGGCCGCACTGCGCGCGCTGGAGACCGACAGCATCGCTCACTGCGGCGCCATCCGCGTGCTCGAGCGGACACCGGCGCCGGAAGCGCTCGAGCCTCTGTGCGGAGCTCTCTCCGACGCCGACGATGACATCCGCGTCTCGGCGGCAAACGCACTGGCGGGTCTGGCCGACCCGCGGGCGGCTGTCGCCCTGCTGGCCCGCTTGAATGAAGCCAATGACCTGGTGCGGCAGGCGGTCTGGACGGCCCTTCTGGCGACGCTCAAGGCCGCCGGGCTGCTGTCCGATCGCTTCTTGCAGTCGGCCGGCAGGCCGGTCGACTTGGTGACCTTCGCACGAGAGGTTATCGAAAATGGCAACGTCAGCGACGGGACTCGATCCCAACAGGGGACGCCGGCCGAGCTTCTCGAAGCGCTGGCGGCGGCTGTGGCCGGAAGTGGGCTGCCGCTCGACAAGCTATTCAATGCAATCGACTCCCTTACTGCGGCCAGCAGTGGCTTTTCCCGGCGCACGCAGTTCGCCGTGGGCCTCGCGGTGGCGTTTGCCCTGGCCGATGCTTTTCGCGCCCGCAAGCGTTTCGAGGCGGCTGAGGCAATCTATCGCCGGGCTGTTTCGCTCGCTGCCGAAGCAGACGCCCCGCAGATCGCCTGGCGCTGTTGGAGTCAGATCGGTGCGTGTCTCGAGGAGTCAGGCGACCTTCGCGGCGCCTCCGCGGCGTACGATCGCGCCAAAGACTTCATCGACCGGTTGTGGTTTGGGCTTCTCGACGAAACGCAATTGCGTGGCTTCTTTCGGGACAAAGCGGAACTGTACGAACGGGCTGCCCTCTGCGAACTGCGCCTGGGGCACGCAGGTCTTGCCCTGGAGACCATCGAGAAGGCCAAGACTCGCTACCTGGGCGACCTCATTGCCCGGCGGCGCTTGTCGCCGCACAGGGGTATCGAGAAAGAGACCGGCGGGTTTTGGGAGGCGGTCGAACTGGAGAAGCCGAAACGTCTTCCGATTGTGGAGACTCGCCTGGGTGCGGGCGAGCGCGTGGCGCTTGCCGATGTGAAGATCGAGCCGGAGGGTGATTCGTCCACCCGCATCCTGCCCGAGAAGCTGATGGCGTTCGAGGAGCAGTCTCCCGCAGCGAGCCGGGAACGGGACTATCTTCGTGGCGCCTGGCAGGCTGCCGCGTGGAGCCGATCGCTCGAAGACAGGGACACGCGTTCGGAGGCGCTCGAGCCGCTCGTGCGGATATACGAGACGCTGGCCGCTGTCCGCGCCGCGCTCACTCGCGGCGAATGGCCCGTCACCGCGGAGCGGCAGGAAGAGTACCGCTCCTCGTACCGGAACGCCGCCGCCACCGCCTCCCGGATCGAAGGGGAAGGGCTTTGGGTCTTTCGTGAGCTCCAGCACCTTGTCGACAACCTGTTCGGCCCGAGCGCCGGTGAGGATGCGGCCCGCTTTCTGGACGCCATCCTGGAAGCGTTGGGCTTCGCGCTCAACCGCGAGCCGGTCTTTGCCATCTCGGTTCGCAGCAGTGCGGATGTCGCAGCCGGCCCTCTCGGGAATATCCGTTTCCTCGCGCAAGCGCTCGAACCGCGTGCGGGCGCCGAGACGGAACGGTCGCGGGCCGTCGACCGGGCGCTGGGATTCCGGGCGACGGGACGCTGGCGGTACATTACGCGGCTGGCGCGCGGGAGTATCGCGGGGCTGCGGCAGACCCTCGATGAGCTGACCGATCCGCGGAGCGCCCAAGTGCAGTTCGCGGTCACCAGGCAGGGGACGGCGGTCTTCATCGCTTACGGTGACTCGCGGGCCGCAGCGGAGACCGGCACGGCCATGCCACCTTTGGCCGATGGCCGTTTCGAGACCCTCTTTCTGCCGGAGGTGACCTCCGGAGTGCTTGGCGGTCGCATGGCTGAGGGTCCGGAGAGCTGGTTCGGCCGCTACCGCCTGGCCGGCGGGAGCAATGACCTGCGTGGTTGGGGGGCGACGGTTGAGAACACGCTCGCCTGGCTGTCAGAGGCTCTTTGGGCGCCCATTGACGAGCGGCTTCAGGCGCGGGGAGTGCGCAGACTGCGGCTGATCCCTCATCGCGCGCTGCACCTGGTTCCGTTTGCCGCCATGTGGCGGCAGAGGCGCTTCGGAGGGCCGGAACGGTTGGTTGATGCCTACGCGATCTCGTACGCACCGAGTCTGACGCTGGCAGGCATCTGCCGCGAGCGGGCCGGCCGCGGCCTGGCGTCGGAACAGGCGCTGACATTGGTTGCCGACCCCGAGGGCAGTCTGCCGTTCGCCCAAGCCGAAGGTGAACAGGTCGCGGCGTTGTTCGACCCGGCGCGAAGTTTGAAACTCGAAGGAGCGGTGGCAACGTGCGAGAACGTAGCGAAAGCTCCGGTAGCGAAGGTGTTCCACTATACCGGCCATGGAGCCTACGACTGGGACGACCCTCTGAACTCCCGGTTGCGTCTGGCCGATGGTCCGCTGACGCTGGCGCAACTCTTCGGCGACTCACTCTCTTTGGAGGGTACTCGCCTTGCCGTGCTCTCCGGTTGTGAGACGAGTGTCACCGACCCCGCCGACCTTGCCGACGAATGGCTGGGACTCTCGGCGGGCTTCCTGTTCGCCGGAGCGCGCCAGACGCTGAGCACTTTGTGGGCGGTGGACGATCTGTCTTCAGGGATGCTGCTTTCGGTCTTCTACCGCAAGCTGCTGCGGGAGGGCGGTCCGGCCGCTTGTGCTCTCCAGGAGGCCCAGCGCTGGCTTCGCGACAAGGCGGACCGCGCCGCGGCGCGCCGCTTCGCCGGGCAGGCCATTGCCGCTCTTAAGGCCCAGCTCGCGTCGCGTCCACGCGGCGGCGAAGAAGCCAGGCGGCTCGAAGGCCGCCTCGAATGGCTCGAGGCAAGAAGGCGCAACCTCGATCGCTGGCCACCCAAGCCCTTCCGCGAACCCGTCTTCTGGTCGGCATTCACTCTTTCCGGAGCGTTTGATGGGGCAAGACACGACGACGCCTGATTACACCGCATCCGCGCGACGGCAAGCAGCGGGCTGAAGTGCGCTTCAGTCTCTGCTTCGCGAGCCACTCCGCAGCTCGATTTCTGCCAGTTGTTTTCGCACGACTTCCGTTTTCGTTGCACTTGGCGCCACCTCCAGATACTCACGCGGATGAGCCGCTGGCGCGGCATAGTCCCGCCTTTGGTGCAGGCCATTCCCGGGATGTGCTCGGCCTTGGCGAGCTTCTGATCAGTGCCCAGTTTCACTGCCAAACGTGCACTCCGCTTCTCCACATCCAGGTGGCTAGCCCTGGGCTAGGCCAGGGTTAGGCCTGGGTTAGGCCGGCTTCTGCAAGATCAGCACGTCCTGCCCGATCGGGGCCTGTGTGTCGGGGATGTAGTCCCGCAATCTCAGCACGGCACCGAACACTTCAATCACGCGATCGCGGCTTTGAAAGATATCGTAGTGAGAGCCACCGGCCCGAGTCGACAGCGAAGCTCGCGGGTCATCCGTGCCGAAACAGAATTCCCTGCGCTCCTTGACCATCTTCTGGCCTTCCGCTCCGAGTTGGGCATCGATGAGGGTCTTGCCAATCACGGAACACACCAGAAAGCCACCGGGCTTCAGCACGCGCTTTATCTCCTCGAGCCAGACGGTTTGCTGTTCAATCGGGATATGGGCAAAGACCGAGCAGGACACGATGAGGTCGAACTGGTCGCCGCGCTCGAACGGAAGCGGCGGTGTCAGTTGGTTCACATAGAACTCACAGTCCGGCACGTTCTGCAGGCACCAATCGATGCACTCGGGATTCGCGTCCACACCCACCAGCCGCACGCCGTCCAAGTAACGGAACAGGCGCAGCAGGCGAGCCGAACCACAGCCGAAATCCAGGATGGCACCGCAGGTGCGCAGGTTGAAGCCGTGCTTCATCACCATCCGAAGGAAATGGTAGGCTTGGCGATAGGACTCATAGAAAAACTGGGCGTCGGTGTATTCGGCTTGGTAGGAGCGCTCGTCGAGCGAACTTGTCAGGAGCCGGAGACGCTTCGTCATCGCCGGGCCGTCGTCGACGTCGGGGACCACCCAAAGTGGGCCCATGTGTTCTCGGAGCATCCGCAAATACCGGCGCTTGGCGTACCAACGGTATGCGCCGATCAGAGTCTTGCGAGGCAGCAGCACCTGTGCCATGGGGCGAATGGGGCGAAGCACAAATCTGTGTAGTAACTCCATAAGACCTCCTTTCTTGGCTCAAGCAGAAGCGCGTGGGGGCGCTTACTGCATGCTCCATCTCACTGATTCTATACGCCTCCGGCTGGCTTGGAGCTCGTCATCCTTCATCACCCGACGGCGGACGAGGAGGGTCAGGGGAACCACTCAATCCGCCAGTCCGAACGGCATCCAAAGCCGGCGAAGTGCGCACCTGTCCCGGAACATCGTCCTTTTCAGGTTACTCCTGGCGCAGGATCTCGAGAGGTTTTTGGGAAAGGATCCGCAGGCTGGCCAGCCAGCCGGTGGCCACCGCGATGGCCGCTGTCGCCAGGACGCTCAACGTATTAGGCAGCCAGGCGATCT
>Ga0315298_1007774_pt1 | contig 13957 bp, 13 predicted proteins | sample WHS_1_MG_FD_203077 | JGI IMG/M metagenome (GOLD analysis project Ga0315298, IMG submission 203077) | Extremophilic microbial mat communities from Washburn Hot Springs, YNP, Wyoming, USA - WHS_1_MG | ecosystem: Environmental > Aquatic > Thermal springs > Hot (42-90C) | place: USA: Wyoming...
AGAGTTCAAAAGGCTAATTGACAAGTATGACCTTGAAGTAATTAGTCTAACTCCAGATTGGATTGATTTAAACCTTGCGAGTTCAAATCCAGAAATTAGAAAAAAATCTGTATCAATTGTTAAGGAATACCTACGTATGGCAAGTGATTTTGGTGCTCAGTACTTTACTATACTTCCAGGCAAAAAATCAGTAATTGCTACGCCCCCGATTGAAAAATGCAGAGAGTGGTCGTTGGAAAGTCTAGAAGAGTGCGTGAGTCTAGCAGAAAGCCTTAAAATTACCTTATGCCTTGAAGCTGCTCCGGGTCAAGTAATGGAGAAAGAGGGAGATTTAATAGATTTCGTAACGGAAATAAATTCAAGATACCTTCTTATAGCCGCTGATACCTCGCATGCATACGTTCTAAGCGAACCTGTGCATTACTTCAAAAAATTAAAAGATTATATAGGAATAGTTCACATAGCAGATACCGATGGTACTCCAAACGCTCATCTTCCACCAGGCTTAGGCAAGGTGGATTTCATCGCTGTGTTTCTAACCCTCAGGGAAATTAATTACAACGGGGATTATATGCTCGAGATATGGTATCCAAAAGATCCCGATTGGGCTGCAAAGCATAGTAAAGCCTTCATAACAAAGTTATTAGAGTAGTGGTCCATAAAATTTCGGCGCCTCCAATCCTCAGGCGGCTACTCCGCCTTTAACAACTCCGCATAAGTTTCCCAAGAATGCCATCCATCATACTTTAACCTCTCATGCCAACACCTTCCTAAAACGGCTTAGCTGGAAGGACGGTAAGGCTTATCGTAATCCTCAATATCGCAAATTTGGAGCCTATAAACTGTTATCTGAGGTTATTGCTGTTTTGAATCGTTAGATCCGACGATTGAGCGTTGATCTTAGACGGATTGCAGGCTTGGACGAGGATTACGCCTATTAATGACTATTCTGTGGATTTGGCATATATTCCACCCCAGACGAATCACTCATGTTACGTTCTAGGTTTCAGCTTTTTATTAGAGCATTAGGTATTTGTCTAGTATTTGAAAGAAATCAGTCTTGCAACAGCTACAAATAATAGCAATAATATGCCGAAATATAAGCACAACCGTCAACTCTCAAAGAAACAGGAATGAGAGCAGGCGAAGCAACATGAGTGCGGTTATAGAAAGATAAAAATCTTCTAATAGATGCATAAGGCGTTTTCATAGGAGCGCGGCGCAACGCGCGACGCAAAAAACTTAAATATTTGTTCAAAAGCATTCAACTCATGAAAATTAAGGTTAAAGTAAAGTTTTTTGGTTTTTTAGCTAGGATGGTAGGAAAAGATCACGTTTTAGAATTCGATGAGGGCATAACTTTGGCAGATGCCATAGAAAAAATTTTCAGATTGTACAATATTGGAAATTTTAGATTAGCTAATGAATATTCACCCATTGGTTACGTTAAGGTTTTCCTTAACGGTAAGATATCCTCGAGAAAAGATGTGTTACATGATGGTGATGAAATAACTCTATATCCACCAATATCTGGTGGATAATAAATGCTTAACAAATTAACTCGCTATCTTAAGGATTATCATACTTCTAAAGACGTGGCAACTTGAGATGTAGGTTTTTATGTTTCTTTTTATTTGTTTTCTTTTATGTTCAGCGTTAGGGACTATTCTGCAAAACATTCACATACTACTACAACCATTTGAGGGGAGGCTTTTGTCTTCATCAAAGTGCCACATTCGTATAAGAGCGGTCGATTTTATGGCTTATTGTGGTTGGAGCATCTCTGAGGGTTTAGCGCGGAATGTTAGCTATGGAATATGTGTAGAGGGTTGGCTGACCGTCTCATGAATGGCTTTTCCGTTGCGGAGTACCGAAAAGTTTTAAAAGTCAGAAATGTATTGCACTTAAAGGTGATTGTTTTGAAAGCTGCTGTTCTTTACCGATATAGTAAGATAAAGGAAAAACCACTTAAAATAGAGGATGTTGATGTTGAAAGGCCTAAATCAGGGGAAATTCTCCTTAAAGTTAAATCTGCAGGTATTTGTCGTTCTGATATGCACGTGATTGAGGGAAAAACTAGTTTGCCATTACCAGTTGTCTTAGGCCACGAATTTATGGGGGAAGTCGAAGATGTTGGAGAAGGGGTAACTTCAGTTTGCAGGGGCGATATTGTGGTAAGCTCGCCTGTCTGGCCTTGTGGAAAATGCACAAATTGTATAACAGGACACGAGAATCTTTGCGTGTTAGCAACAGCCCTCAGAACGAAGGGTGTTTTATTGGACGGCACTACTCGATTACGTTCTCATGACGGAAAATACATATATACTTTTTTAGGCGGAGGCTTTGCCGAATACGCCGTTGTGCCAGAGTTTGGAATTAGCAAATTACCCCCTCAATTAAGAGGTGAATGCTACGCAATACTAGGATGTGCGGTTATTACAGCATACAACGCAGTTATCAACACTGCCAAAGTTAGACTTGGCGAGAAAGTTGCAATATTTGGCGTCGGTGGCATAGGGGTAAACTTAATTCAGTTCTGTAAGATTGCCGGGGCAACAGAAATAATTGCAGTGGATATCATAGACAAAAAGTTGTCACTAGCCAAAGAATTTGGAGCCACTTATGTGATCAATTCGAGTGAGAAAGACCCTATAAATGAGATTAGGAAGGTAACGAATGGTGGGGCACAAGTTACTTTTGAAGCAGTAGGACTCCCTGGAACCATATACCAAGCTATTGAATCAACACATGTGGGAGGGAAGGCCGTGTTGTTAGGCATGATGCCTATGAATGCACCTGCACAAATACATGCAGCTAGGGTTGTTAGAAACGGGATACGGATTTTAGGTAGTTATAATGGAAGACCTAGAATAGATCTCCCAGTGATATTTGAACTTATAGTAAGAGGAATGTTAGATGTGGACAAACTAGTAACGAAACGCTGGAGCTTAGAGCAAATAAATGAAGCCTTTGAGACACTTGAAAAGGGTGAAGTTATTAGAAGTATCGTGATACCTACTTAATGCTTTTCCAATGACTGAGCCATGCGCGGCTGTTAGGCTCAGGTGTTGTTTTAGCCTTGAGATGGCTCTTTCAGCTGAAGACTTGTATGTGTAAAGCTTTTTCATGCTTTCTGGTTCATGGGCTTCGAAGCGTTTGTCGACGCTAGAAAATCCGCTTCAGCTGGCTTTTGTTTGAAGGCAGGGTATTACGGGTTTTACTCCATGGTTGGAGATGTTCATCAGCTTTCTGCTCGAATTTCAGCTCGAATGTAACCTTGGCCTCAGAATTCGAGTAACCTCCAGAGTCACTTTTTAGCTCCAGACAAACATCAAATTATCCGAAACGAAAAGAATCACCTCTCCGTGCGTTGGGTGTTGCTAAATTGGTTTGAGGCTCTTTTATGGTTAAAGTCACTTTCCGCCTTATCTCCAGAGGTAACGAATAGAGGAAAAACAGGCTTCCACGCCTTTTAACAGGCTTCTTTTCTTTAATAATAAAGCCTGCCTTTGCAGGCTGACCAAATGCATCCTCAGGGGTTATGAGAGAAGCCAACATCCCTTAAGAGTTACTCAAAAATCCCTAGGGTTAAGAACATTTAATATCCGCCTATCAAAGGAATCCATATCAGGAACAAAGTGGCAAAAGAGGAATAAAAACCATTTTACACCAAATTAGCAACAAGCTAGCGTGGAGATGCGCGCATAAGTGTTGAATAATTCGTTTTTGGGCAACAAGTGGCTTTATTATTGTCTTAAAGCCCATATTCTTTCCTGAACCTAATAAAATCTTTAGGTTTGAGTTCCTGGGGTTTAGCATAGTATGCCTTTCTGCTTACCGAGATGCCTGCTTTCACCCTTAAATCAACTAACAACTCTAAAGTTTTAAACGCACATATGTTTGAGTCCAAAATAGCAATTTTTGTTAGTTCCGGCGGTAACATTTTAGTTTTAATGATATCTGTCAGGTATGCAGCCACTATTGTGCATCCTAGAATTATAACGTCCGCTCCTTCTTGAACCGCCTTTTTTGCCAGATTAATTATTCTCTCTCTATTTTCTTCCGGCTTTTTTACTATCTCATCAAGCCAGAGTCCCACGGATTTGACAGATAAGCATCTAGTTTCAAGTCCATATCGTCGAAGCAAGTCCCACGTATTTGTTACTGCCAGTTCAGAGTCAGTAAAATAGCTAAATCTGTGACCGAGTTGGCATGCAATAAGAACAGTTGGCACCGTTGCCCCAACAACAGGTATGTCAACGACCTCTCTTGCCTCCTTTACACCAGGTTCGTATGAACAGGCGATATAAACACCGTCATAACCATTCTGTTCGGCTTTTATAACTTCTTCTATAACATCGACCTCAGCCAACTGTCTGAAGTACCAAAAGTCAAAGTATTCTGGCCCCCTTTTAAGATGAGTGATATCGAATTCCGTATCAGACCTCTTAACTGGTTCAAGAATTTCTTTTATAACTTCGTCATATCTATCGGTACCAAAAGGATTTAATACCAGTAGCTTACTCACCAAATTATCCTTCCCAGGTCCTCTTTATCAACCAAAGTGCGTTTTCTCTGGTTAGTTTTCTTACTAAATTAGGTCTAATGTCCGCTATCCGAGGACTCGTTACTAAAAGTTCTGCAACCTTTTCTAAGTCTTCCTCTTTCATCCCTATATCTTTATATGCCACAGGCAGACCAACGTCTTTAATAAGTTGTCTAACCGCATTAATACCTTTGTACGCAGCTTCCCTCAAGCTTAGATTGTCAACATCTTCGCCCATAGCCTCAGCAATTAGCTTTAATTTGTTGGGCGAAACCATAATATTATATTCCATAGAAGAAGGGAGAGCGCAACAACATGCCACTCCATGAGGGATCTTGTACAATGACCCAACAATCTCTGCGACTGCATGAGAATCAGAGACTCCAGCTACGCCATGGGGCTCCATGAGAGCCGCTAGTGACATATTATAACGTGCCGCTATATTATCGCCTTGATAAACGGCTACTCTCAAGTTTTCCGAAATGAGCCTTATAGATTGTAGCGCCAAAGCTCTTGTTATAGGATTATCGCCTCGTCCCAATATGGTATCAATTGCATGCGAAAGTGCATCAATGCCCGTTGAGGCTGTAAGTTTGGAGGGCATGGAAACAGTCATCATAGGATCGACAATAGCGAGCTTGGGATATAAGAATGGATGTGCAAACGCTCCTTTTATGCCTTTTCTATCGGTTACTACGGAGGCACAAGTGATTTCTGCGCATGTTCCAGCAGTCGTTGGAATTGTAATGCATGAAATTCCAGCATTTTCAAACGTTTTTTTCCCTCCGTAATAATAATCTTCAGGATCTCCGGGGTTGTTAACCAGCACTGACGCTACCTTTGCACTATCTAAAACACTTCCACCTCCAACCCCGACCACTACATCGCACCCAACTTGCTTAATGTACCCTACCAGATCCTCTATGCATTCAATTGGCGGCTCCGCCTTGATCTTGTCAAAAACTTCAAACTCAAGCGACACACTCTCTAACGACTTTACAATAACATCCATGATCTCCATCTTTCGCAGTATTGGATCGGTTACTACGAGCACTTTACGCCCTTTAAGTTTTTTTATCTCGATCCCTAATTGTTCAGCTGTGTTCAATCCAAATATGATTTTTACCGGCATAAACAACGAAAACGTTTTCAAAGGCTCGACGAGTGTAGACATCATTTTTCCTCCTTCTTTACCTAAGTTTAAGATAAGTTGTTTTTAAATTTTTCGGTGCTTCTGAGGGGATGTGACAACTTAAGGCTTACTACCCTCAAATGGTTGTAGTAGTATGTGAATGGTTTTAGTTGGTAGTGTTTTAGTGGTCTCAGGTTAGTTTCTTTTCTTTTGGTTTTTCTTCATGGTGAGTTCTCACGGAAATTTCTTGTTGTTTTGTAGTTTGATGCAGGTGGTTGATGGTGAGCTGGCTGAGCTGTTTTCTCTCATTAGTTGCCTATGGCTCCCGCAAGCCCCCACATTCTCTGCATCCTCCTCAAGCAATTAAAGTTGGCTTTGATATATTCCTGCTACGAGATATGCACCGCAATTGTCAGCGTTACCAGTTTACTAATTTTCTATTTGATAACTTCCAAAACCGATCTGTCAATTGTAAACGTTACTGTTATAAGTATTAGAAGCCCTGAAACCACTTGCTGAATAAAGGGGGAAATCCCAACAACCCCCATACCATTAGTTAACACCGTCATTAAAAGCGCACCAACGAAAGTTCTAACTAATCCACCAGAACCGCCAGTTAGGCTAGTACCACCAACACACACTGCTGCTATCGAATCTAATATATATGGCTCTCCTCCTCTTGGCCAGCCAGTAGCGAGACGTGAACAAAGCAAAACACCTGCAAATCCTGCACATAATCCAGAAATAACAAATGCTAAACATTTAATTCTATTAACTTTTACTCCAGAAATAATAGCTGCTTTTTCCATTCCTCCTGTTGCATAGACATGCCTCCCAAACTGCGTAAAGCTAATTAAAAACCAAACCAATAACCAAAAACCTAACGCAATAAGGAAAATTAAAGGAAAACCAAAAATTTTCCCTTGCGCTAGGTATAAGAATTCTGGGTTATTTACCGTTATGGGATAACCTCCACAAAGAATAAGGGATATACCTGACCCAATAGCACCTACAGCAAGGGTTGTTAGAAAGGAAGGTATTTTCAATTTCGTGAAAATTACTCCATTAAGAAATCCGAATAAACATCCAATGAAAAGGCAGAAAAGGATTGCCTGTAAAGGAGAAAACGAATAATCATCTAATAATCTAGCAACAATGATGATCGTAGCTGACATTACACCCCCAACACTAAAATCAATAGATCCCATTAGCAATACAATTGTCTGACCAATTGCAACTATAAGGAGCACAGAGCAAACTTTAAGGATAGTGTAAAAGTTTTCTAAAGAAAGGAAACGCATATTAATGGATGAAAAAACAATTATCAAGATTATTAAGGCAAAAATGGGATAAATGGTTCGAAGATTTTTACCGCCCATCTTATTCCTAGCGTTTGCCTTCATATTTATCACATCACTATCTCAAATCAAATTTTTATTATGCATTTCATTAAACCATATACTTGATTATATCGTTTTCGGTAGGTTTATTATCTTTGGGGGCATCTAACTTTTTTACGACTTCTCCATCCCTCATGATAAGCAGTGTATGACTCATCTCTATTAACTCTGGAAGGTCGTCAGAAATTAATAAAACAGAGATTCCCTTTTGTGCAATTTCCCTTATCAAATCATAAACATCCTCTTTCACCCCTACGTCTAAACCTTCCGTAGGACGCATCATTACCAAGATCTTTGGCGAGTATTCTAACCATTTGGCAATAATCACTTTCTGCTGGTTTCCACCGCTTAAGTATCTACAAAATGTTTTGAGGCTAGGCGTTTTTATGCGCAGAGCTTCAACCCATTTGCTAGCAAGTTCCGTTTCTTTTTTACCACTAATTAAAAATGGAAGTATAGTAGACTTCACCTTCTTTAATGAAGGAAGACTTATGTTGAACCTCACGGATTGCATAGGAATTAAACCCTCTTTGAATCTGTCAGGGGGTATGAAGCCTACTTTAGTTGCATTATTAAATGAGCATGTTATTCTTCCGTTGTCTGGTTTGATTAAGCCAACAATACTTTGACCTAGTTGCTCTTTTCCAGAGCCTATTAAGCCAGCCAATCCCAAAACTTCACCTTCGTGCAAATCGAAACTTACATTTTTATACGCGCCCTCCTTCGTCAGACCTATAACTTGCATCACCACTCTTTCTGAATACGGTTTCTGCTTATGCCTTTTATAATACTCTTTACTATAACTTCTGCCTGTCATCAATTTGAATATTTTTTCCAAAGAAAGTTCGCCTTTGACGAAGGTGCCTTTACTTTCCCCATCTCTAAAAATTGTAACTCTATCGCTTACCTCAAGAACTTCACTCAAATGATGGGAGGTAAATATAATGGATGCCTCTTTTTTTAAGTGCGTTAAATTTTCAATCAATAATTGTATAGAATGTTTATCCAATGCGGTTGTAGGCTCATCAAATAGCAATATTGGATAACTATTACTTACTATTTTAACTGAAATGCACTTAGCGATTTCAACAATTTGTCTACTCATCGAGTCTAAATCTCGAACAAAAGTATTCACAGGAACCTTGAATCCAATTTCATTTAACAAATTTTCTGCTTTTTTTTCCATTTGCTTCTTATCTAAAAATCCAAATCTGGAAAATTTGTCTTCAAAACCCAAAAAAATATTCTCATAGACTCTAAGGTTAGGTAACAAAGATCCCTCTTGCAATGCCATTGATAGCCCCTTCTCTTTTGAAAGTTTTGGATTTGCATTATTCCATTTCTCACCATTAACAATTATTTCTCCAGAATCCTTGTTATAGATTCCCACTAAAACTTTCATAAAAGTAGACTTGCCAGCTCCATTCTCGCCTACTAGTCCATGTACTTCATTCCTTTCTAGCTCGAAATCAATCCCCTTTAAAACAATGTTACCTGAAAAACTTTTTGTGAGCCCTCTGGTTTTTAGAATCACAGTAGCACCCGGTGTTATAAAAAAGTGGAAAATTTAAGTTAACTGTGGCGGAGTATAAGGCTTACTCGGATGGTAGAATAACTCAGCAAACCAATTTCGTTCAGGAAGCCCACCTTTAAAGAACTTATCGTAATACTCTTGTGCGTTATCCGGATTCACAACTGGAGGCGTGTACGCGTATTCTAACATTGGTGGTTTCCAGCCATATTCTTTAGCTAAGTAGCACGCCAACAATCCTGTTGCAGATTGCCATTGGGGATCAGCTGACGCTGTAGCCCAAACTTTGCCTTCAATAATAGCTTTCACAAACTCCGGAATCGCGTCAGTGCCTGTGATCGGAACTTGTATACCAGCGGCTTTACAAGCCTCGTAGGCTCCTAACCCCTCAGCATCATTTGCAGCCCAAACACCATGTATTTTATTTGCTCCAAAAGCGGAAATATATTGCTCCATAACCTTCATAGCAGGTTCCATGTTCCAGTCAGCCGGAAGGGCATTTTCCAGACCACCAAGGACTGTGACTTCGGGGTTTTCTTCTAGAGCTTTCTTTAAGCCCATGAATCTCCCATATTCAACTGCATTACCTAACATTCCCCGTATTACGCAAATGTTTCCGGGGTATTTTGTCTTTTTCTTCATTCCTTCGAATAGCTGCTTTGCCATTAAGTAACCACTATCAAAACCATCGCAAACTCTAAACGCTACCCAATATGGTTGGAATTCATCAGGGTGTAGATTTACAGGTTTATTCCATTCAACCCATAGATACGTCTCAGTGTCATAGCAGAGCTCAGCAATCGGTCTAACAATTCCATCTTCGTTAGGGTTAATATAAAGTATGCAATTACCTTTGCCCTTACCAGATATCCATGATTCTATTTGGGATAATTGAACCTCCGAATTTCCTTCGAACGTCATCGAAGTGTAACCCCCAAGACCTAAATATTTAGCAAGTTGTTCACCGCCAGTCACAACACCTACTCCATATGGATTAGCAACACTTCTTTCTGAAACTCCGGCAAAAATTTTTTCTCTTGGATTCGCTACAACCTCTTTCGCTGGACTTAAACTCTGACCGACAATAGCTCCGATTCCTCCTCCAACGGCGAGCCCAACTAAACCTGATCCGACATATTTTAAATATTTACGACGAGACATACCCTCAGCCATACATATCCCATCCACCTTATTTTAGTAGACATGCTTATATACTTTTCCTTAATACGCGATTTAGTCCAGAAAATTATACGGCTCATATTTACCCTAAACTCAAACCCCAAAAGTTTATTTATTCTTGCCTACGACGCTCTAGGCTTCACTAAGCATGGCGAAAAGGTCTTTAAGTTTCTCGTAAAGACTAACGTATATTCGATACATCCTTTCATATTTCTCACAGTTTTCCTTTTTTGGTTCTAATCTGTCAGTGATGGGTATAAGCCTATTACACGCTTCGTCTGGATTTTTATATAGCTTTACACCTAAACCTGCTAGAATCGCAGCACCTAAACATTCCTGCTCCTCACCTCTTGGCAAGATAATCGTCTTGTCATATACATCTGCCATAATGCGTCGCCAAATTTTTGACCGTGCTCCCCCACCTACAACTCTTACCTCCCTAACGGGAAGCCCGAGCTCTTTCTCTACTATTTCTATGCGGTGGCGAATGCTGTATGCGACTCCTTCCATAATTGCTCGTGTGAAATGCCTTTTATCATGGTTCAATCCTATGCCAAAATATACTCCTCGAGCCTTTGAGTCCCATAGGGGGCTTCTAACACCTATGAGATAAGGTAGAAAAATTAGCTTCTCTGCTCCTAACGGAACTTCTTCGGCTTTCATATCCATTATCTTGTATGGATCTTTACATATTTCCTTAGCCATCTCTACTTCCAGTTGATAAAAATTATCTCTAAACCAGCGGTAACATATTCCTTCATTTGAACCACCCATAAGTATCCATCGGTTGGGCAAAGCGTGAATGTATAAGACGAATCTAATTTCCGGATCAAAGATGGGATGGTTCACGCATATGGCTATGTCTGAAGCTGTAGCTATTTTGTTGTATGCTTGTCCTATATTCACAACACCGGATCCCACAGCATTAGTTATGACATCTCCGCTACCGGCTACAACCGGGGTATTCTCAGCCAATCCTGTAGCTTTGGCTGCTTCTCTAGTTACATTTCCAATAACATCTAATGAACTGACAAGGTTTGGTAGCTTTTCTATTGAGAAGCCGCTTTCCTCAAGCAATTCTTCCGCGTAGCCTACCTTTCTACAGTCGATAAATCCACTCGATGAGGCGGACGCTACATCCAAAGCATATTCGCCGGTAAGTTTAAAACCAATGTAGTCTTTTGGCTGTAGTATTACATTAGTTTTTTCATATATTTCGGGTTGGTTCTCTTTTAACCACAGAATCTTACAGAATGAATAGAAGGGGTCAATCTTGACACCAGTTACTTTATAAAAAGATTCTTTACCTATTTTTGTACGCACCCATGCTGCTTGTGGTTCAGCTCTTTTATCCATCCATAATATGCATGGACGTATAGGTTTTCCATTTTTATCTAAAAATAAGGGACTATTCGTTTGGCTACTAAGCCCTATACAAATTATGTCATCGGATGATATGGCAGCGTTATTGATAGCCGCTTTTATGGTATTTATGGTAGCGTTCCACCATATATCTGGTTCTTGCTCTGCCCAGTCTGCTTTAGGTGTAAGTACCGGGTATTCTTCATATCCCTTTGATACGAGCTGACCACCGATATCAAATATAACTGATTTGGTACCAGTTGTGCCAACATCTATGCCAAGTAAATATGACAATATTGTTATCCCCCACCCCCACATAATTCGTTACCTTACATATAAAAATTATTGCATATTCCTTTTCTTCTTTGGTGTTGTTGGCAACGTGACGTCCCAAAAAATTCTTTTGCAAAAATTTTGGTAGCAAGGTCTTCTCATAGACGCATATATGTACTAAGGCGCACGAATCCTTTAGAAACTTTTCTACCCCCAATTAAAATTTACCGAAATTCCGACTTCCTCCACCTAGCCTCTTTTATAATTTTAAGAGCCTCCCTAGTTAGTTCTGATATTTTTGACATTTCTCCCTTGTCTATCAACTCTTTCTTGCAGATCCAAGTTCCGCCTATAGCCCAGGCTCCTGCATTAATATAATCTGCCAAGTTTTTTGCATTAACTCCTCCTAAAGGAATAAACCTCGCATCTGGAAAGACGGCTTTTAAGGCTCTGATGTGTTCCGGTCCACCTGAAGACGCGGGAAAAATCTTTAATAAAAGCGGCAGATCTTCCATACCTATAAACTCTTTTCCTTTAGCCTTAACAGCAGCTTGTATAGCCCTGTTGACTTCTGTAGCTGTGTAAACACCTGGGCAAACAATGACATCGTTTTGGACACAATATGCGACTATTTCTTCGTCTAAGTGTGGAGAAACAATGAAGCATGCACCTGTCTTTACAGCTTCTTGAGCTATCTGCAACGAGAAAACCGTGCCAGCTCCCACTAACATTTCCGGAAGTTTATCCTTTAGAATTTTTATGGCTTCCATGGCCCGTTGTGTACGCATTGTAATTTCAATTACATCCAAGCCAACATCAAGAAATGCCTTTCCAAGGGGGATGGCTTTTTTGGGATCTTCAATAACTACTACAGGTAACAATCCTTTTTCTTTAATCCTTTCTAAATTTTCTTTGAATGGCTTCATGTTCTTCAGATTAACTTGATAATAAATAGTAATATTAATATTTTGTTTTCATTTTCGTATCCTGCAATAGCCAATAAAATTTACATTGGCTTTCGCCATTAGAGGGGGGTATGTAAATGTTTTTGTCTCCACTAAAAATCAACCAGCAGCCAAAACAACAAAACCAGCCCTCCTCAAAACCTTAACCATCTCCCCCAAAGAAACCCCAGCCAAATCCTTAACCCTCAACTTAGGGCCTTTTAGCAAAGCCCAAGCATAGAATTCCTACATCGAGTCGCCGCCAGAGCAACCTGACATGAATCTCCTAACGTTTTTGGACCCAGCAAGGATTGCTGGAGCCGAAACCTTATCCACGCCTGGAACCCCGCTTACCGCCTAACATCCTCCTTACAGTCTCCGATAAGCATGGCTATCCTAGCATCCACCTCAATTATCTCCTTGTCTAAACGTTCAATCACCCTCAGACAACGCCTCAAAACAATATGTCCTCATCCAGCCCGCTTCTAACAGCCTCTTCAATCTCATCATTCCTGCTCTTCAAAACCCAACTTCTACTATTGCCCACAATTTCTTGACGCTCTTTCCAGCCATGATTCCCTCAAGAACCTCCATCCCAGCCCTTCCGAAAACGCTGCTAAGCTTGCATACCAACCTAATGTTGCAACGCTCAAGAACCTTATTAACACGGTTCTTGTAGGCTGTCCTGTTCTGAACAAGCTTGGTTCTAAGCCTAGTTAACTCCCTTAGAATGCGAATCTTCCTGCATGGAACATAACAAGCCTCTATCAAACCGCTCTTAAGCAGATATGCAAGCCACTCAATGTCAGACTGTCCGTTTTACGCCCAGGAACCTTACGGGTTTTCTGAGATCCGCCAGCTTAACATCAAACTCCTTCCAAAGCAGAGTATAGGGGAACCCAATGACCGCCTGTAGACTCCATAACAATGCTCCTACATTGTTCACATTAAGCCAAGCCTTGAAAGCCTCAACGCCCCTAACATCCTTAACAAACCTCTTAGTCACAAAACCTTTACAGGATAAAATTGTGGCTACAAAGTTGTCTTACGAAGCATACAAACCACCTCCACACATGTTTAGTGGTGTTGGAAGAACCTCCACGCCATCCACCTGGACACGTTGCTATACGGGCTTCAAACCCACTCCTCTAAGCGGATAGGAGGCCAAACCATGTTTTACGACGAGGTCGAACCCCAAACTGGAAACAATCACACCATCCAACACCACCAAAGAATAAAAGAAACGCCGGAGACAAAAACATTTACATAGCAACTTGGGTATGTGTTTAGCTGATTTGTTTTATCAACTTGGATAAATATAAAAAATGTGGTTCAATAGACTAAGTTATACCTTTTTTATGGAGTTCCATCCTAAGATTCTCTTTAGACAAAACCTCTTTATTTACCACGTATTCCGGTATCTGTCCTTGAAGAACTTTTACTACGTTTTCAGCTGCTATAATATCCATAAGTCTGATGGCTTCAATTGTATACGCGCCAATGTGAGGGGTTGTAATTACGTTGTTCATTGTAAACAATGGGCTTTCAAAGTCAGGGGGCTCTTTGTCAAAAACGTCTAAAGCAACCCCG
>Ga0315298_1007775_pt1 | contig 13953 bp, 11 predicted proteins | sample WHS_1_MG_FD_203077 | JGI IMG/M metagenome (GOLD analysis project Ga0315298, IMG submission 203077) | Extremophilic microbial mat communities from Washburn Hot Springs, YNP, Wyoming, USA - WHS_1_MG | ecosystem: Environmental > Aquatic > Thermal springs > Hot (42-90C) | place: USA: Wyoming...
CATCTAAATCAACTAACCAGATATTTCCACTTTTCTCTGCCTTTACCTTCCTGGCTTTTACAAGTTGCCATAGGTAAGTCTGATTATAACCTGTCTTTTGAGAAGCCTCTCTTAATGTTACCATTTTCATATTTAATTTCCTATCTATACTATTATATACCTATATAGGTTATGCTTGTCCTTGTAGTAACACTGTTTTTTTGATAAAGGTTACAGACACTTAAAGTAGAGCAGAACAGGAAGACATACTCAAAAACTTGCAAATTTTTAAAAAAGATACTAAAATTCTATAGGGTGATAAAAAAGTCGCTCTATTTAGGTTATATTGAGCGAAAAAGAATTGCTTGATTTAGGAGGCGTAAAGGAGGCTTAAGATAGTGAGCCAACATATATTGGTTGTAGGAAGTATTAACATGGATTTGGTGATCAGGGCGCCTCGTATTCCGCTTACTGGTGAGACACTTATCGGTGAAGATTTTCTCACTTTTCCAGGAGGAAAAGGAGCAAATCAAGCGGTAGCCTCTAGGCGCTTAGGCGGCGAGGTTCGTATGATAGGAAAAGTTGGAAAAGATTCTTTTGGGAAGGCCTTATTGAAGAATATGGCCTCGGAGAAAGTTGATGTTTCTGGAGTAGAGTCTGTAACAGGAGTTTCTACCGGAGTGGCTTTTATTATAGTTGATACAAAGGGTCAGAACAGTATTGTGGTATCTCCGGGAGCAAACATGAGTCTAAAGCCTGAAGATCTTCAAAAGTTTAGTGACTATTTTTCGTGGGCAGAAGTGGCTATTTTCCAGTTAGAATCTCCAATTGAAACTGTTTTAGAGGGAGTGAAAATGGCTAAGAATAAAGGGGTAAAGGTTATTCTAAATCCTGCTCCTGCTAGAACTCTCCCACCAGAGATTTGGGAAATGATAGATATTTTTGTTCCTAACGAGATAGAAGCTGTTACTCTATCTTATGGATTAGGAAGTAATCTAAAGATAGAAGAGGTATCCAGAGAGTTTCTTTCAAGAGGAGTAAAGGAAGTGATTATCTCGTTAGGAGAGAAGGGGTGCTATTACGATTCTGGAAAGGAAAGTTTTTTTCTACCCGCTTTCCAAGTTGATGCTATTGATTCCACAGGAGCAGGAGATGCTTTCGTTGGAGCTCTTGCTGTAGGCTTAGCTTCTGGTTGGGATACTCAAAAAAGACTTTTATTTGCTTCTGCTAGTGGAGCTCTTGCCTGCACACGTAAAGGTGCTCAATCCTCACTTCCTAGGAAGGAGGAAGTAGAAAACTTTTTGAAGTTAAAGGAGGTGAGTATACATGAAAAAAATAGGAATTTTAAACTGTGATATTTCAAGCGTTATAGCCAGCATGGGACATGGTGATTTAATTGTAATTGCAGATGCTGGATTACCCATTCCTTCGAGTACTAAAAGAATCGACCTTGCCCTCGAAAAGAACTTACCGACTTTTTTGGATACCGTGCGTGTGATTTTAAAGGAACTTCAAGTGGAGGAGGCCTTTATTGCATCTGAGATGAAAGAAAAGAGTCCTGAGGTTAGAGAAAAGCTTTTGGCGCTTTTGGGTGATGTCCCCATCCGCGAGATACCTCATGAAGAGCTCAAGAAAATAACACAGAATGCTAAGGCAGTAGTTCGCACTGGAGAGTTCACTCCTTATGCCAATGTGATTTTGAAAGGAGGAGTAGTATTTTGATTTCTACCGCATCCTTGCAGGGGGGAGCTAATTGGAAAATACTTTTAAGAAAGTACGGCATTGTCGTCTCTTTCTTTTTACTTTGCTTGGCGCTATCTCTGGCTTCTGACAGATTTCTTACCTGGACAAATATCTTGAATGTGCTTAGACAATCTTCTATCAATGGTATTATTGCCGTTGGTATGACTTTTGTAATTCTAACTGCTGGAATTGATCTCTCTGTAGGCTCAGTTTTGGCACTAACAGCTGTTGTGACTGCCAGTCTTTTACAGAGAAACTTGCCGATTTCGCTTGCAATTATTACAGGATTGGCTTTAGGGGCGGCACTAGGTTCGGTTTCTGGATTATTGGTAAGCTATCTGCATCTATTTCCATTTATTGCCACCTTGGGATTAATGACCATTTGTCGGGGGTTAGCGCTTACCTATACAGGAGGAATGCCGATAACTACCTTGCCTTCTTCTTTCGATTTTATAGGTGCAGGTTCTTTAGGTCCCATACCCATACCCATTGTGATTGCTGCCTTTGTCTTTCTGGCTGGGCATTTTGTTCTGACTCACACAAACTTAGGATTACGTATTTACGCCCTTGGAGATAACCCAGTAGCTGCAAGGCTTTCGGGAATCCCTGTAAACAAGGTGATTCTCTTCGTATATGCTCTCTCTGGTTTTTTATCAGCTCTAGCGGGAATGATCCTCATAGGGAGGTTGGATTCTGCAGCACCTACGTTAGGCTCCGGCTATGAGTTTGATGCTATTGCTGCTGTAGTAGTTGGAGGGACAAACTTGACCGGAGGAGAGGGCAACCTTTTCGGTACTTTGATAGGAGTACTCTTTATTGGAGTTTTGGACAATGGATTAAACTTCTTAAATGTATCTGCTCTCTGGGAAGGAGTGGTGAAAGGCTTAGTTATCGCTTTCGCCTTGCTTATGTATCGGCTAGTAAAATGACAAAAAGGAGGTGGTATTGGGGAGAAAGTGGACGAAAAGATGCGCAAATTTTTAGAAAGGAGATGATAAAGATGAAAAATGAAGTTTTAGAAGGAAAAATTGTTAGAAAGGGGGTGATAAAGATGAAAAAGTTTGTGATAATTGCATTGAGTTTGGTGATGCTCGCTTCTCTAGGTACTTCTTGTGCTAAAACAACGCCAACTGCTAAGAAGCCAACTTTAGGTCTGGTGATTTCTACTTTGAACAATCCTTTCTTCGTTACCTTGCGTGATGGTGCTCAGAAAGAAGCGGAAACTTCCGGAGTAACTCTAATTGTTATGGACTCTCAGAACGATCCTGCCAAAGAAGCCTCTAATATAGAAGATCTTATCTCGCGTAAGGTAGATGCTATCTTAATTAATCCTACGGATTCAGATGCGGTAGTTCCTTCTGTCAAAAAGGCTAATGATGCTAATATACCTGTGCTTACAATTGACCGTGCGGCTAATGGTGGTGTAGTTGTGAGTCATATTGCTTCTGATAATGTTGCTGGTGGGAAAATGGCTGCGGAATTCCTGGGAAAAGCCTTGCATGGTAAGGGTAAAGTGGTTGAGCTTCAGGGAATTCCTGGTACCTCTGCAGCTCGTGATCGAGGTACTGGATTCGATACAACAATGGCACAGGAGTTTCCAGATATCCAGATAATTGCTCGCCAGCCTGCAGACTTTGACCGTGCTAAGGCATTATCTGTCTTTGAGAACATTCTCACTGCTCAACCAAAGATCGATGGTGTCTTTGCCCAGAATGACGAGATGGTTTTAGGAGCTATCCAAGCAGCTGAAGCAGCTAAACGTACTGGTATTATTTTTGTTGGTTATGATGCTATTGATGATGCAATTAAGGCAATAAAAGAAGGAAAGTTAGCAGCAACTATTCAGCAGCAGCCAGCACTTATGGGTAAGCTAGCAGTAGAAACAGCGGTTGATGTCCTAAATGGAAAAACAGTAGATAAGTTTATTCCTGTTCCTGTAAAGCTGATTACAAAAGAGAATGTACCTTAGTAAAATTGAGGGATGGTATCCGGCCATCCCTCAATAGAAACGGAATTTATGGCTGAAAATCAAGTAATTCTCGAGATGCATGGAATATCCAAGAATTTCCCAGGCGTACAAGCCCTCAAGGGAGTTGATTTTATTTTGTATCACGGGGAAATTCACGGATTGGTAGGAGAAAATGGAGCTGGAAAAAGTACCCTTATGAACATTCTTTCAGGGGTACTTCATCCTGACACGGGGACAATTATCCTTAAAGGAAAACCTGTGAACATTGAGAATCCCCGTCAAGCTCAAATTATGGGAATAAGCATTGTCCACCAAGAACTTTCCGTTTTGCCTAATCTCACAGTAGGGCAAAATATTTTTCTTGGAAGAGAACCTAGGCTTCCTATTCATTTCCTTGTCGATTGGAAGAAGCTCTATTACTTGGCAGAGGAACAGCTTAAAAAGCTTAATTTAGATATAGACCCGCGAATTTTACTTTCCGAGCTCTCTGTTGCCCAGCGTCAGATGGTAGAGATTGCCAGGGCTCTGTCCCTAAAGGCAGATATCATCATCTTGGATGAACCTACTTCTGCTCTTACCGGAATGGAAGTGGAGAATCTTTTTTCGCTTATGCACACATTAAAAGAGCAGGGCATATCTATTATTTTTATTTCTCATCGTCTTGAGGAGATTTTTCGAATTGTAGATAGAGTGACTGTTTTGAGAGACGGAGTTGTTGTAGGTAGTTCTCCCGTTTCCCAAGTTAACCCTAAGCAAGTAGTGATGATGATGGTAGGCCGGGAGTTAAAAGAAATGTTTCCAAAAGAGTCGCTACCCCAGAAAGAGAAAGTACTTTCTGTTAAAAATTTGAAAAGGGATAAGGTCTTGAAGGGCATTAGCTTTGATCTGTATCGAGGAGAGATATTAGGACTTACTGGTCTTGTAGGATCTGGACGGACATCTGTTGCTAGGGCAATTTTCGGAGCTGATCCATTAGAGGAAGGGGAGATTTGGATTGAGGGGAAAAAGGTGCAGATTCGCTCTCCTCGAGAAGCCATCTCTTATGGAATTGGTTTTCTCCCAGAAGACCGTAAAGCCCAAGGACTCTTTCTAAAATTGCCCGTAAGCTCCAATATTGGTATAACAAATATGAAGGAGATATCTTTTTTGGGAATAATTATTTTCAAAAAACTCCAAGAGCTTGCCTTGTATTTCGTAAACAAGCTAAAAATCAGGACGCCAAGTATCTTTCAAATAGTAGGCAACCTCTCTGGAGGTAATCAGCAGAAGGTGGTTCTCGCTAAGTGGCTTGCTTCGAAGCCAAAGGTACTCATTCTGGATGAACCCACGAGAGGTATTGATGTGGCTGCTAAAGCAGAGATTTATGCCATTATGAATGATTTAGCAAAAGAAGGAGTTGCAATTCTCATGATCTCTTCAGACCTCCCTGAGATTCTTGGGGTTAGTGATCGTATCCTTGTTATGCACGAGGGGGTAATCTCTGGTGAGTTTCTCAGACAAGATGCTACTCAAGACAAGATTATGATATGTGCAACTGGGGGAGTAAATAATGACTAAAGAAAGGACTTTCAATGAGTTCTTACGCAAGTCCTCTGTGTATCTTATTCTTTTGGGCTTGGTAGTAATTTTCAGTGCTCTCACACCACACTTTTTGAGTCTCACAAATCTGAAAAATGTTTTCCTCCAGACCTCTATCGTGGCATTGTTGGCTATTGGACAGACATTTGTCATGCTTACCGGGGGAATTGATCTTTCGGTAGGTATGGTGGGTACCTTATCTGGTGCTATTGCTGCGGGACTTACAACTGGATACGGCTTTGGTTTTATGCTAGGAACTTATCCGGCACTTATACTGGGGCTTCTTCTTGGAGCAACCCTGGGAGGAATAAGTGGTCTACTTATTATTCTGGGTAACTTTCCTCCTTTCGTAGCTACTTTAGTAATGATGAGTATTGCCCAGGGAATGACTTTGGTCTTTACTCAGGGAAGGCCCATAGCTGGCTTACCTAATTCTTTTATCTTCTGGGGCTCAGGGTCAGTTGGTGTAATTCCTATACCGGTTTTACTTCTTTTTATAGTAGTTGTCCTAGCCTACTTCCTTCTCACTCGTACTTCTTTTGGACTATATATCTACGCTATTGGTGAGAACAAGGAAATGGCCAGGCTTTCAGGAATCAGTGTACGTAAGGTGGAGCTTGCTGCTTACATTATCTCTGGTCTTACTGCCGCATTGGGTGGACTAATTCTTACTGGTAGACTAGCCTCCGCACAACCAAATGTAGGTGAAGGACTGAATTTAGATTCTATTACTGCCTGTGCCCTTGGTGGGACAAGTCTTTTTGGTGGAAAAGGAAACGTGCTCAAGACTTTAGTAGGAGCTCTTATCATGGGTATTTTATCAAATGGACTGAACTTAATAGGTGTTCCATCTTATCCTCAACTAGTAATTAAGGGATTAATATTCATATCTGCGATGACTCTACAAATTATCTCTTCTCCAAGCAATTAAAAAACTAGCTTCTTAAGAACGTTGCTAATACTTAGAGAAGCAATTTCACTTTAACTCGGCTTTGCCAACCGTGATCCACAGAAATTTAGTATTGATCAATGGTTATCAGTATTTTTATATTGAGGCGTATGCACTACAAAGTATTTAGTAAGAAGAGAAAATTTGTAGCGCTCCCTAAATTGTGTGACTACACACTCTTTCATCTTTACCTCTGATCGTATCAGAATTAAAAATTTCCAACAGCCCTATCAAGAAAGCTACTCGAAAACCCCCTTAAATCTCGATGATAAAGGCCTTAAAGGTATAAAAAAACATTAACCCCCTCTTCTACCTCGTGTCCTAGGGGCCATTTTGGGCATTTTAGAGGGTATTTTTAGGCTTTCTCAGAAAAAAACTGCTCTTGACAGATAAATTTTTGTTTCTTTCTGCCTTTTTACTCTCATTGAATTAAAAAGGGCATTTTATAAAATTCTGATATTTTATGAAGTTGAGATGTGAGAGGGTAAAGAAGAAGTTGTTGGGTGAATATCCCCGCCACATTACCCCAATATGAGTATAAAAATACGCAAGTATTCATGCTAAACATACCCTAATATGACGACAAAAATACCCTAATAGGGGCACAAAAATATAATTTTAGTCTCTAGCAGATATTTTTGCCTCTTAGTCTTATTGAATTTTAAAAAAGACATTTTATAAAGTTCTGATATTTTATGAAGTTGAGATGTGAGAGAATAAAGAAAAGGTTGTTGGCTATTTCTCCTCTCATTACTCTCTATTTTGCGTAAAAAGGGCTTAATTTTCAACGGAAATGAGTAGGAAGTAAATTTTGTGCTAATCCCATACCCCCTCTTATTAAGATACCTCAAAATGAATTTAGGAAGGAGACATTACCTATGGCTTGCTCCTTATGAAAAGTTGAAGAACTCAAAGGATGAGAACTGTAAAATCTTTTGAAATCTGCAACAATTTGCCTTTTGACGAAATTTCTAATTTTTAATATAATTGGAAATGAGGGGGTGAATTAAAGATGAAAGAGCGTGCAGTCACCCAACTTAGGGAGCACTCCAAGATCTACAGAACCTTTTTGAGTATGATGATAATGTTACTTCTTGTGTTCTCTGAGATTCCCGTTGGCATGGCAAATACAGGCAGTAACAGAGTTACTATCGGTCAATTTTGCGTGTTTACGAATGAGAGTTCTACAGGTTCTGGACTGGCACAGCTGCCTATTCAACCTGAGCCAAATAGTCTCACTTTTGTAGTTGGCGCTTCTTCGCAGCCAATAACTTCAACTGAGGGATTCAATGTAGAATTGAGAAAGACGGATAACATAGTATTGGGTACAGCTTCTAAATCAGGCATAGCTGTTGTTAGAAGTCGGGCAAACGCAGCTACTTCTATAGGAATATTAACCATATCGTGCCAGAATTCGCTTTCAGTTCAGGATATTCAGAGTCAAGTGGAGGAAAATGCTCAAAACTATGCTATGTCATTCACAATAAGGACAAAACAGCCTGATGAACTCATCCTGATTATTACTGCTGGTTTCACTCAGGTATATAATGGATACTGGACGAATCAGTATCCTAAGGTGAATGGTGAACGCCCGAAGGGTGTACTCGGAACGTATGTACAGTTAGCCGGTGGCGTGTGGTCGTCTATAGGCGCAGATTGTTATCTAGCTCACACAGTTGGAGATTACAAGATTGATGCAAATTACTCAAGTACGCAAGGAGCAATTGCCATGTTCGTGATTGAACTAGCAATGAATATCTTACCGGTAAAGGTTGAGGCTCCGTCATTACCTAAAAACCTTTCAGCTACTTTCTCTAATTCTTCCATTATATTAACATGGACTGCATCTACTCAAGGCACATACCCAATTGCGGGTTATGCGATCTACAGAGGGACTTCACAAGGGAATGAATCTCCAACTCCAATTGCAACAGTTGATGCAAATACAACTTCATATACTGACACAAATGTAACTGTAGGAATTACCTATTACTACTATGTGAAAGCATTTGATAACCAGAATCCTCCTAATTATTCGCAGGCTTCAAATGAAGCAAGGGTCAAAACTCAGGAGATTTCTGAGACTACTATATTTTTCGATGACTTTGAGAGTTATAAGGCCGGAACTTTCCCGTCGACTGGTGGATGGGCGCTTATATGGGATGGCATGGGTTCTCAATACCAGGTTATAACGAATGCTATGTATCATTCTCCATCAAAGTCTTTTCAGGTTTGGGGAGCTTATGGCTGGAGTAGTGTTGCTGAAAGACGTTTTGATAGCACAGCCAGAGTAATAGGTTTTGAGGCCTCCATGATGGCTGATGGTTACCCTCAATATGATATAGACGGTGTAGGATCCGTTGGTTTTTGGAACAGAGAGAAGGACACATGGGGAAAATACTACGTGACTGTAGAATTCAGAAGTAATAAGTACCTAGTCGTGGGGTTCATCAATGATGCAGGCATCTTAGATTATAAAAAGATTCAACTCTACGTTCCAGGTACATGGTATAAGGTCAAGGTAATTTTAGACAGATCAACTAGCACGTTCTCAGTCTGGATAAATGACGAGCTAAAGGCCTCAGGCATAAAAACTAAGGGAACCTACGATATAAATGCGCTTGAAGTTTCATCGGCATGGGGCGGAGTAAGATGTTACTTTGATGATGTGAGGGTTTTTACTGGAGAGGAAGCATTCACTGGAACATTTGAAGATGACTTCAGTGTTGACAGTGGAATGTGGAGTTTTGTAGAGAATGTTATCAACAATGAGACCGGAGTGAAGTATCAGGGGAGTGCTTATCGAGACTCTTCTGCTGAATATATGGTTCTTACGGAAAATAGAGATCATCAAGGTGGAGTTATTTTGTTTAAGAAAGACATCTTTTTGCCATTCATCGTAGAGTTTAAATATAAGGCTGGGGGTGGAACAGGCGCTGATGGCTTAGTATTTATGTTCTACAAGCAAAGAGAATATGTTCCCTCCGATGGTGGAGATCTCGGGTTCGTTACTTCCCATGGGTCCAGACTACCGATAGCAGTTCCGGGATATGGAATTGAGTTCGATAATCATTACAATGGAGAATATAATGACCCTTCAGGAAATCATATAGCACTAATAAAAGATAATGTGAATAACCACCTAGCGTATGCAAATGACTCAAGAACAGAAGATAATCAATGGCATAATGCTAAGATTGTAGTAGGGGAATCCTCAATTGAGGTATATGTTGACGGTGGGCTGGTACTTACATGGAAAGGGACAATTGACAGAACTTATGGAGGATTAGGGTTTTCAGCAGCGACGGGAAAACAAAATAACTGGCACATAATAGATGATGTAAGAATTATCACGGAGGGTACTCCAATAACTCATCCTTCTCCTCCTCAAAACCTTTCAGCTACTTTCTCTAATTCTTCCATTATATTAACATGGACTGCATCTACTCAAGGCACATACCCAATTGCGGGTTATGCGATCTACAGAGGGACTTCACAAGGGAATGAATCTCCAACTCCAATTGCAACAGTAGGTTCAAATACAACAACATACACTGATAAAGATGTAATTTCAGGGATTACCTATTACTACTATGTAAAAGCATTTGATAAACAAAATCCTCCCAATTACTCACAGCCTTCAAATGAAATAAGTGCTAAGATTGAAACCTTTACTATTACTGCAACTGCAGATCAAGGTGGTACCATTTCTCCTTCTGGCTCAGTTTCTGTGGTATCCGGAAGTTCTCAAACATTTACTATCACACCTAATGTTGGATATAAGATAAAAGATGTCAAAGTTGATGGTACTTCAGTTGGGACAGTAAACACTTATACTTTTACTAATGTAACAAGTAATCATACGATTGAAGCCGTATTTGTAAAGCAGTCTACTCAGATAGTTATTGTGCTCAAAATAGGAAATACTACTTTTACAGTAAATGGTTCAACTAGAACTCTGGATTCCCCTCCACTCATTAAAAATGGTAGAACATTACTTCCAATACGACCAGTTGTTGAAGCCCTTGGTGGAACAGTAAGCTGGGATGGAACTGAAAAGAAAGTTACAATTTCCCTTGGCTCAACAACAATTGAGTTGTGGATAGGTAAAAATACAGCAAAGGTTAACGATGCAAGCAAACCTATAGATTCAAATAATCCAAAAGTTGTTCCTGAAATAATCAATGGTAGGACAATGTTACCTTTGAGATTTGTTACTGAGAACCTTGGTTGTCAGTTACAATGGGATCCTAATACAAAGACAATTACGATAACTTACCAGAGATAGAAGGAATAGATTAAGGAAAATATAGGGCAGGTTTAACCTGCCCTATTATTGTTTTTGTAGGTCAATAAGTAATTTACAAGACTATACAAAAACACTAATATGTGTTCCAATTTTGTTGTTTTTCAAAAGAATACTAAACTTTTATTGAGCGATGAAAAATCGCAATAAAGGCAAGGAGATAGGGAGGTGTTTATGAACAGGAAGATTTCAAGTTTAACTTTTTTGATCATCATTATTCTGTTCTCTTTCCCCTGGGTAATGGTTTCCTGTGGAGGACAGCCATTAGTTACTGCTACAGGCTTCCAGGCAATGAGTGGAACCTATGGAGGAGCTAGCAACCTAGCACAATACGGTGTCCAGGCACCCAAAACACATATGGATATATGGCTTGTATTTGCACTAATCGTTGCAATAATAGGCATAATAGTAGGGCTCTTAAACGGAGATAAAATAATTGATAAAACACTTGTTTTGCTTTCTTCCCTTGAAACACTTTTCCTCATAATCTTCCCAATTCAGGTATCAACTGCCATAAATAGAAATAGCAATGTCTCATCTACAAATGGATTTAATATGGGAATGGGTAATATGATTCAAGTAAGTTTTAGACCTGCATACTGGATTGCTCTTATCTTATCAATTGCAGGTATTGTGTTGAATGCATACTTCCTGACAAAAGGAGAAACTTCTATGGTAACTCTGTCAAGTGGTTCTGGTGGTTCATCTGGATTTACAAACTTTAGTTCATCAGATTATGTTTTCTGTCCTAATTGTGGTGCAAAAAATCCCAGGGGACAGAAGTTCTGCAGTAATTGTGGAGCAAAATTACCACAATAAAGGATAAGGAGGGATAAATATGGCAGATTTCTTTAACGACCTCTCAAAAAATGTTTCAAAAACACTTAAAACAGTCCAGGCAAAGTCACAAATAACCGTTGAATCTCTTAAGATAAAGAGGGAAATTTCTGAAACAGAATCACAGATGAATCTCCTTCTTCTTGAAATGGGAAGAATGTTCTATGTCTCCTTGAAAAACAACACTCTTGATGAAGAGAGGATGAAAGACTTACAGGAGAGAGCAAAAGAAGTCTCAAAACTTGAAGAGAAGATTGCAGCACTCAAAAAAGAATTGGAAGACCTTGAACTTAAGGAACATGAGATGATAAGTGGAAGAAAAGTCATTGGTAGGTGTCCCAATTGTGGTGCTCCAATTTATGAAGGTGATAAGTTCTGTGGAAACTGTGGTGCACCTGTTAAGATAGAGCAAATATCTCAACCTCAAATGGCTGATACAATTATCTGTCCAAATTGTGGAAAAGAAATCCCTGCTTACAGTAAATTCTGCCCCGAATGTGGATATCCTATTAAACAAGAAAACAAATAAAATTTAATTAAAGGAGGTGCAATATGTTCTGCCCAAATTGTGGTAAAGAAATCCCAGATGGGTCAAAGTTCTGCCCATACTGTGGAGCAAGTTTGGAAGGAAAGGTAACCAGCCAGTCATCTCCAAAAGGGAGCAGTTCATTTTTAGATGTTCTTATCTCAATTACTGCTATTGTATCGCTCATATTTTCAATCGTTATTCTTATAGGTGCTTTATCTGTTAATAGCAGAATGAGTTTTCTTGTTAACTCAATAATCAGCCAGATAAGTTCTACGGGTGCAGATATGAGTGACCCAACCTCTCAAATGGTTATCCAGTATGTGAGAAACGGAATTTCAGGTGTGGGAAGATTTATAACATACACTGGCATTGTTATTTTCCTTATCCTTGCCCTTATAAGTTTGATTGCCTTTGCTGTTGTATCTATCAACAGGAAACTCAACAAAATGAGTTAGTTAAAAGCTAACAACTTTAAAAGGAGGCATACAATGTTTTGTCCAAATTGTGGTAGACAAATCCCAGATGGGTCTAAGTTCTGCCCATACTGTGGAGCAAGTTTAGAAGGAAAGGGAATAAACATTCCCAAAAGCAAATCATCAAAAAGTATCGCTAAGATTGTTATTCCAATCATTCTTGTAATCGTTATTCTTGCAGGTCTGTCTGGAATTGTTAAGTTAATAAAACATCAACAAATTAGCGCAATCTTACCTAAAATAACAGAGTCTCACCAGAATAATGCAATCTGGCCTATGTTCCATTACAACACACAGCATACAGGACGATGCCCATATGATACATCAAAAAATGATGGAACACTCAAATGGCGATACCAAACAGGTTACCCAATTCAGTCTTCTCCCGCCATTGCCTCTGATGGAACAATCTATGTAGGGTCAGATGACCACTACCTCTATGCAATTAATCCAAATGGCACACTCAAGTGGAAGTATCAAACAGGTAACTTTGTTACTCCTTCTCCTGACATTGCCTCTTCTCCTGCCATTGCCTCTGATGGAACAATCTATGTAGGGTCATGGGACGGCTACCTCTATGCAATTGGAAGCAAATAAAAAAGTAAATTTTAATGAAGGAGGTACACAAAGTCCTGTCCATGCTTTAGAGTAAGTTTAGAAGGTGAACCCAAGGAAACTCAGATATAAGATGCTTTAAGTGGAGAAAATAAATTTCAACGAAAAGGGTTCCAAAGGTTATAAAAGTATTAACCTGACCCCTACCTCGTGTCCTAGGGGCATTTTTGTGCATTACAGAGGGTATTTTGGGGAGGTACTAGGCCGATGAGATACACACCACAAACTGTACGAAAACTCCAATTTTCATACATAATTTCCCTGAAATAGGCCATTTTGTCCAGGAAAAGTAGATTCTTTAGATATAAAATTGTATTAAAATCTTTAAAGTTTTAATGTATTTTGTGCTATAATATAAGAGGAAGTACAGTATGGATAACTACGGGAAGATAGAGGTTTATAGAAATGTAAGAAGCATAGACAATGTATTTGAAGGAGAGGTGGTATATCACTTTACAGAAAATGAACTTCAGAGGCTTACAGATGCTTTCTGTTCTTACTACGAAGAAGATGAGAAAAAGGGAAATATGGTAAGAGCATCTCATAGAGCAAAGCACTTACTGTTCTTTCTCTTCCTTAGATACACAGGTGCAAGAATAGGAGAAATACAACTCATAGACGAGAAAAGAGATATTGATTTGAGATTATCCCAGGTTCATCTTACAACTCTTAAAAGGCATGCAAAGAAGAAAAAGGGAAAGGTAAGTAGAACTGTGCCTGTTCCTGAAAGTCTCATAAATGAGTATCTGAGACTCATAAAGATATATCCTCAAATAGAAGGAAATGTGTTTAAGATACCTCAGAGTGTTTTCTTTAGAGTCTTTAGAATAATGTGTGATAAAGCACATATTGATAAGAAACTTGCACATCCTCATACACTAAGGCATACAAGAGCAATAGAACTACTAAAGGCACAGGTGCCAGTTACAATAGTTCAACAGATATTGGGACATGCTTCTCTTTCAACTACTGCTA
>Ga0315298_1007776_pt1 | contig 13952 bp, 17 predicted proteins | sample WHS_1_MG_FD_203077 | JGI IMG/M metagenome (GOLD analysis project Ga0315298, IMG submission 203077) | Extremophilic microbial mat communities from Washburn Hot Springs, YNP, Wyoming, USA - WHS_1_MG | ecosystem: Environmental > Aquatic > Thermal springs > Hot (42-90C) | place: USA: Wyoming...
GCGAAGATCGTCAAGGCCACCCGGCCGCCCAAGTTCTCCACACGCAGGCGCAATCGCTGCCGATTGTGTGGCCGACCGCGGTCGGTGTATCGCAAGTTCGGTATCTGCCGCATCTGTTTCCGCAAACTGGCAGATCAAGGGATGATCCCTGGGGTGAGGAAGGCGAGTTGGTAAAGGGACCCGTATTGGCTATGATGACCGACCCCATCGCCGACATGTTGACCCGTATCCGCAATGCGGTGCGCGTGGAGCGGCCCAGCGTGGAGATGCCGCTGTCGAAGGTGAAACGCGGCTTGGCCGAGGTGCTCAAACGCGAAGGCTATATCTGGGACTGGGAGGAGGTCCCGGCCAAGCCGGTCAACCGCATCCGCCTGTACCTGAAATACGGGCCGAACGGCGAACGCGTCATCCGCCATATCCGGCGGATCAGCACCCCCGGGCGGCGGGTGTATGCCGGGGCGGCCGACCTCAAGCCGGTGCTCAACGGCTTGGGAATCTCCATCATCAGCACCAGCCGGGGAGTGATCAGCGACCGCGAAGCGCGGCAGCGCAACCTCGGCGGGGAGGTGCTGTGCGAGGTGTGGTAAACTGCAAGCGGAGGGCCAACGCCATGTCCCGACTGGGGAAAAAACCCGTTGCCGTACCCGACAAGGTGCAGGTCCGCATCGCCGACCGCACCGTGTGGGTGGAAGGTCCGCTTGGAAAGCTGGACCTGAAGCTCCCCGGCCCCATCGACGTCCGCTTCGACGAGGCAACCCGAACCGTCCACGTCACCCGGCGGGACGACCAGCGCCAGTCCAAGGCCCTGCACGGGCTGGTGCGTGCCCTGATCCAGAATATGGTCATTGGAGTCACCCAGGGCTACGAGAAGCGGCTGGAAGTGGTGGGCGTGGGTTATCTGGCTGCTGTCCAGAATGGCGTGCTTCAGTTGCGCGTGGGTCTGGCGAACGAACTCCAGAAGCCGATCCCCCCGGACCTGAAGGTTACGTGCCCCGACCAGCAGCACATCGTGATCCGAGGCATCGACAAGCAGCGTGTGGGCGAGTTCGCTGCCGAAGTTCGCGCGCTGCGAAAACCGGAACCATACAAAGGCAAGGGCATTCGTTACGAGGGCGAGGTGGTCCGCCGCAAGCAAGGCAAGGTGATGGCCAAGTAGCTCGGCGCCGCCGGCCGCCCCGCACGAGTCAACCCGTACTGGTATCCCGCGAGATCGAAACGTGAAACACGCCAAACGCATCGGGCGCCAGCGCCAACGAAGGCGGTTGCGGGTGCGCAACGCCTTGAAGCGGCACGCCACTCGGCCGCGGCTGAGCGTCTTCCGCAGCCATAAGCACATGTACGCCCAAGTGATCGATGACCAGGCCGGCCGCACTCTGGCTGCCGCCAGCACGCTGGATAAGGAACTGCGTGGCCAGTTGCGATACGGCGGTAACGTAGCGGCGGCGGCGGCCGTCGGCCGGCTGATCGCCCAGCGGGCCCTGGCGGCCGGAGTGACCAAAGCGTACCTCGACCGGCGTGAATACAAGTATCATGGCCGCGTGGCCGCCCTGGCCGACGCGGCTCGGGATGCTGGCCTGGACCTCGGCCCCAAACCGCAACCGCCTGCCGAGGAAACCCCCAAGGCCGCCCAGCCCACCCCTAAAAAAGAGAAAGCCCCGGGCAAAGCGAAATCATCCACCTCCAAGGAGGCAGCGAAAAAACCGTCGGCCCAGCCCAAGTGAAAGCCCGCGTGCCACGTATCCGAGCATCGTGCGGGATGAGAAATCGCCTTTGCAGGACCCCGGTCCGTCCGGGCCGTCCTGGGCACTGGCCTCCGGGCATGGTGCGGCACGGAAAACCCGGCAGTGGCGATCCCGGGCGGTTGTCCCGCCGCGGGCGGCCGCCCCGAAGACACAGCCGAACCAGCCCCAGGCAGGCCCCGAGGGAGCGCCGCGGCGAAAGGCGGTGGACGCCGGCAACTGCTGCGGACCGCGAGTGGGCTCGGCTGCGGCTGGCCGCCGGGGCGGCGTGAGTCCAATCCGACCAGTTTCCAAACCACGCAATCGGCTGGGGCCAACGCCCCGACGGATTGCCTAACACATGGCAAATGAGTTTATGGCAAGCGACGCAGCACGGGAATCGACTCGAGGCGAACTGATCGACAAGGTCGTCAAGATCCGGCGGTGCGCCGCCGTGGTCAAGGGGGGCCGGCGGTTCAGCTTCACCGCTCTGGTGGTGGTGGGCGACGGGAAGGGCCGGGTCGGCTGGGGCTACGGTAAAGCCAACGAGGTGCCGCCGGCCGTGGAAAAGGCCATTAAAGACGGTTCCCGCAACATGATCGAAGTCCCCCTGGCCGGCAACACCATTCCCCATTCGGTAAAGGGGCATTTTGGAGCGGCCCGGGTGATCATGATTCCGGCCATGCCGGGAACGGGGGTGATTGCTGGGGCGGCGGTCCGGGCGGTGTGCGAAGCCTGCGGCATCCGCGATATCCTTACCAAGAGCTACGGTTCCACCAACCCCCACAATTTGGTCAAAGCCGCTATCGACGCCTTGAAACAGTTGCGATCCCAAAGCGAGGTGGAGCGATTGCGCGGAGTCATCCTCTCATGAACCTCAACGATATCCATCGCGGCATTACCCGGCATCGCAAGCCCAAGCGGCTTGGCCGCGGGAAAGGTTCCGGCCAGGGCAAGACCGCTGGGCGCGGCCACAAGGGCCAAAAGGCTCGCACCGGATGGTCCGCCCCACCCACCTTTGAAGGGGGGCAGATGCCCCTGGCCCGCCGCATCCCTAAACGGGGCTTCCATAACCCCTTCGCCCCGGAGGTTGCCACCGTCAACCTCGGCGACCTCGACGCCGCCTTTCAGCCCGGCGAAGAGGTGAACCCCGAGACCTTGCGAAGCAAACGGCTGGTCCGCCGGCGCTATGATGTCTTGAAAGTGCTGGGCGATGGCGAGCTTACCAAGCCCCTGCGAATCTCCGCCCACCGCTTCAGCCGGTCGGCTCTGGAAAAGATCCAGCAGGCGGGCGGCCAAGCCGTGGTGCTGCCCGGCAAAAAACCGGTGGTCAAGAACAAACAGCGATCGGCCCAGTCGAGCGGTCCCTGAACCAGCCCCTCCCGGGCACCGGCCCCGCCTGATGTTCGTCGCGCCCCAGAGGATAACGAAGATAGCAAGGACGGATTGATCCATGTGGGAAAAAATCCGCGTCATCTTCACCATCGCCGAACTCCGCCACAAGATCGCCCTTACGGTGCTGCTTCTGGCAATCTATCGGGTCGGCTACCACGTTACCCTGCCCATCGTCGATCACACCCGGATGACAGCCTTTTTCGGCCAGGCGGCCGCCGGTTGGCTCGACGTGATCGAACAGGCAACCTTGTTCAGCGCCAGCCAACTCAGCCAAGCCACCATCTTCGGCCTGGGGATCATGCCCTACATTTCGGCATCGATCATCTTCCAGTTGCTGGCCAGCGTGTACCCGCCCCTCGAACAACTGCAAAAAGAGGGAGAGACGGGGCGCAAGAAGATCAACGAGTACACCCGCTATGCGACCGTCCTTTTGTGCATTTTCCAAAGCCTCTTCTATGTGCGGTACTTGGCGGGGATCCAGACCAACGAGGGCCCGCTGATGCGCGAGGGTTTTGACACCTTCGGCTGGCAACTGACGGCCGTGCTGACCATGACGGCGGGCACCACCTTCCTCATGTGGCTTGGCGAGCAGATCGACGAATATGGCATCGGCAATGGCATTAGCCTGTTGATCATGGCGGGCATTTTGGCCCGCATGCCCGCAGCCGGCATCGAACTCATCCGGCAAACCGGGGCCGAGCTGGGCGGTACCGGCGGCAAACTGGGCATCGAGAAGCTGCTGGTCCTGGCGGTGCTGTTTGTGGTCGTGGTGGGTGCCGTGGTGTTCATCACCCAGGGCCAGCGGCGGATCCCCACCCAAAGCGCCAAGCACGTGCGAGGCCGGCGCGTGTACGGCGGCACCCGGCAATACCTGCCCCTGCGGGTCAACCAGGCCGGCGTCATGCCCATCATCTTTGCCAGCAGCCTCCTCTTGTTCCCCCAGGTCCTGTTCCAATGGCTGGCCCGCAACTATCCCAACTCCATCTGGGTCAACGTGGCCGAGATCTTCCACCGCGGCGAATCCTACAGCTACAACCTGGCCTATATCGCCCTGATCTATTTCTTTTGCTATTTCTGGACGGCCATCACCTTCAACCCGAAGGACATGGCCGACAACTTGAAGAACCATGGCACGTTCATCCCAGGCTACCGGCCGGGCCGGCGCACCGCCGACTATCTCGAAAAAGTGATGGGCCGGATCACCTACGTCGGTGCCGCCTTTTTGGCGGTGGTCGCCATCGCACCGAGCATCGTGGCCACTTCGATGGGCATCAGCTACACGGTGGCCAGCTTTTACGGGGGCACCGGGCTGTTGATCGCGGTCAGCGTGGCCTTCGACCTGGTGCAGAAAATCGACAGCCACCTGGTGATGCGCAACTACCGAGGACTGCTGGAGACGTAGGTCATGCGACTGGTTTTCATCGGGCCTCCGGGGGCCGGAAAAGGGACCCAGGCCGAACGCATCGTCGCCCGGTATGGGCTGGCCCACCTTTCGACCGGCGACATGCTGCGGGCGGCCCGGGCCGCTGGCACCGACCTGGGCCGGCGGGCCGACCAGTATATGTCTGCCGGCCAACTCGTCCCCGACGACCTGATCATCGACCTGATCCGCCAGCGCCTGCAAGAACCCGACTGCCAGGCCGGCTACCTCTTGGACGGCTTCCCCCGCACCCTGGCCCAGGCGGAGGCCCTGGACCAACTGCTGGCCAGCAAAGGCACGCCGCTTGACGTGGTCTTGGAACTCCGAGCCGACGACGAGGTGATCAAATCCCGCCTGGCCGGCCGCGGCCGAGCCGACGATAAACCCGAAGTCATCGCCCAGCGCCTGGTGGCTTATCACCAGCAGACGGCGCCGCTATTGGACTACTATCGCAAGGCCGGCCTGCTCCAATCGGTCGATGGCGTGGGCACCATCGACGAGGTGTTCGCCCGGGTACGCTCCGTCTTGGACCCGCTGGCGGGCTGAGGACCCCTTCCCGTGCGCAGCCGAAAGACCCCCCGACGCGAAAACAAATCGCCGCAGAACCTGGAGGCGATGCGCCGGGCCGGACTGCTGGTGTGGGAAACCCTCCATCAGGTCATCGCCCCCATGATCCGCCCCGGGGTGGCCACAAAGGAGCTGGATGCCGCTGCCGAAGAGCATTTCCGCAAGCACGACGCGGTGTCGCTTTTCAAGAACTACGTGCCCGAAGGGGCCCACTGCCCCCCCTTCCCCGCCGTCACCTGCATCTCGGTCAATGAGGAGGTGGTGCACGGCATTCCCGGCCCGCGCCAGCTCCAGGAAGGCGACATCGTGAGTATCGACACCGGTTGCAAACTGGACGGCTGGTGCGGCGACTCCGCCTATACCTTTCCGGTTGGGGAGGTGGACCCCGAGGTCCGCCGCTTGCTGGACGTCACCCGGGGGGTACTCGACCTGGCCATTCGCCTCATGGCCACAGCCTCCCGCTGGAGCCAAGTGGCCGCCGAAATGGAACGCTTCGTCCACGATCACGGGTTCTACGTGGTGGAGGCGTTTGTGGGGCATGGCATCGGCCGCCAAATGCACGAAGACCCCCAGGTACCCAACTTCTTAAGCGAACAACTGCGGCGGGGCGGCGACTTCCCCCTCGAACCCGGATTGGTCATCGCCGTAGAGCCCATGGTCAATATGGGAACCAAGCGGGTGCGGACCCGGCCCGACCGATGGACCCAGGTTACGGCCGACCACCGCCCCAGCGCCCATTTCGAGCACACGGTGGCCATTACCCCTTCGGGCCCTCGAGTGCTCACCGCCGCTCCCGGCGAAGAGTACCCTACACGCGACACCAGCAGGGGGCCGGCGGGTTCCAAGCCGGCAGGGGAGAGTCCTGGTCCACAATGACCAGCCGAGCGGCCAGACATACGGCCGCAGCCCGCCAGCCAAAAGGCTTAGGGGGCAATAGGCCGCCAGGAATGGTGGCCACTTTCGGCGCCGGCCGGAGAGCTTCGGGCCGGGCGCATGGATTTCGCCCCGGGGACCCTTGAGTACCCCCGGTCGGAATCCTTATACTAACATGTTTTGACCTTTTACCGCGCCCAGAGTAACCATTGACGGCGGGTCGCTGCTTCGGCCAAATGGCCAGGCCGCCAGCGGTTACCCGCGTCGGTACTTGCGGGAGCCAGCCATGAAAGTCCGTGCCAGCGTCAAGAGGATTTGCGAACACTGCAAGATCGTCCGGCGGCGGGGAAGGATATACGTGGTGTGCACGAATCCGCGGCACAAACAGCGCCAAGGTTAGGGAGGTTGTGTGCCTCGGGCAGGAGCCGACTCCCGCTAAACCGAGGCGCTCGGATGAACAGCTCCCACATACCCAATATGGGGGGTTGGCACAGGCATCAAAGTTCAGCGGCTCGGCGAAAGGTTGGAGTTATTAGCGGATAGCCATTGAAGGGTAGTTACGCATGCCTCGATTGCTGGGTGTCGATATACCGGGCAACAAGCCCACCCACATATCGCTTCGCTACCTCTACGGGGTGGGACCGACCATTGCGCTGGAGCTTTGTCGCAAGGCGGGGGTAGATCCGCAGGTGCGGGCCAAGGACCTCCGCGAGGACGAGTTGGCTCGCTTGGCCGTGCTGCTGGATAAAGACTATGTGGTCGAGGGGCAATTGCGGAGGCAAGTCAATCAGAACATCCAGCGATTGAAGGATATCGGGTGTTATCGGGGCATTCGGCACCGCCGGGGGCTGCCGGTTCGGGGGCAGCGCACGCGGACCAACGCTCGGACCCGCAAGGGGCCCAAAAAGACGGTGGCCGGCAAGAAAGGCGTCAAGGACCTCCGCTAGTCTTTGCAAGGCGTATTGGCACATCTGCAAGGAGTACGACCAGCCGTGGCCAAAGCAGCTCGACGCAGAACCCGCCGCAATGTGACGGTGGCCATCGCCCACATCAAGGCGACGTTCAACAACACCACCGTAACCATTACCGATACCCGGGGCGATACCCTGTGCTGGGCCAGTTCGGGAACCGCCGGCTTCAAGGGGAGTCGCAAGAGCACGCCGTTTGCCGGCCAGATGGCCGCCCAGCAGGCCGCCGAAAAGGCCATGAAATTCGGTGTCAAAGAGGTCGAGGTGCGGGTGAAGGGGCCGGGCAGCGGCCGCGAAAGTGCGATCACCGCCCTCCAGGCGGCAGGTTTGACCATCAAATCGATCGAGGATGTTACCCCGTTGCCCCACAACGGGTGCCGTCCTAAGAAACGCCGCCGGGTGTAGGAGCTTTACGATTTCCATTGGCATGGGGAGTTGAACCTCCGATGGCACGAATGACCGGCCCTGTGTGTCGCCTTTGCCGCCGCGAGGGCATCAAACTGTTCCTCAAAGGCGCCCGGTGCGATACCGACAAGTGTGCGGTCACCCGGCGCCAGACCCCGCCGGGCATGCACAACTACCGTCGGGGCAAACTGACTGACTACGGCTTGCACCTTCGCGAAAAGCAGAAGGTGAAGCACTATTACGGCCTCATGGAACGCCAGTTCCGCCAGTTGTTCCGCGAAGCCCAGCGGAGCAAGGGGAACACGGGCGAGGCCTTGATGAGTCTTCTGGAACGCCGCCTGGATAACGTCGTCCACCGCCTGGGCTTTGCGGTTTCGCGAGCCCAGGCGCGGCAGATCGTGCGGCACGGCCACATCCTGGTCAACGGCCGCCGCGTCGATATCCCCAGCTACCTGGTGCGGCCGGGCGATGTCGTGGGCGTCAAGCCCCGCCCCAAAATCCTGGAACTCATCCAGGCCAACCTGGCCGAAAACAAGCGGCCCGTTCCCGAGTTCCTGCAACTGAATGCCGGCCCGCAGCCGGAAGGACAGGTCTTGCGCTTGCCCGGGGTGGACGACGTCTCCATCCCGGTGCAGGTCCAGTTGATCCTCGAGCTGCTGTCGCGATAGCTCCCCCAGGCATTGTTCGGAGGCTTTCCATGCGAATTCGATGGCGCGGACTCGAGCTTCCCAGCCAGGTCATTTGCGACCGAGCTTCGCTGACTTCCACGTATGGCAAGTTCGTCGCGGAGCCCTTCGAACGCGGCTTCGGCGTGACCATTGGCAACAGCTTGCGCCGCATACTGCTCTCGAGCCTGGAAGGGGCGGCCGTCACCCGTATCAAAATCCACGGGGCCTTGCACGAGTTCACCACCCTGCCCGGCGTGGTCGAGGATGTGACCGATATCGTCCTCAATGTCAAATCGCTGGTCGTCAAAAGCTACAGCTCCCAGCCCCGCGTACTCCGCGTCGAGAAAAACACCCGCGGCATCGTCACCGGCGCCGACTGCATGGGCGATGATCAGGTCGAGGTGATCAACAAGGACCTCGTGCTGGCCACGTTGACCGAGGACGTCCCCTTCCAGATGGAATTGGTGGTCGAGACGGGCCGGGGATACGTCCCGGCCACCGAGCATACCCCCCAGATCCAGGAAATCGGCGTGATCCCGGTCGATGCCGCCTTCAGCCCGGTGGTCCGCGTGCGGTACGAGGTCGAAGAAACCCGCGTGGGCCAGAAGACCAATTACGATCGCCTTACGTTGGAGATCTGGACCAACGGGTCGGTGCACCCCGAAATGGCGCTGGTCGAGGCGGCCAAGATCCTCCGCAAGCATCTCAACCCCTTCGTCCAGTACAACGAATTGGGATTGCAGGTGCACACCGAACCGCGATCGACCGCCGCGGTGACTCTGGATCCTGCCACCGAGGCCAAATTGAACCTCCCCTTGTCCGAACTGAAGCTGTCGGTGCGGGCCTCGAACTGCCTGGAGTCCGAAAACATCCACACGCTGCGGGACCTGGTGGTCCGCACCGAAGAGCAACTGCTCGAAGTGCGCAACTTCGGCGAGACCACCCTCAACGAGGTGAAGGAAAAACTCGCCGATCTGGGGCTCCGCCTGGGGATGCGGCTGCCGCCTCCCACGCTCAGCCCCTTTTAGCCGGAACTCTTGAACCCCTCACCCCACCGCCATGCGACACCGAAGAAAAGGCCGCAAACTCGGGCGAAATCCCAGCCACCAGCGGGCGCTGCTCCGCAATCTGGCCACGGCCCTGTTCCTCACCGAGGGCGATACCTACCTCGAGGAGACCCTGAAACCGAAGGTGCGTGGACGGATCATCACCACCCTGGCCAAAGCCAAAGAAGTCAGGCCACTGGTGGAGAAGTGTATCAGCATCGCCCGGCGCGTGCTGCCCGACCAGCGCCGGGCCGACAAGCTCCGCCCCAGCGTGGAACGCTATAGCGATGCCTGGCGGGCTTGGCGGCGCAGTCCGGATTGGATCGCCTGGACCCAGGCCATTGCTCCCGTGGTGGCGGCCCGCCGCCGCGTCCTTCAACTGCTGGGCAGCAAAGAGGCCGTGCGGATTCTCTTCGACCGCCTGGCCGAACGCTTCGAAGAACGGCAGGGGGGATACACGCGCATTGTTCGGCTGGCCCAGCCGCGCCGCGGCGACTCCGCGCCCCGGGCCATCCTGGAGTTCGTTGGGGTCCGCGACCGCGTGCGGGCGGCCGGCCCCCGTCCCATCGTTGTCCCGGAGCCCCAACCCGCGACCACCAGCCCCCCCGCCGGCACTTTGCCGGAGCCGCCAGCCCCCCCAGCCGAACCTGCCACTCCACCCGCCGCAGGCCCGTCGAATCTCTAGCTTTGAAACACCCATTGGGTCAAGTCATATCCCCCGATGGGCACCTCACCGCTTCCTCACGATGTGTGCCACTGCTTCTGGCTAGGCAGTGGCACACAGTGGCGGTCCTTTGAGGCGGTATCAGGCCTTGCGGACCTGGCCCCGCCCCGGACGAGGGCTTGTGGGCCATGTGCGATTGTGTCAGATTTGCCGCCTAGGGGCGGGTGTCGGGGCCCGAGATTCTCTGGGCTGGGAAATCATGAAAACGAATGTTGTCAAGCAGAAGCTTCGCCGGGGAGAGCCGAGCTTTGGGACGTGGCTCAGTCTGGACAGCCTGCACTCGGCCCGGGTGCTAGCCCGCATGGGATTCGACTGGCTGACCCTGGACCTGGAGCACGCGGCCATCGATTGGTCGCAGGCGGCCGCCATCTTCGGCGCTATTGCCGATGCCGGCTGTGTGCCGCTGGGGCGGGTGCCCGAGGGCTCGCATCACTTGATCAAGCGAGTGCTCGACGCCGGGGCGTGGGGCATTGTGGTGCCGATGGTGGAGACGGTCCAGCAGGCCGCTCAGGCCATCGCTGCCGCCAAGTATCCGCCAGAAGGCAACCGCAGTGCCGGAGGCGGGATGCACGCGTTGAACTTCGACGCCACGCCGGATGAATATTACGAGCACGCCAATCAGGAAATCCTGGTGGTCCTTCAGACCGAGAGCCCCCCGGGGGTGGACAATGCCGAGGCGATCTATGGCCTGCCCGGGTGCGACGCGGTGTTCGTGGGGCCTGTGGATTTGAGCTTCACCATGCGAAGGACGACTGGCCGCGCCCCCACACCGGAGGAGCACGAGGCGATGGTCCAGCGGGTGATCGCGGCGGGGCGCAAAACTGGCACCCCCACTGGAATCCACTGCATGGACGCTGAATCGGCCCTGCGCCGCGCGGCCCAAGGCATGCAATTCCTGGCCATCGGCAGTGATCTGCGCATGCTGGTTCAAGGCGCCGAAGAGGTTCTGCGGACCGTCTATCCCCAGCAAGCCCGCCGGGGGCTGGCCAAATACTGAACGGCGCAACCGTTGAACCGCAAGGGCCCCCCAATTATAGTGAAGGTAGTGGATTGGGAGGAAGGGGTGGGCTTTTCCGCAGGGAGGGATGGACCCGCGTGCGTATTCTGCTGACCAATGACGACGGCATATATGCCCCCGGACTGGCGGCCATGGAACAGGAACTTCGCCGTCTGGGGGAAGTATGCGTGGTGGCCCCCGCCACCGAGCAGAGCGGCGTCGGGCATTCGATCACCTATTTGACCCCGTTGGTGGTCAAGGAGGTGTACGATACGGATGGCCAAGAGCGGTGGGGCTGGACGGTCGAGGGGAGCCCGGCCGATTGCGTGCGCATCGCTTTGGCCGAACTGTGCCCCCAGCGGCCGGACTTGGTGGTCAGTGGTATCAACGGGGGGTTCAACGTCGGGATCAACGTGCTGTACTCCGGTACGGTGGCGGCGGCCATCGAGGGGGCGTTTTATGGCATCACCAGCGTGGCGGTCTCGCTGGAATACGACGAGCACGCCCGGTTCGACAAGGCCGCCCGGCTGGCTACGGCAGTCATTCAGGAGATCCTGGCCCACAACCCGCCCGGGGCGCAACTGTACAACCTGAACATCCCCACGGCGGCCCTGACCGGCGTGCCGCAGGTCCGGGTGGTGCCCATGGACACCGTGCACTACGGCGAACGCTTCGAAAAGCGTTACGATCCTTGGGGCCGGCCGTACTACTGGGCCACCGGCGAACCGCCACCCCCTTCCGGAGACCACGAAACCGATTTGACGGTCACGCGGCAGGGCTATGTGGCCCTTACGCCGCTGGATTACAACTTGACCAAGCGGTCGGCGCTGGAGGAGATGCGGCGGTGGCAGTTTCGCTTGAACGATGCGGGCGACTCCGCTTTGCCGCGCCACCGGGCCAAGCTCCGCCTGCCTGTCGTCCGCGTAGCGAGAAAGACCAAACGAGTGACCGGACCGGGTGAACCGCAGTAGGGTTTTGGCCCGAGGCCCGCGTACGCCGAATCAGTCGTTTTGGGGTGCGGGAGGTGGCGGCCACCTCGCCCTCCCCATGATATGGGCGAGGCGCTGGCCCGGGGGGTGGCCGACCGGGTGGCAAGCACCCAGCGCCGCGAAGCGATCTGGCGCCAGCGGGGCGACCGAAGCGGCTTGCCATGGTGAGCGTGTTGCGGAAGAAGCGAAAAATACGTGACGCAGGAGGATGGCCATGCGATGGACGAGGTTGGTTGTTGGCGCGGCGTTGCTGGCCTTGGCTGGCTGTGGCAAATACGAACCGGCTCCCATGCCTGCGAAGCCGGCTGCCCCCCAGGCATCGGCGCCGGCCAAACCCGCGCCGGCGCCTGCACCGGCGCCCCAGTCGGGTATGACGGTGGGCATGCAAGGCATTGGCACGGCGGTGGGGATGGCGCCGCTGGAGACGGCCGTCAGCGGGCCGATGGGAGTAGCTCCCGCTCGTCCCGCCACGCCCCCCCCGCCCCCCGCTCCCGCGCCCACGGCAGTCAAAGCGGACTCGGGCGTTGGAGCCCGGGGGCAAGGCTACGGACCGGGGATCATTACCACGCCGGTAGCCACCTACTTCCGCGCCAAAGAACAGATTGCGTTCCGCATTCAAATCCCCGACGCCATGCGCCTGTATAAGGCCATGAATGGACACGCTCCCAAGACGCACGAAGAGTTCATGGAGAAAATCATCAAGGAAAACCGCATCCAGTTGCCCGAACTGCCCCCAGGGCACCGCTACCGCTATTACCCGGAACAAGAGGAGTTGATGGTGGAACATCCGGCTCCGTAATCCCCTGCGATAAAGCGGCCGTCCTGGCCGCAGGAAGGTCCGCGCCTGGCAAGCGCGTCCGATGTCCCATGTCCTAGAAAAGACAAACCGACCGGCTGCCGACGAATCCGGGCATGGCATGAGGAGCGACGCCCGAATCGAGGGCGTCGGCAGCCGTACGCGGATAGGCATTCAGTCTCCAGGAATTCGAGGGAAGGATCGCGACTCCAGACACTACGGCATCGAGTGACAAGCAGGCTTCCATGACGCGGCAGCTTGTGCTGGCGGTTTTTTTGGCTACCTGGGTGGGGCCGGTCCTTGCCGAGGGTTGGGTCTTCCGCCCCTCGTATTACAGCCACGATCCGGCGACGGGCCAGCGGGTCAATCAGTTTCAGCCTGAAAAGGCCCCCTACGCCCGGATCGATCCTACCTATCAGCAAAGCGCTTATCGGCACGTGCAGACGGCGCTGAGTGTGGAGGGCAGTGGCGACTACCAGCATATCGTCGAGACGTGGGGCCGGGGCGAGTACATCCGCCCGTACGAAGAATGGTTGTTCCCGTTCCGGGAAGGGGCCACACCGTTTGGTCCCTGGGGCAACCCGCAAGGCCCGTGGAGCCTGCCGTTCAGTCCGTGGTTCAACCCGTACGGTTGGGCCGTTCCTTACGGCCTGCCGTACCCCTATGGCCCGCCGACGGTGTACCGTTTGCCTAGTCCAGTGCCGTACCCGTATGCCGTGCCCTGGGGGCCATGGCCATACTCGGCCGCGCCGGAACCCATTCCCGCCCCCGCGCCGCTACCGCAAGTGCAGTAAGCGGGCCACTGCGATCTCGCTGGCTGTGTTGCGTGAGCTGTTCGGGGGCCAGCCGGCCCGGTAAAGTGGATGCTCCGCACCGAGGCGTGCGGGCCGCTTGCCAAAACTCAATCCCTCCCGCTTGCAGAGTTGGCGTGCGTGGAGAGCGGGCACCTGACATTCAGCCTTCCCACCTGAGTTACCGATGGACCGCGCAATGTTCTCGCGACTGGGGCGTTATTTTTGGCTATTGGCCGCCGTGGCCGTTGCCGGGTTGATCGGCCAGTCGGTCTTCGGTGACGACCAGCCGCAATGGGGCCAGCGGCACTCGCGGAACATGGTTTCTTCGGAAAGAGGGCTGCCCGGCGGTTTTGATCCGGCCACGGGTTGGAATATCGCGTGGACGGCCGTTCTGGGCAGCGAGTGCTACTGTACTCCCGTGGTGGCCGAGGGCAAGGTGCTAATCGGCACCAACAACAATCATCCGCGCGACCCCCGCCACGAGGGCGACCGTGGGGTGATGATGTGCTTCGACGAGAAAGATGGGCGACTGAGTTGGCAGCTCGTGGTGCCCAAGCTCGAAGGGGACATCTATCTCGACTGGCCGAATGCC
>Ga0315298_1007777_pt1 | contig 13948 bp, 12 predicted proteins | sample WHS_1_MG_FD_203077 | JGI IMG/M metagenome (GOLD analysis project Ga0315298, IMG submission 203077) | Extremophilic microbial mat communities from Washburn Hot Springs, YNP, Wyoming, USA - WHS_1_MG | ecosystem: Environmental > Aquatic > Thermal springs > Hot (42-90C) | place: USA: Wyoming...
TAGCATAAGCACAACGCCAAACAGGAGCTGCTTCCCATCGCCGCGGCGATGCGTTGACGTCAGTCGCATTGCGCAGCACCACACAACGTTCCGGCGGTAGCCCGAATGTCTTGAGATATTGTTCACGCTGCCAGTGGGAGACAAAAACAAAACAGTCGACCAAATCGACAGTCGCCTTGTCTGAACACCATTGAACCCATTCCTGGTTGACGTCATGGTGTATCCAGACCACACGCGGCCTGGAGTCCTTTTCGCTGCCGGGGTGGTTGATTTGAAGGTTGATGCGATCGAGTTCCTGAGCCATCCGTTGCTTCAGGCCACCAATCATCAACTCAGTCCCAGCCATTGGCGTCTGCGGGACCCATGTAGACTTTTTCGAATCAGCAGCTGAGGTGACAGGATGAAATTGCCGCACGGCGTCGGCTAAATCTGCGGGCAAAAGCCGCGATCTACCCACGTCACGATGTATGTCGATTTTATTTCCGTCGCCTATGGTCGCGGCGCGCTGCGATCCGTCCGCTGTCACCTCGTCCGCTGCCTTTGGATAAAATTGCAGATTGTATTGGGCTAGGGAACGCACATGTTCAGGAACGTCGGCGCTTTGTGCAAGCCAGTTGCACGCCGCAGCACCGCGCGCCTTACGCGCTGGATCGGGCGAATAATTCGCCGCAATCGACAGTTCCTCGCGCAGCCCCCAATCGAAAATGTAATCCTCGATAAACAGCGTGTCGCCGTCAGGATATCCTAGCGCAATCCCTTGTTCTGCAAACAGCGCCGCCGCTTCGTTTCGGCTGCGCTCCCGGTGGTAACGCGCGAGATCGTACAGCGGTTCTGCACGGTGTGGGCGTTGGCTGAAGGCGGCCAGCGATTGGCGCACGAATCCGCCGTTGTCACCGAGACGGAGAAGACAACGGGCCTCCTGCAACCGCGCATACCACGCTTCCTCATCCCAACCGCCCATCGTTGCCCGCTTGGCGTAGGTCTCGACGGCCTCAGTCAGCCGTCCGGCATCTCGGTAGCTCTGGGCGAGATAGAACACATAACGGGCGTTCTCAGGATCATCGGCCAACGCCTCGGTCAGCAGCCGGATATCGCGTTCAAATTTGTCGACGCGGTTGGCGCCGCTTGCATGGTCTTTGAACCACACGCCATCAAGCCGCTGGTGATCGCCATCGACGGCGAGATACTCATGCGTGACACCATGATACAGCGCTCCGGCATTCCGGCGAACAAGTCGGACATTCCAATAGCTGATGCCCGCATGCTGCAGCAAATCGTAACATGGTGCTTGGAGTTTTTGCTGGAAGTCGGGGTCGTCGACGACGAGTTCCATATCGGCATCATTCAGCAATAGATAATCGTACTCGATGGGTGTCGCATAAGCATGTGCCAGCGCCTCGTTGCGAGCCTGCGCGAAATTCTCGAACGGAAAACTATGCAACTCACCAGGAATGCCGCGCTCGGCAAAGAACGAACGGATAAAATCCTGCGTCCCATCAGTCGAGCCGGTATCGCCGATAACCCAAGCCGAAATCCACGGTGCAACAGCGCCAAGACAACGCGCGAGATTGGCCATCTCGTTTTTCACGATCATGTTCAGGCAGATCGTCTTCCTATCAGCCATCAAAATCCCCTTATGATCAATACGCATATCCATAATAAGCACGCCTCTCGGAGGAGAGGGTGTCGTTAGTTATTCACTAATTCACTCTATCTAATCATCTGTTATCGATATCGCAATGCTCGTCGTCCTCCGTGATCGGATAGGCGGCGACACCACTCACGCAACCAGGACCGTGGCACCATCGAGCACACCCGCCGGGATGATCTCAGCCACACCGGTCCAGCGACCATGGGTCTCCAGTTCCCGAGAGCCGGACCGGAAAAGATAGTTGAGCGATTTTATCGGGTTGTGATTCAGTTCGCTTTCGAAGACATGACCGGCCCCCACTGAGTGGTCCGGGTTGAAAGTTGGTGCAATTTCACCTCCGGCCATGGCGGCGGCGCAGTGTCTGGCGCTTGGGGGCCGGTCATTCATGAGACAGGCGATGCACAACGACGATCCGGCGTTCCGGAAAGCCTATCTGCGGATGTTCGTCAGCAAAATGATGGTGAAGATCGGCACCGTGAGCATCGACGGTCGGCGTTCAGCCCTGGCAGCAGCCATCGGGTGGGATCATGAACCCAGTGCGATTGACGGTGCCCAGATCCATCGCAAGTGGCGTCCCGTAGGGGAGCCGACGACGAAGCATACACAAGCTATTGAATAATATTGTCGAATTACAACTAAACCTAGTGCTGCCCCGCAGAGTGCCACAAGCGTTTGTCACAATGATAGTGTCCAGTCAACTTTCCCGATCCGCTAGGCTTGCGCCGCTGCACGACCGCACTTCGATGTGGCAAAGGGATGGAGAAAATCGTTGACCACATGAGTGTCTGGCAGGATCTTCAAGATGCCTACTGCAAGTAGCCTGTGCGCTCCATTATCAGCCATCGGCGCACCATCGACCAGAAATACAACACTGCTCAGGAGGCCCGCTCCTACACCACAACACGGAACACGATCTTACATGGTCTGGCAAGGGACGATTGGCGACGGAAATACGTGGGAAAAAACCATCTCACAGGATTGGCTTCGATACGACTAAATGGCCCATGCCCAGTCGCGATGGTCTGGTCCCATTTCGCCCGCGTCCGCCAGCGTTTCGCCGCTCGCATCGCCACGATCCCGCGCCCCGATCCGCCACCGCCCGCCGCCCGCCTGGCACGTCATTGTCGGCCGACTCCATCCTGACGGCGTATCGTCTCCCCCATGCGTCGAGGAGGATGACGTGGTGATCCTGGCCAGGATCGGGTGTTCGACGGCCCAGCTGGACGAACTCGGTCCGTGTCTCATGCGGCATCGCGCAGCATCGATCTGCGCCAGCACGCGCGCGGAAAATCGAGCCAGCATCAATTTGAAATTGACTCAGGGACGGGCCATCTGCCCCGAAACTTGTGAATCAGTTTCAACGTTGAACTCCGCCTTAATGACACTGTAAGTAACTGAATTAAAAAGTGATTCCGTTAATCTAGTGGGGTCGCGATCAGCGCCGATGGCGCTCCCACCCCAGAACGACATTTTTGACGATTTATCAATGAGTTGGAGCCCCACTACGCGAGGTTATCCCCGCGCGTGCGGGGGAACCTCGATCAGCCGGCGCGTCGTCTTGCCCGTGAAGGGTCTATCCCCGCGCGTGCGGGGGAACCGTGCGGGCGATCCAGGTCTCGAACCAGTATCTGGGTCTATCCCCGCGCGTGCGGGGGAACCGCCGCCTCGGCCTCGTCCATCATGAAGAAGACGGGTCTATCCCCGCGCGTGCGGGGGAACCGTCGCGCCCGGCGTGTTCATCACGCCTTCGTAGGGTCTATCCCCGCGCGTGCGGGGGAACCAGCTTCACCTATCAGGGTGTGACGCGTGACACGGGTCTATCCCCGCGCGTGCGGGGGAACCAACTGGTGCCCGAATTCGTCCTTCCTGTATGGGGGTCTATCCCCGCGCGTGCGGGGGAACCTTGGTCACCTGGAAATCCGGGAACGTCCCGCTGGGTCTATCCCCGCGCGTGCGGGGGAACCCATTGCCGCCCCCCGCGCCCGCAGCGCTCCCGGGGTCTATCCCCGCGCGTGCGGGGGAACCGAGCGGCAGGAGCGGCAGGAGCTGCAGGCTGCGGGTCTATCCCCGCGCGTGCGGGGGAACCCTTGCCCTGCATTGCCCATTTGAGCGCGCAGCGGGTCTATCCCCGCGCGTGCGGGGGAACCTGGCCTGGTAATAGGACGCCCGGATGTCGATGGGGTCTATCCCCGCGCGTGCGGGGGAACCCTCATCTTGGCGAGGATGCGTGTTGCGCGAAAGGGGTCTATCCCCGCGCGTGCGGGGGAACCCCGTTCGCGAATTGCAACAGCGTTTCGACGGAGGGTCTATCCCCGCGCGTGCGGGGGAACCCAGCGGTTCGCCTGCCAGGGTAAATTCTGACAGGGTCTATCCCCGCGCGTGCGGGGGAACCGAGCGCGGCGTCGGCGTCATCATCGTCGACCCGGGTCTATCCCCGCGCGTGCGGGGGAACCGCAGGGCGGATCGGATGCGGCCGGGGCGGCGAGGGTCTATCCCCGCGCGTGCGGGGGAACCTCCGCCTGCGTCTGCGCGATCTGCGCCAGGCTGGGTCTATCCCCGCGCGTGCGGGGGAACCAATGAGGCTGCCGCAGACCCGGACGGCGGAATGGGTCTATCCCCGCGCGTGCGGGGGAACCACAATTCGGAGAGTGACCGCGTGCGCTCATGTGGGTCTATCCCCGCGCGTGCGGGGGAACCGAAAACGAATTTGCACCGAACGCAGCTACCGAGGGTCTATCCCCGCGCGTGCGGGGGAACCGCGGTGCGCAACCCCCAGCCGGAGGCGGAGCTGGGTCTATCCCCGCGCGTGCGGGGGAACCGTCGTCAGCCAGGCATTGAGGGTGCCGATCTTGGGTCTATCCCCGCGCGTGCGGGGGAACCGAGTGCGACCACCGGCCGCCGTAATATCCGCGGGGTCTATCCCCGCGCGTGCGGGGGAACCTTCCAGCGTGCATGTCCTGCACCAGCCGGAGAAGGTCTATCCCCGCGCGTGCGGGGGAACCCTTTTTGGGGGAAGGCGCGACGACAACCATGCGGGTCTATCCCCGCGCGTGCGGGGGAACCCCACCGGCACCAGCCGAGACGATCGATTGCGTGGGTCTATCCCCGCGCGTGCGGGGGAACCGCTATTATTATGACGTGGTGCGCGACAATTTGGGGTCTATCCCCGCGCGTGCGGGGGAACCCCTATCAAAAGCCGCCAGCCGTTTTCCGTTGCGGGTCTATCCCCGCGCGTGCGGGGGAACCGAGATGAGCCTTACGCCACGCGGTATCGTGCAGGGTCTATCCCCGCGCGTGCGGGGGAACCAACCGCGACACGCTGCGCACCGCGATGGAGCGGGGTCTATCCCCGCGCGTGCGGGGGAACCTGCACATTCGATTGAGCCGACCACCACGCCGCGGGTCTATCCCCGCGCGTGCGGGGGAACCTATCAGGCTCGAGCGCAGGTTCAGCCGGACGGCGGTCTATCCCCGCGCGTGCGGGGGAACCGCCTACATCTGGGAACTGCCCTACGGCGCCGGGGGTCTATCCCCGCGCGTGCGGGGGAACCGAGGGATCAACCTTCGTGACCGCATTAAACATGGGTCTATCCCCGCGCGTGCGGGGGAACCGTCTTTCATCACTGGCGAGATCGGGCGCGGCAGGGTCTATCCCCGCGCGTGCGGGGGAACCGGCAAGCCGCTCCGCACGGTCGAATGTTTGCAGGGTCTATCCCCGCGCGTGCGGGGGAACCCGGGAGAGGCTTTTCACATGTCGACGCGCTCGGGGTCTATCCCCGCGCGTGCGGGGGAACCGCTGCGGCGCTCGCTGGCGATGCCGTTATCATGGGTCTATCCCCGCGCGTGCGGGGGAACCCAGGCGGAGTATCAACGCGATAGGCGTGAACGGGGTCTATCCCCGCGCGTGCGGGGGAACCTGGCTAACGGGACCATGCAGAATATCGTGTATTGGGTCTATCCCCGCGCGTGCGGGGGAACCAGTGGGGCGGCAGCGGAAAACCGTTAGGCCGCGGGTCTATCCCCGCGCGTGCGGGGGAACCTATAGAATTCGCGTATGCTGCGGCGCTGATTTGGGTCTATCCCCGCGCGTGCGGGGGAACCGATAAAGAGGAAGGCAAATCTCCCTGGATATGGGGTCTATCCCCGCGCGTGCGGGGGAACCTGTGCAAACTGCGGCGCGGCGATGATGGTCGCGGGTCTATCCCCGCGCGTGCGGGGGAACCGAGGCCAAGGAAGCGCCGAACCTCAATACCTTGGGTCTATCCCCGCGCGTGCGGGGGAACCTGGATATCTTCTTGAAGAAGAAGATGGAGAAAGGGTCTATCCCCGCGCGTGCGGGGGAACCATGGTGGGGATGGTATGAGCGGAGCAATTGTTGGGTCTATCCCCGCGCGTGCGGGGGAACCTTGAAAGATCGGTTTGCGTTTTCATTCGTCTAGGGTCTATCCCCGCGCGTGCGGGGGAACCGTAATTCGAGGGCTGCATCGGCACGCCGGCGAGGGTCTATCCCCGCGCGTGCGGGGGAACCGCACCCCTGACGCAGCAGATCGCCGCCGCTCAGGGTCTATCCCCGCGCGTGCGGGGGAACCATTTTATAATAACAACTTCTGAATGAGATTAAGGGTCTATCCCCGCGCGTGCGGGGGAACCAGCGTCCCGACCTATGCCAGCGCGGGCCTCGCGGGTCTATCCCCGCGCGTGCGGGGGAACCGGCGCTCAGCCTCGCCGCGATCCGTTGTCCGAGGGTCTATCCCCGCGCGTGCGGGGGAACCGCATTCGGATCGATCGAACTGTCGAGCCGGAAGGGTCTATCCCCGCGCGTGCGGGGGAACCTCGAATCCACGCGATTCATAATCGCCAGTTTCGGGTCTATCCCCGCGCGTGCGGGGGAACCCGCCGCCGGCAGGAAGAGAACGACGCCCGCATGGGTCTATCCCCGCGCGTGCGGGGGAACCCAGGGGAGCTTTTCGAGTAGCGGTCGAAAAGTGGGTCTATCCCCGCGCGTGCGGGGGAACCCATAAATCGCCGGTTTCGCCGAGCGGCCCGACGGGTCTATCCCCGCGCGTGCGGGGGAACCAAGCCCGTGTTCGGATTCACCGTCAGGTAATAGGGTCTATCCCCGCGCGTGCGGGGGAACCGGCGTCATCGTCGCGGTGCCCCGCATGATCAAGGGTCTATCCCCGCGCGTGCGGGGGAACCGCGGGCACCGCCTTTTCCACCGCGGCGATTCGGGGTCTATCCCCGCGCGTGCGGGGGAACCCGCTTGAGACCGCACCAGCCACGCCCGCAAGCGGGTCTATCCCCGCGCGTGCGGGGGAACCATGCCACGCAGCTATGTCCTGCCCCTCCCGCAAGGTCTATCCCCGCGCGTGCGGGGGAACCCGCGACGGCTACCGTGGTTCTCACTATCACAGCGGTCTATCCCCGCGCGTGCGGGGGAACCTGCGCTTGCACCGAAGCGAGTTGCCCCGCCGAGGGTCTATCCCCGCGCGTGCGGGGGAACCCATTGCCGAGTACGCCTGTCGCCTGTAACTGCGGGTCTATCCCCGCGCGTGCGGGGGAACCTCTAATAGGTAACATATTGGTTTACTTGATAAACTATATCAAAGAGCAGAAAAATCAGCTGCGCGGACGCGCTTCTGAAAGCGAACGACGCACGAGTAGCAGTGCGTTATGGGCGACGATTTCTTTCGGTGGTTCGCCCAGACTCGAGAGACCAATGCCGCCGTTAGCTGCGGTTTCAGCCCAAATCATTACAAGACTGCCGCGGCGGAGTTGCTGATACCAATCGGCAACTACCTCCCAAATACGGGTGCGCACGCTGGCGCTTAGGCGTGGATTAGCATAAACGCCTGGCGCGAGTTCAAGCATGGCCGACCCGAGAAAGCCGCGATACCTCGCTTCCACGTCGCGGGTGATGACCACAACCATCGGCATCAGTTGACGCCCTCCACTCTTTCCTCCATTCGATCGGGGGCAATCAGCAGCTTGATCTTGTCGATCATCGAGGGAATGACGCCTCGCTGTCGAAACAAGATAGCGGCGCGCCTACGTGCGAGCCGCTCCACCGACTCGGTTGATTTCAGAACCTCCCGTGCGGCACCGAAAGCGATGTCGAGGGTTATGTCGTGCCGGTATAGATCGGAGATATCGAGCACGAAGGCTTGCCCGGAATCCTCGTGCACGAATCCCAGTTGCGGGATTGCTCCAAGGGCAGCTACCGCAACGCAGGATGCCGCTCGCATAGCGCTCGCGGCATGGTTGAGGGCCTGATTCGGAACATCTCCCACACTTGGATTGGCATGGTCATAGTGCCGGCCACGCCATGGGATCCCATATCGTTCAGCAGCGAGTTGATAGCTGCGCTTGATGCGGGCGCCTTCCTGCCCGCGCAGCACCTCGATATCACGCGTACGCACGATCTCGCCAAAACGGATCGCATACATCGCACGCGCCACCTCTATACGAGATTTCGGATCTGCCCATAGCGCGACCTGCGCACGCGCCAAGGCGGAACTGTCAGGCATCAGTGGCGGCGCCGTATAGAATCGGACAGCGCCCTCACCAATCGCGGCTAGGGCTGTACCATGACGGGCGAGCAGGCGTAACGCGTCGTGTGTTATGCTTGAGCCCGGCCCGAGGAGGACAATCGAAATTGCCTGATGCGGGATCTGGTAATCTCCTGCTGCAAGATCACCGCCGCCAGCAGTGACGAAGCGGAGACAGCCGTCTTCAACCTCCAGCCGGCCGCGATCGAGCCATAAAAGGCCATGCCGGTCGGCATGGGGAATTCGAGCTTTCTCGAGTCCAAGCCGACCGCTGAGCATGGCTAACGCCTACTCGGCCGCAGGAGCATCATGCCATATCCGTAAGCCACGTGCCGCCCGACACCCTTTGAAAGGCAAGCAGCAAATAGCTCTGGCTTCTCGACCTCGAGCTCCCCGTGAAAAGTAACGTCGGGTCCGTTCTGCGTTCGTTGATTCCGCAGAACTACCGATTGTTCCAGGCGGACAATACGCGCACTGGAGATATTGGCAGCCTCGCCGATGCGCTTGATCAACCAGGTTAGGTAGGCCGCCTCGCGGCCCGAACTGCCACTGGGATTTGATGCCTCACCTTCAGACTGGCCCCGGATGCCATCGAGCCAGTAAGCATCCACCTCGGCTCCCTTCGAAAAGCCGCCAGCGGGCTTGAGCAGACGGCGCACCGGCCGCACCCTGACGTCGAAGGCCAGGCGTCTTCCCTTTGCCCAGGCCGCCGGCATCTCTTTCGTCGCAATCCGGTCGGGGTCGCAGACTGCGAGTGCGTCCGGCATCGCCAACTCATGCGCGGTCTGCACAAGGACGCTCCGATCAGATTGCGTATAGGCGTAGATCGTGGCGCTCGCGGATCTGGGCGCGACCATCAGTCGAAACGGCTGGAAGGCAGACTTGCCGAACGTCTCGCCTAGCAGATGATGGAGCGCTGCCCCTTCGTCAGCCGCCAGATTGCGCTGGGCTGCCCAGCGCCGGAACGTGTTCAGCTCGATCGGCAGACTGACCATGTGGAACGCGGTCATGCGAGCGCTTCCTGCGACGGCTCGATGATGCCCTCGATGATCTTACGCGTGCCGCCGTGCAGACCCGTACGCCAGTTTCTCAGGTCTGGCAGATCGATGACGCGATGAACCTCGGGGCCATCATCCGGCCCTTCACCGAACGGCCATAATGCGCGCATGCCTTCGCGCTGGCACTCTTCGTCGGCTGGTACCTTCTGCAGGGCCTCGTACGCTGTCGGCGCGACGATATCGACGCGTTGCCGCAGCGGAGCGGATGGGAGGCACGGCTTGCGACCGATGAAGATCGGTCGGGCTGGCCTGTCCAGCGCCGCGGCGAGGTTGCCCAGCGACGGCTCGTCATCTTCCGGATCCAGGCGCAGGGTGATGATGACGCAGGCATCCGGGTGATATTCACGAAGCCTGCGATGCGGAGCGCCATAGCTGGCGCCATCACGACCCTCCGGCTTGCCCCATGTCGTCCATCCCTTGTCGCTCGCGACAAGGCGGGCATTCTGCGTGTCGGTAAGCACGCCTTGCTCACCACTCCGTTCCCAGCGGGAGGCAAATACTAGGCGGTCCTGCAGGGCCTGGTGCTTCTCCCACTCGGTCCGTTGCCAGCCCAGCGCATTGGCAAGCAGACCGGTCAGCATAGAGGCGGCCGGGAAGTCGCGCGTCACCCCCATCTGGTCGATCGTCACCCCCCCGAATGCCAGAAGTGGCGCCTCGAGCCGGAGGACCAGCCAACGATGATCAGGCATCCGCATCTGAAGCAGCCTTCACCTGGGACGCCGCCCACTCCGCCAGCGTCTTCAGCGACGCCCGTTCCGCACTGGACACATCCGTGCCAGCGAGGGCGAGATAGCGCCGCTCCTCGCCCGTCTCGTAGGCTTGATCAAGTTTCGTGAGGTGAGCATCGAGCGCCGAAACCGCCATATCCAGGTCGTTATCGACAGGCTTCCGATAGGCTGCGGCCAAGCTGCGCGGCTGCCGATCGCCCGCCTCGATCAGCATCAATTCAGCACGACCGTACGGTGCTGTGGAGCCGCGTTTGGCGCCAGGGGTTACCTCGGCGATGAGATAGACGATGTTGTGGACGACCCGGGCGACCAGGTCATGATTGCCGCCACAGTTCCGGATAAGCGCCGGCATATCGATCACCACGTAGCCGTAAAACAGGCCCGATGTGAGTTCGGCCTCCTGGATCGTGTCGGCGCCGCTGTCGTCGTCATCCCCCTTCAGGTCATCGACCGCGGTGAAGTAGTCCCCCTCGGCCTCTTCCGCGTGCACGGTGAAGGCATGGGCGACGTGCAGCGGCGCATCGATGTTGGCTGAGACATCAGACGTGACCATGCGCCCGAACAGCGCCGCGGTCAGGCCGCCCGGCAACGCGCAGTTCTCGCGCATCGCCTTGATGTTGTCTTTGAAAGACTTCGCCCAATCGGCGATCGCCGCCTTGGCTGCCGCGACACTGTCCGAGCTGGCAGCCAGTCGCTCGGCTTCGCTCGCCAGCCACGCGATCTCGGGCGCTCCGAAGAGCAGCGTCTGGCGGCTCCGTTTGCCCTTGTCCCCCTTGTCTCCGTAGACGGCCTTCTGGAATTCCGGCTCGATCGCGTCGACCACATTGGCGGGAAACCGGTCCCTGAGCGGCTGGATGACGAGAGTGCTCACCAGCTCGCGCGACCGGTAAGCCAGTTCCGCTCCGTCGATGCTGTGAAGCGAGTGCGGGTCGTCGTCGGCCGTCCGCCAATGGCGCTTCAGGCACTGCGACGAGATGCGGGTGCGCGACACGCCACCATACGGGAGGCGCTTTGCGAGCCCGGTGTCGTCGCGATTCAGCAAGGCCGATGTATAGGTGTGCAGCGTGTGGATCTGCAGGAAGCGCGAGGCGCTCATCAGGCAAGTTCCTTCTGTGAATTCTCGGAAGCCGCGGCATCGAGCCGGCGGTAATAATCGCGGGCGATGCCGCGCGTTGCGAATTTGCTCGTAGGGAAGAGGACCAGAGCGGCGATTTCAGTGCAGTCGATCCCGGCATCAGTCTTCCGCTTCGCCGCAAGAAGCCTGGCGATCCGCTCGAGACTAGCGCCGCGGCGGGCCGGGGCCTCGGCAAGGAGGCGCATAAGGCGGGTCTCCGAGAGGAGTGGCTGTTGGGAGCTGTTCCATCCCGGATCGCCCCCGTCGCAGAGCAGGACACCGAGCCGCTTCTTTGGGTCATGCAGAGAATTTCGAAGCTTCTCGCTCCGGGGCAGTTCGCCCTTTGGCGTCAGGATCGCCATCACTTTGACGATCAGCATCCAGTCTTCCGTCCGCGCGGTCTCGTCGATGAACCCGCTTTTTGCGGCCAGGCTCCAGAATGCCGCACAGCCGGGGTCGCCCCGCTGCATTCGGCGCAACTCCGCGAGGTCCCCTGTGCCAAGCGACCGCATCTCCTCCGCGAGTTTGACGGCCTTGATGCGGAAATCGGGTGGAGGCTGGCTATCCGGCATGCTCGGTCTCCCGCTTTGCGCTGCTGATAAGATCGGGGAAGTGGTGCCTGATCGCGCCTTCGAAGGCCCGCTCGCCCCTCGCCTCGGCGCGAGCGCGGTAGATGCCGGAGCAGGGAACTGTGAGCAGCGCATCTCGGAACGCAGACCGCGCATGTTCGGCCAGTACCTCGGCCCATCTGCGCTCCTCGGTCTCGAGCTCGGCCTGCCCTCTCTCCTGTGCCTCAAATCGCGCCCAGAGATGATCGAAGAAGATGATGTCCGCAGCTCGGGTGAAGCGGTCCTGCGCCGCGCGGGCAGAGCTGTAATGGTCTTTGTTTCGCCGTTCCCGATCGCCCTTGGCGGCCACCAGTGAAAGCGCGTTTCCGAGCGCTTTCACGAAGATGCTGATTGCCTCGACTTGGGCTTTGGCCAGCTCGTTCAGATCCGCCTGCCTCGTTCCGAAAGCCTGCGCGATGCGGCTGGAGATCGGCAACACCCGCGACTTGAAACCTTCGGTTTTGCTGTTTCCTCGCGAGATCGCCTCAGCCACAAGAGACATCGGCTGCCGCACATCAACATCCGCCAGCCTGGCAAGCAGCGGGATCTCCCAATCGCCCGAGAACAGGAGTTCGGTGATGACCCTGTAATCGAAATCTCGTCCCGCCAGCGTCAGGCTTTTCCGGTCGACTTTGTGGACCGGCGCCCACGGGTCACCCAAGGCGCCGTTGAGCTGCCTGGCATTGATCCGGGCAGCAGCCGAATTGCCCTTAACTGCCGAGATGCAATCATCCCGGACGGTCAGCCGGATCCGACGACAGACCTCTATGAACCAGATATCGAGATCACGGATCTGCAGCTGCTCGCCTTCGGGCCATGGCTCCAGCCATGTGAGTCCAATGCCGCCGTCAGCATCGTATTCGCTCTGCTCGAGCTGGGCTTCGTATGTCTTGAGCAGAACCATCACGTCGCGCCGGAAGCGAGTCCCGAGACGGGGCGTTGTCCCCTTCACTGTCGCGGGGAGTGGTGCAAGCGAGAGCAACGGTCGTGACGACGACCCGCCGTTCATCCGCGCGATGCCCTGGTTTCCCTTGCCGCCATAACCCTCCATGGTCTGGAGCGAGATCAGGGCGAAGAACCAGTCCTCTGGCTCGGCCTGCCGTGCGATCGTCTGCTTCAGATCATGGTTCCTCGACGTGATGAGCATGTCGAGGGCATCGGGCGTGGGCACCGGGTTGGAGAGCTTCATATCCGCCGGCACCGGCGGCTGCATGAAGGCCGGCTTCGTCCAATCCTCGACGATGAGATGCCACGGCTCATCATCGGCAAAACCAAGCGTGAGGCTGCGGAGCAGTTTACGCCATGCCTCCTCGTCTGCCGGTGGCTCCCCGAGGCCAGCGCGTCGCATTGCCATTGCACCGAGCTGCACCAGGAACATGTGCAGCGCCGGGCCTTGGTGGGACCTCAGCGCAGGGAAGCCGTCCACCTCATCGCGGACAAGGGCAGAGAGGAGACCTGGTAGAGAGAAAATGCCGGAGGTTGTGCGGATCAGCCTGTGGGTGAGGAGATTATGGTGCATCTCTCACCCACATGCCGCGGCGCTGGCAGTGATAGCAGTTCTGTAGCCCCGCGAGTGCGGGGGAGAGTCCATCATTTCCCCGAAGTTGAACGAAAATATGGGGCTATCCCCGGGCGTATCACTCCGGGGGGAAGAGGCGCTCGCCACGGACCATCGCCATCCATCAATGCGAACCAAAGCCAGGGGAGTTCCAAAATGGCTGATAGAACCCAGAAACCTCATGCCACCGACCTGGAAATTACGATTGCAACGCGGAGCCTAAATCACGTTCCCGGAGCGAACCAAACATATTTTCGTTACTTTCGTATACCCATCCGATCATAGCCAAACGCGACGCCATCGAGGTCCACCCGAATAGCGCCCTCCGTCATGGCCGGCTCTACAGGTTCGGCTGTCTGGACGCCGCGCGACCAGTGAGCTGGCAGTGTGAAGCCAGTAATCTCAACGCCAAACGGTCCCATGACCGCTTTTGTGAACGTGACACGCGCCCCCTGCGCGCCGAGGCGCGTGCGGATGCTCCCAGCCTCATCATCCGGGAACCTGATCTCGGCGAATGGCTGCGCGATCGGGAGCAGAAGACCCCGCGCAGCTGCGCGCTCTGCCAGCCCTTTGCCGTAGACGGTGTTCGAATAGGTTGACCAGGCGCGACCGAGTTCAGCATTCAGCGCCATGATTCGGTCGGGGTGAGTGGCGCTTTCGACAAGGAAGCGGTTCATCTCAGG
>Ga0315298_1007778_pt1 | contig 13948 bp, 13 predicted proteins | sample WHS_1_MG_FD_203077 | JGI IMG/M metagenome (GOLD analysis project Ga0315298, IMG submission 203077) | Extremophilic microbial mat communities from Washburn Hot Springs, YNP, Wyoming, USA - WHS_1_MG | ecosystem: Environmental > Aquatic > Thermal springs > Hot (42-90C) | place: USA: Wyoming...
TGAATTTGTTTAAGATTGGTGTTGATATTTAAAATTTGTGCGAAATATGGCTAAAATAACTGTTTATTGCGGTGATGATATTGTTTCCTCGAGGCAGGCTTTTAATGAACAGGCGGATAGTTTTGGTCAAGAAGCAGAGGTTGTCAGAATTGATGGGAAAAATCTTAATGAAGAATCTTTTGAACTTTTGAGTGCTCCTTCTTTGTTCAACCAGCCAAGAGTCTTGGCAATCGAAAACCTCTTGGCAGGTCAAAAATCTCAAGAAAAAGAAAAAATTGTTCAGAAAATCGCCTCTTTAACTCAGGTTTCAATAATAATTTGGGAAGCAAAAGAATTTTCTAAGACTGAACAACAAAAATTTTCCTCTAACTTTGTTTTTAAAAATTTTAAGCTGCCTTCCAGTCTTTTTAGCTTTCTCGACTTTCTAGCTCCTGACAAAACAGCAGAAAATCTCAAAAGACTTCATCAATTAACAACCGAGGTTGAACCGGCTTTTATTTTTCTAATGATTGTCAGACAGATTAGACTGCTTATTCTTGCCTCAGGAAATGAGGTTTCCCAGATGCCTCCTTGGCAAAGTCAAAAACTTAGTAAACAGGCTCTTTTGTTTGGCAAGAGACTGCCGGAAATTTATAAATCCCTGCTGGAGATTGATTATCGCCAGAAAACTTCACAAACTCCTTTTAGTCTTATTGACGAGCTTGAACTTTTTCTGAATAATCTTTAGAATAAAATTATGGAAAAGATTTCCCCAGACATTTTTAGAATGTATGACATTAGGGGAATTTACGGTCAAGATCTTACTGACAACACCGCCCTTTTAATAGGCAAAGCCTTGGGAACATTTTTTCAAGAAAAAGGTCAAAAAAGAATTATTGTCGGGAGGGACAATCGTATTTCTGGCAAAGCTCTTTTAGAAAATCTCATCAATGGCCTTCTTGCCACTGGATGCGAAGTGGTTGATTTAGGAGTTGTCATCGCCCCTATAGTTTATTTTTCCTGGTTCAAAATTGACGCTCAGGCAACTGCTTTTGTGACTGCCTCTCACAACCCGGCTCAGTATAACGGCTTTAAGTGTTCTCTAAACAAGAAACCTCTGGTTGGTGAAGATTATCAAAAGATAAAAAGAATTTGTCTAGAAGAAAAATTTAAATCTGGTTCTGGACTGAGGACAAAAATTGATCTTTGGCCTGCCTATAAGGAAAAAATCATATCCTCAGTCAAACTGACAAAAAAGCTCAAAATCGCACTTGATTGTGGAAATGGAACCGCCAGTTTGTTTGCGCCTGAACTACTGAGAGAAATGGGAGTAGAAATCATTCCCCTTTATTGTGATTCAGATGGAAGTTTTCCCAACCACCAACCTTATCCACAGAAAACAGAATTTTACACAGAGCTTATTAACACCATTAAGGAAAAAAAGTGTGATCTTGGACTTTCATTTGATGGCGACGGCGACAGACTAGGAATTTACGACGAGACAGGAAACTTTGTTGAAAATGACCGACTGGCAATGATTTTTGGCCAAGATATTTGCGAAAAAACGAAAAATCCAAAAATTGTTATGAATGTTTCTACTTCTCTTTCAGTGATTGATTTTATTCATAAGGCTGGCGGTGAAGTTATTCTCTGGAAGACTGGTTATCCCTACATCTCCGAAAAGATGAAACAGACAGGAGCCTTATTCGGTGCAGAAATTAGTGGTCATTTTTTCTTCGCTGATCGGTTTTTTGGTTTCGACGATGCCCTTTACGCCGCTGTCAGAGCGCTGGAAATTTTTGACAAAAGAAAGGAATCTGTCTCCCAAATAATCAATGCTCTGCCAAAATATTTTGAAACTAGAGAGTTTCGCGTTGAAATTCCAAAGAATGCCAATAAACAAATATTGGTGGAGAAAATAAAAAAAGATCTTGTGCAAAGATATCCCGATCTAAAAATTATAGATCTTGATGGCATTAGATTTTCTTTTCCAACTGGTTGGGGATTAATCAGGAGCTCTAATACTGAGCCTTTACTAACAGGTAGAGCAGAGGCCAAAGATGAAGAAACTCTGTCCAAAATTAAAGAAATTATCAGAAAGGAACTTTTAGAAAATAAAATCAGTTTGAATTGGGAGGAAGCCGCATGACAGCTTATCAAATTAAAATTTCTAAACCTTGGGGTTACGAGTTAATTTTAACCCCGCCTGAGGCACCAACTGTCGCTAAAATTTTGCATCTTAATGCTGGCTGCCGTTTTTCTTTGCAATATCATGAACTTAAAGAAGAAACTCTTATCTTGATTTCTGGTCAAGCAAAGCTGATAACTGGTGGTTGGAAAGAAATCGGTAATCTTAAGGAAGAAATTATGAAGCGCCAAAGTGGATATTTTATCCCTCGCGGTCTTGTTCATCGTTGTCAGGCCACTACCGAATGTGAGATAATGGAATCATCAACCAAAGAGGAAGGCACAACCGTAAGATTACAAGACGACTATGGGAGAAACGATGAGACGGAAGAAGAGCGTTTATTAAAAAGAAAATCCTAAATTTGAAATCCTAAATCCTAAACAAATCCAAATTTTTTAAATTCTAATGTTCTAAAAATTCTTGAATTTAATTAATTTGAGTTTTGATATTGTTTAGAATTTAGAAATTAGAGTTTAGTATTTAATTGTATGGCTGCCCAAAAAAAATTTGTCTACTGGTTTTCTGAAATTAGCAAAGAAGATATTGCTAAAGTTGGTGGCAAGGGCGCTAACTTGGGAGAGATGTACAATTTAGGAATTCCCGTTCCTCCTGGTTTTGTCATTTCCGCTGAAGCTTACTTTCACTTTATTGAAGTAAATAATCTCAAGGAAAAGATTCGAGAATTCCTTTCAGAGACAAATAAAAACAGGCCAGAGTCATTTACCGAGGCTTCAGAAAAAATTAAAAAGTTGCTGGTTTTCTCGCCGGTTCCTAAAGAAATTGCTCAGGAGACAATCAAAGCCTACTTTAAACTCGGAGGGTTGTTCAAAAACCCTCTGGTAGCTGTCCGTTCATCAGCCACAGCAGAAGATCTGCCAACCGCCTCTTTTGCGGGCCAACAAAGAACCTTTCTGAATATTGAAGGAGAAACTAATCTAATTGAAGCAGTCAGAGAATGTTGGGCTTCACTTTTCGAACCTCGAGCAATTTTTTACCGAGAAGAGAAAGGCTTTGATCATTTTAAGGTTGGTTTGGCAATTCCTGTGCAAAAAATGATTCAGTCAGCAACTTCCGGAATTGTTTTCACCTGCGATCCTGTTACTGGAGAAAAAAACAGAATTGTAGTTGAAGCGATTTATGGTTTAGGCGAGTTGATTGTTCAAGGAGAAGTAACACCCGATCATTTTGTGGTTTCCAAAGAAAATTTTAAAATTATCCAAAAAATCATTACTCCACAAAAAATTATGTTAATGAAAAAAGGAGGAAAAACCAAAAAATTTCTTGTCCCATTAGCTTGGCAAAAAAAACCAAAACTTTCAGACAAAGAAGTTATCAAAATTGCGAAAATTGCCGAGAGACTTCACCGACACTACTTTTTTCCTCAAGATTGCGAGTTTGCCTTAGATAAAAAAAGAAAAATTTACTTTGTGCAAACAAGGCCAGTAACTACTCTCAAACAAAAGGAGTCAGAAATAAACTCCAATTCAGATGCGGTTTTGGCAGATAGACAGGTAGAAAGCAAAAAAGAAATTTTATCTGGTCAGCCAGCCAGCCCGGGAATAGGTTGGGGACCGGTTGTTTTAATTAACTCGAAAAGCCAGATCGGCAGAGTCAAACAAAAAGATGTTTTGGTCACTTCGATGACCACTCCCGATTTTGTCCCGGCAATGAAAAAAGTTTCTGCGATTGTTACCGACAAGGGTGGTTTAACTTCCCATGCGGCAATTGTCTCTCGTGAGCTTGGAGTTCCCTGTGTTGTTGGCACACAAAATGCCACCAAAATTTTAAAGAATGGACAAGTAATTACTGTACATGGAGGTTTGGGAAAGGTGTATCAAGGAGGCTTGAACCTGAAATCAAAGAAAATCGAGCCCATAAGCATTATTCCCGAAGTAAAAGAAAATTTTCTTTTGAAAACTGCAACTAAACTTTATGTTAACTTGGCTGACTGGTCAATTGCTAAAGAAGTTGCCCAAAAAAATGTTGACGGAGTAGGTTTACTCCGGGCAGAATTTATGATGGCAGATATTGGCGTCCACCCCAAAAAAATAATTGCCGAGAAAAAACAAAAAGTTTTTGTTGACACTTTGGCAGAAAAAATCGCTGTTTTTTGTCAGCAGTTTAATCCCCGGCCAGTTGTTTACCGGGCAACTGATTTCAAAACCAACGAGTACGCCCACCTTAAAGGCGGAGAAGAATATGAACCAAAGGAAGCAAATCCCATGCTTGGTTTCAGAGGCGCTTATCGTTATATTGTAGATGAGGCAGTTTTTGCCATGGAGCTAGCGGCAATTAAAAAAGTTCGTAATAAACTTGGACTAAAAAATCTTTGGTTGATGATTCCCTTTGTGAGAACTCCACAAGAAATGTTGCAAGTAAAGAAAATTATAGTCGCTAGTGGTCTTTCCAGATCTAGCAGTTTTAAACTTTGGATGATGGTAGAAATTCCTTCCAATGTAATTTTGTTGGAAGAATTCTTAAAAGTGGGAATTGATGGAGTGTCCATTGGTTCTAATGATTTGACAATGCTTATTATGGGAACAGATAGAGATAATGCTGAAGTTGCCCCGGTGTTTAATGAGAGAGATCCGGCGGTTTTGTGGGCGCTGGAAAAAACTATTAAAACTTGCCAAAAGAGTGGGGTAACTTGCTCAATCTGTGGTCAAGCACCGAGCGAATATGCAGATCTCGTCGAGAAATTAGTTGAGTTTGGCATCACAAGCATTTCCGTTAATCCTGATGCGATTGAAAGAACTCGGGAATTAATTTATCAAGCTGAAGAAAAACTAGTAACCAAGAAACGAAGCTTTTAAAATCAAGTCCTTAAGCAACAGCAGTTAAGCTGATTGTCAGCAAGAGAAATATCCCCAAGGTTCATCTTGACCATTTTCTCCTAAATTTTCTTGCTTTGCAAAAATTTTTTCTAAAAAATCCTTTCTATTTTCAATTAACCTCTTCTGATAAAATTCTTCCATTTCAACATACTTTACTTTATTTTCACTTGACGAAAACCCCGACTCTGGGGGGAGGCAACAAACCTGCCTGCCAGCAGGCAGGGAAACAAACTTCTCCGCCGTGGCGGGACTGGCCGATAGTTTATTAGTTGCAGTAATAACAATCTTCATCCTTTGGAAAAGGGGATAAGTCAAAGCAATTTGACAAGCTTTTGCGTCAACTCGCGACAAGGAAAAATCTGAAATTTCAACTAAATTTCCTTTTACTTTTGGTTTTATCTCTTCCAAACCAAAAAAATTATCTTTAGCAATAGTAAAACTTCTATCTGATAAATTAAGAATTTCCATAATCTTTCTTATATTAGGGGTATCAAACGGACTAAAAGTTTCTTTTATTCTTCTGATTTCAACCCTAGCTTTATCGCGAACTTCCGGCTGAACTCTGAAGCAGAGTGCTACCAATTGTCTTGCTGCGTCAACTGCCTCTTTATAAGTTATCAAAACTCGGCTTTCTTGTTTTTGCTTTAACTCTTCTGCTTCCCGAAAAGAACCAAGAGGAATATCCACTAAAACACCTGTAAATTTTTCAGTCCAAATTGCTTTTTGAAGATCTTGATTTAAAAAAATCTCGTGTGATGGAACAGCAGACTGCTTTAATCTGTCTGCTTTCAAAAAAGATTCCAGAACTTTGGCAAAATTGGATGCCAACGAACAAGTCACCTCAGGAGCCTTCTCGTTTTTAAATAACCAATGAAAAATTTGAAGAATGAAAGTCTTCTCCTCTTGTAAAAGAGGCAATCCTCTTTGTGAGGTCACCTCTCGATTAAAAACTCTCACTGACAAATAATTAAGAATTCGGCACCTTTGAAGATCACTTCCCATCCTTTTCCTCTTTTCCGTGGTAACTAGTTCATTAAATAAAGTTTTTACTGCTGTTATCCTTTTATTTTCTTTAATACTATCAACAGAAAGAGCTTTAAAACCTTTTTTTTCAGAAGCTGAATCAGCCAAATACAAAGGAATATCTGCGCGCAGTTTTAGGTATTCCTTTTTGTCATCTTCCGTAGGATCTTCGGCTAAAAATTTAATTCCTTCAATTAGTTTACTTCTTTGTTTCTGAATCTTTTCTTGATTTTCCAACAGACGCAAACCAGTTTTGGAAAAATAAACCACTCCCCCTAAAGAACAAGCTGCCTGAGTCCCTAAAACGATTGCCCAAAAACTTTTCTCCTCTGGCGTAAAATAATTCTTTTGAATAGCCACAAACAAACCGCTCGAAACAAGGGGAAGAAAAGTTCCTTGCATTATCCAAAAAGAACGACGAAATTGGCTTTGTAGTTTTGCCTGTTCTTCTAAAGATGGTCTCAATTTTTCTTGCATATTTTTATTGATGAAACAAGATAGTAAATTCTCCCTTGGGTTGTTTTTCTTTTAACTCGTTTAATAAAGCAGAAACTTTGCCCCGCTTTGTTTCTTCGTAAATTTTAGTTAATTCTCGGCAGATTACAATTTCAATATCACCGAAAATATTCTTTAGATCTGCTAATGACTTAACTAGCCTAAAAGGGGATTCAAAAAAAATGACGGTAGCCGGCAAGGTATCTGTCGCCTGTTTTACTTTTTCCAAAAGTTTTACTCTTTGCCCCGATTTATTGGGCAAAAACCCTAAGAATAAAAACTTATCAGTTGGTAAACCAGAGCAGGCGAGAGAGGCAATCGGGGATGAAGGACCGGGAACAGAAATGACTTTAATTCCTTTGTGCCAACATTCGCGAACCAGCTTAAATCCGGGATCAGAAATAGCCGGAGTTCCAGAGTTGGTTACTAAAGCAATCTCTTTACCTTTTTGTAGTTCAGAAATAACTTCAGGAATTCTCTTCAGCTCGTTTTCTTCATAAAAGGAAAGTAATTTTGGGAGTCTTTGACCTGGTTTTTGGTAATGATTAAGAAGATTCAAGGTTTTTCTGGTGTCCTCGCACAAAACTTGCTCTACGGAAAAAAGAATATTTAGTGCTCTCAAAGTGATATCTTCGAGATTACCGATTGGGGTGGAAACTAAATATAACATAAAATTCTAAATCCTAAATTCTAAATCCTAAATCCTAAACAATCACAAAATCCCAAAAAAATAAATTCAAACACTTTTTGATTTTTCCAATATAGCACCAAAGATCTTAGTCAATTCGGTTGCTTCATTAATCAATCTTTGACGTTCATCTTCTAACAGCATATTATCGCCGATATAAACCAACATTAACCAATACTTACTTTCTTTCGCTTCTTTTCGAGATATTTTGACTCTTAAACAAAAATCTTTTTTACTAAAAGATTCGTTAGCTTCTATATAATTTGCGCCCACCGAACCAGATGAGTCTATTAATTGTGATCCGTCAGAAAGATTCGCTTGAGTTTTAGGAAGATTATTTACAAAAAACCTACAATCTTGTGCAAATTTAAAAGTTCTTTCCTCTAGATCATAAATTTTACTATTTCGATCATCTGGCATTTAAAATTATTTAGAATTTAGGATTTAGTGCTTAGAATTTACGAATTACTCCCACAACTTTGCCTTGCACTTTAACATCGGTGGCATAAATTGGTTGCATTTTTGAATTGGCAGGTTGCAGACGAATTCTTGTTGATTCTTTGAAGTACCTTTTTAAAGTTGCCAAACCATTCTCCAAAAGAGCAACAACAATATCTCCATTTTTGGCTTCCTGTTGCTCTTCAACAACCACAAAGTCTCCATCCAAAATTCCCTCTTCTACCATTGACTCTCCTTTAACCTGCAAAACAAAAGCACGTCGTTTTCCGGAAAGCATTCCTGGCGGAACTGAGGTAGTGGCGTTAGGATCAGTATATGGTTCAATTGGAGCGCCGGCAGCAATAAAGCCCAAAATGGGTAGTTCAATTCCTTTCTTTATTTCTCCCAGATTCTTATTGACAATTTCAATTCCCCGTACTGCTCCTTCATATTTTTTAATAATTTTCTTCTTTGCCATCGCATTTAAGTGTTCATGGACAGTTGCCAATGAAGATACCCCTAAAGCATCAGCGATCTGCTGCAAAGTGGGAGAATAACCGTTTTTTTGAATAAACTGACTAATAAAATCGAGAATTTGTTTTTGCCTTTTATAAAGAGTTACTGGCATATTTGTTTTTTGATGTTAGAAGTTGGAAAGTAAAAATATTATTTTCCTAATTTCTAACTTCCAACTTCAATCTCTAACCTCGAGACTCTAGCGTCTATCTTCAATTTTAATATCCCTACTTTACTCCAAACAAAACCCGAATGTCAAGCCCTCATTATGGCAATATTATCAGCGAACCAAAAGACCCAGCAAAGACCCTCGAACGATGGTATGATTTCCGACGAATAGATTGGTCAAGTGAGCTGGAATATCCAGAGTTTACCAATAAGGAAGTGAACAGATTTTATCTCTCTGAAATTCCCAAAAACAATACTTAAATTTACCCAGCAGCTTTTAGATGTAGTCTGGAACTCAGTTTATGTCCTACAATAATTCTTGCTTTTGAGTAAACAAACTCACCGAAACGAATAATCGGGATTAATGACCCATAATAGTTGAAAAATACAATTAATAACGATATAATTTTGCCTTAGAACCTGTTAAGTCAGGGCTTTATTTTTTTAATAATGATAATGAAAAGAACAATAGACTTAACTAAAGCGGAATTTGCAGCCGAAGAACTTCTGGCGAACCTTGGCTTAGATCTTACAGATCCCAACTATGAAGGTACTCCCAGAAGGATGGTGGAGGTTTTGGCTGAATTTACTTCCTCACTTCGCGAAGAATCAAATAAAGAATTAGAAGAATATTTCAGAGTCTTATTCCCAAAACATAGTGACAGAAAAGTCAAGTACAAAGGAATGATAGTGCAAAGCCCAGTCAGAGTTTATTCATTGTGTTCCCATCACATGTTACCAGTGATTTACAATATAGCATTTGCGTATATTCCCAAGAACGGAGAGCAAATTGGTTTTTCCAAGATTGTTCTTATACTGCGTCATATTGCAAAAAGACCGATGAACCAAGAGGACTTTACTCAAGAAGCGGTAGACTTGTTTTATAAAAAGCTTCAACCACAAGGATTAGCGATAGTGGTATCGGGTGTTCATCTTTGTATGAAAATGAGAGGCGTTCACTGTGAGGCAGTCAACAAAACATCGGCAGTTAAAGGAGATTTCAAGGATTACGAGAGAACCAGAGACGAATTTTTGTCATTAGCAACTAATTTTAATCATCTACTATGAGCAATAAACGCAATATAGAGTTAGAATACAAGTTTTGGGTTAAAGATAAAGAAAAGTTGATTAAGGTTTTAAATCAAAAAGCAAGCGCAAGCAAGCCTCGCCAATACCAAAGCAATGTTATGTTTGACAACCCTCCGGGGATTATGCAAAAAACTGATGGCAGAATCCGAGTGAGAATCCTCGGTTATTCAGGGGAGAAAACCTTAACCTATAAAAAACCACTCCCACCCCAAAATGGAGCAAAAAGAGAAATCGAATATGAGATAAGGTTTCATGATCCTAACGGACAAATAGAAAAGATTTTGGAAGCAATGGAATTTCTTCCAACAACTAGTTATGAGCGTTTTCAAACAACATGGGAAATAGATGGTGTTCATGTTACTCTAGATGAATATCCATTTGCAGATATAATTGAAATTGAGGGCGAAAAAAAAGATATAGAACGAGTAGCTCAAGAATTAGGATTTAGCACCCAACAAGGTTTAATAAAACCAGCAGATACCTTATTTCAAGAATGGCGCAAGGAGAGAGGGTTGACTTTTAAACCCCATATGAGATTCGATGACTTCAATAAATAAATTGCTCAACAAATATCTTGAAGGTAAAAGAATATCGAAAGAAAAGTTCGATGATCTGAAAATCGTTATAAAAGAGGTTGGCTATAATAAGAAGATACTCGACTGGTTCAGTTATTTGCAAGAATATGAAGTTGTGGGTTGGAGACCCAAACTAGTAACTAGGAAGCTATGTCAAATACTCTTAAATTCCAGTAAAGAGAAACCCCTCGAATTTTATGCTTTATTTTGTCCTTCATACAAGAAGGGTCTGGGTGCTTACGGGTTTAGAACCGACGATGTTGGGAATACTTCACGCTGGAATAATAAAATTAAGTGAAATTGTACAAAAGTCAGGACAGTTAGGATTTACCTGTAAACCACCTCGGGCTATTTTTTTTGATGTTGCTTTAGAACAGCCAGAAAAAAGTTTAAAGAAGATCAATGATCTGAAGAAAAATATTGAAAATCTAATAAAATATGTTCCTAAAGGAATGTCTTTTGAATTATTAAGCGAATTGTTCCCTTTCTTATTTGACACAATCGGATACAGAGGAATTAAGATTCAACCTCTCCCAGTTCCTCAGACTACCTTATATCGTATAATTGAGAGGGGGAAAAAATTCTATAAATTGTTTGGCTGGACAAGCAAGCAAATAAAAGAAAGGTCTGAGGTTATAGCTTCCAGCGAAGCCCTTGTCGGTAACACTATTAGATATCTTATGCCGAATTCAATTATGGTCTACACGCCTACTATGTTGGAACGGGCGCAAGTTTATTCAGGGCACAGATTTGAAACAGACCCACTTCCAATAATCTTTCCTAAAAGGAGCGAGGATAGTCTGGGCTCGTAGTTATATGTAGTTAAAACAGCCTGTTCGTCAGGAAAAAGTTGGTGCGAAACCAACCGAGTCCACTTTTGATAATATGGAAAGATTAAGGTTAAGGGAGACAGAATCAAGAATATCTCAATTAAACATAATTTTGATGGGTCTTCCTGGCTCTGGGAAATCTACTTTGGTAAAAAATATTATCCCAAGACCAAATTATATTTCTCTCGGTGAAATAACAAGAACAGAGTTACAAACAAATAGCGAATTAGCAAGGCAAATTCAGTCTCAGTTTGCACACACCAATCCTTGGTCAGCTGATTTTGTAGTAAGCATAGTTGCACCTCACATTCTCAAGATGAAAGATACTGGATTTGTGTTAGATGGTCTGCCAAGACAAAAAAGTGAAGCGGAGAGTTTAATTTCTTGGGCTTCTAATAATGAAGTTAAAATAGACTTGGCTTTATATTTAGATGTTAGAGAAGATATTGCTTTGCAAAGAATATCTCAGAGAAGTAATAAGGGTAGATTAGAAACACCTGATCATTACAGAACTCGATTTCTAACTTATTCAGAACAGCGACACCAATTATCAACCTTCATTGACTCCTATGCAGTAAGATCACTTTCTATCGACACTTCTGATATTCCTGTTGAAGAGGTAAAAAATAGACTACTTGCGTTTATTGCACTTAATTTCTAATGTGAGGTAAAAAGAGTAATGGACACAAGACCTAAAACACTTTGGATAAAAAGACAATTTCTGGAGGAGATTCTGGAAGGCAAAAAGACAGTTGAAGTTAGGGTTGGCTATAGGAACATCCAGGAATTGAAGCCAGGAATGAGACTCCTCTTAAATAATGAGTATGAAATTGGAATCAAGGAAGTGAGAAGATATTCCACCTTTTCTGAAATGTTAGAACATGAGGAAGCAGAAAAGATTGTTTCAGGTATGCCAAAGGAAGAAATCCTTAGAGTGTTAAGAAGTTTATATCCGCCATTTAAAGAAAAATTAGGAGTTTTCGCGATAGAATTAGAATCTCGCAGAGATAAACCCCAGCGATAATTTACTACTCCAACTGGTTTTGCTCATATTTAATGTTCGATAATCATCACATCCGCTACTCTCTATAGAATGTTCAATGAGCCATTTTCGAATAGTCTCAAAAAAGAGCTTAAAATCAACCAGCCAAGAGATAATCTGTTAAAAGCTAGACAAAATATGTAAAATGTAAGAAATGATAAAAAAGCTCTTGTTAAGCGGAAAGTGCGAATACCCCACCTCTGGCGGGGATGAAGCACCGTTTCTGCGAAGCAGAAACTATTTTTCGGTTAAGAGGCGGAAACCTTGGACTTTAGTCCAAAGTGCCTTATTTTCACTTTTTTTGGTTGTTTTCTCTTTACTGTTTGTCCCTTCTGTTTATGCCAAAGATTTCTCTTCTTTCTATAAAGTTACTTACGAATTTAACCAAAGCGGAGAGGCAACAGTTACTCAGGAAATCTCTCTTGTTAACTTATCTCCTGATTTATATGCCTCTGAGTATAGTTTAAGCTTGATTTCCGGAAAAATTACCAATGTTGAAGCCTACGATAAAATCGGTCCCTTAAAAACAACCGTCGACCAAAAAGGAGAAACAACTATTATTAAATTGGAATTTAATGACAAAGTTGTGGGTAAGGGAAAAATTCTCTCCTTCATTCTTAAATACAAAGCTCTTTCTTTAGCAAAAAAAGAGGGGAATCTTTGGCAAATTTCGATTCCTAAATTGGCAAATCCGGAAAACATTGATGAGTTTTCGCTCTCACTGAAAGTGCCAGTTGAATATGGAAAACTTTCAGTAGCCAATCCCACTCCCCTGGAAAATAAAACTGCAGATGGTTTTTATTATTTTTCTTTTTCAAAGGAACAAGTTGCTGATTTTGGTATTTTGGCAACTTTTGGCCAATATCAGACTTTTGATTTTAAAATACTTTATCAGCTGGAAAACTCGCAAAATGTCCCCGTGCTTGAAAAAATTGCCATTCCTCCTGACACCAATTATCAAAACATTTATTATGACTCAATTAGTCCCTTACCTTTGGACGTTCAAGCAGATAAAGACCAAAACTGGCTGGCGATTTATCAACTTTCTCCAGGAGAAAAGCTTCAGGTTGAAGTTCGTGGTCAAGTTAACATTTTTTCCCAACCGCAAAAGAAAATCGTTGTTAGCTCTCCCAAAAACTATCTAGGAAGCAGCGAGTATTGGCAAACGAATGATCCGAAAATAGTTAGCCTGGCAAAATCGCTTAAGACTGCGGCTAATATCTATAAATACGTCAGTAGTAACTTAAGTTATGATTATCAAGGAATCAAGTCCGGAGATGTTCAAAGAACTGGCGCACTGGCAGCCCTCGCCAACCCCACAAAATCTACTTGCAGTCAATTCACTGATTTATTTATTGCTCTTTGCCGAGCAGCGGGTATTCCCAGTCGGGAAGTTGTTGGTTTTGCCCAAACAGACAATCCACAATTAAACGAAATTTTGCAAAAAATAGATTTACTTCATACTTGGCCTGAATATTTTGACTCTGATAAAAATACCTGGATTGCAGTTGACCCAACTTTTGGCAACACTACCGGAGGTCTTGATTACTTTAACAAATTTGATATGAATCATTTTGCCTTTGTTATCCATGGCGAAAGCGATTCTTTACCTTATCCACCTGGTTCTTCTGTCAATGACAAATCAAAGAAAATCTTTGTCTCTTTTGCCGAAGAAAGACCGAAAACACAAACTCCCAATTTTAGTTTGGAACAAATTTCGCCACCGCTGATCTATTCTCTTAAACAAAACAAAGTAGTCTTGCAACTAAGGAATAACTTTGGCGGTGCTTTGTATCAGGAAAAAATAATCAATCTTAATTCTGACTCGAGTCCAAAAGACTGGTCTTTCGAAAGAATCCTGCCTTACTCCCTTTTTAAAATTGAGCTAACCATCAAGCCGGAAGAAAAAATGAAAGACTATTTAAAATCACTGGCTTTTTCTTATAATGAAATAGAAAGCAAAAAAAATGAAATTCATTATAATATTGAGGTCCAGTCGTTGCTTTTAAGGCTAGTTTTTGTCTCTGTTATTATTTTTTCTTTAATAATTTCAGGTTTGATCATTGCAGTCAAAAGATCAAAA
>Ga0315298_1007779_pt1 | contig 13947 bp, 7 predicted proteins | sample WHS_1_MG_FD_203077 | JGI IMG/M metagenome (GOLD analysis project Ga0315298, IMG submission 203077) | Extremophilic microbial mat communities from Washburn Hot Springs, YNP, Wyoming, USA - WHS_1_MG | ecosystem: Environmental > Aquatic > Thermal springs > Hot (42-90C) | place: USA: Wyoming...
AAACCAACGGGAAATAACCTTTAATAGGTTGCTCACTAATAAAGGGCCTGTCCTGGTCAGTTTCTGTCGGAGAGGCCGTAACTGCTGGTGATGCGTTTAATATCAAAAGCCATGTCCAGGCGACCAGAAAAATTGCTCGTATTGAAAAAAGAAGCCGGAAACTTAGGCCGGTTCCGAAATCCTTAAGTGCGACATACCTTACTATTTTCCTCTTTGCAGCAAATGCTTTTCTGGCCATAATAAATAAAATAATCGAATTTCCATTAAACGGCCCTTTCTTCATAATCTTATCTCCTTGAATAACCATTTCAAAAAAGCATAATACAAACTAGGCATATATTTTCCCACAATTTTATTTATTATAAAACCCAGGGTAAACTTTAACTACGTAGGTTGATGGATACCTTTTGTCTTAATCTGAAAGTAAATGATATTTGAAATTTATCTTGTTTAAAAATATTATTCTTTATGAGTATAGATTTAATTTAGAGGAGGTTGGCATGAATAAGGCAATTTCTATATTGTTAGTGGGGCTAATGATTTTAATTCTGGTTTTATGCTTGTCAGGCAACAAAAAAGAATCAATCCAAACTCAAAAAACTGAAGTAAAAACAATTAAAAGAGTTGGGCAGGTGATCGGTCTCAAACCAGAGTACATTGAAGAATATAAGAAACTCCACGCTGATTCAAATCCAGGAGTCCGCGACTTGCTCAGAAAATACCATATCCGCAATTTTTCTATTTTCCTTGAACAGATAGATGGCAAATGGTATGAGTTTGCCTATTATGAATATGATGGTGATGATTACGAAGGAGACATGAAGAAGCTGGCGGAAGAGCCAAGAAATATAGAATGGCTGAAAATCTGTAATCCCATGCAAATTCCGCTTCCCGGAGCTAAAGGGTGGAAAGAAATGGAAAGAATTTATTTTAATGAATAATGACTTAGTATTAATTTATACAACTTCCTTGCTGAAATATTGGGATATAAAAAATTATTGGGTGTAGGTCTGTGATAAGTTCAGCTTACATATACAGCGGATTGATACCAACCGGGTAGAAGACAAAAGAAATTATTTTCCGGTTTGTAGATACTTTGAGCAAATGGAGAAATTATCTGCTTGGTTCATCAGACATTTTCATGGGTAACAGGATAAAGATATAAGCCCCCGCAATGGAAATAGTTCGCGATCTCGGAGTTCTCGCGGTTCCGGAAGCCGTAGGCCATCTTCTTGATCGTCTGGATCTTGGAATTGAGTCCTTCGCTCACCGCATTGGTGATCCGATGCTTGAAGTACGTCAGAATCTGGGACGAACATCCGTGCCTTCTCGATCAATGGCTCCAGTCTCGAATGCGTCGCCCAGAAATACCAGGCTGTAAAATGCCGCAACGCCCAGGCCGAGTGCCTAAAGCCCCAAAGCTCGCGAAAGCTCTCTTTAATTGCCCACGCACGGGCCGTCTTCAAGTTCTGCCGGCTCAGACTCCTCAACCGGCTCTTGTGCTTGTCGGGAACGTTCTCCCTCCAGTACAGCCAAAGATACTTCGAGCCGGCCAGCCTCTCATCCTCCGCGCGCTTAAGTTCCCGATGTTCTTCCTTACGGACCTCGTCCACTGCCTTGATAATGTGCGTCATAAAATGATAACGGTCGAAGATGATCTTCTCCTCGACCTCGGGAAGATAATTCCGAATCGAGGCCAGATAAGGATCCCAGATGTCCACGGCGATAGCCTTGATCTTCTCTCTTTTCTTCTCCGAGGAACAGCCAAAATAGCCGTCCAGGCTTTCCTGCTTCCGGTCGTCTCCGATATAGTCCACCGTCGCTCGGTCCACATCGTTGGCCAGAGTGATGTAGTCGTGCCCTTTGCCCACCGACTTCTCATCCACGCCGATCGTCTTGGGTATCCGTTTCTTTTTCCTCTTCAGCCCCCGAGAAACGGCCTGTTCCATGATATGCCAGGCTTCATCCCAGCTGATCCTCAAGATGAAGGTAGCGCCCTTCACATCGCAGATGTGAAGGAGACATCTATCGCCAGCCGCTCGAACAACGCTGTAAATAGGTCCTTTTCATCCGCCCAAAGACTCTCAAGACCTAAAAGATAGCGATAAAGCTCTATATATTGGCAAAACTCCGATTCTCCTTGGAGTCATTGTAAGTCATCATGGACCCATTAAAAAGCCGGATAAACCCCCTCTTAAAAAGCTTAATCGTGAACCAGAGCCTGAGTCAAGATTTTGCTGATCCAACCATCACTCTAGTGTTGGAGAAGGATTTGAATTCGAGCCAGATAACCATCGTTTGCCTTCCCTGGGTATCTCTGACGATTCCTTGACGAAATTTCGAGCCGGGAGAAACAGGCTGACCGTTGACCATAACCCGGGCTGCCGAGTCGCTATCCCAGTGTTCGATCACGAAACAGGGGTTGTAGATAGGGTTTTTCTCTGAGCCAAGCAACTCGAACGAGATCGGAAAACTTTTTGCTGTTAGTACAAAAGCTCGCTGGGTTTGGTCATACCCCTTGGTCTCGCAGGCAATGGTGTGGCTAATAGCCGGTGGATAGTTCCAGGATTTCGCCAGAACCGTCAGGCTAGTTACCTCCTGATCTGTAAATCCATACAGAACAGAGTTACCTATTTTACTTGCTCCTCCAAGAGCTGCATGTGTCACCCGGTCATGGGTCACAGCATAGCGACCGTCTGAGGGAGCCAGACCAACTGGCCAGTGGTTCCACGGTCCAGCAAAAGGTTCAAGTGGAAGGTGCTTTGAGCGCTCTAGGGCACCCCAAGTTTCAACCTCTGCGCCTTCTTTATAAATCACGAAGACTTTGTATTTAGACTTGAAATTTATCCTTTTAATGCAAGCGTCCTTGATAGGATTGGCTGGCACATGGTTTGGTGGTGCCCAGGTCAGGTCAGCACTCTCTCCCCGGAGATTTGCCACACTCAGAGCTCTTAGGTCGACATCATCCAAACAGCTCAGACCGGGTTGTGTCAAGAACTGGACATCATGCCAGCCTTCATCAGGCACATCAACAAACCGGACCCCAACTCCATCCGGGTAGATTGTGTAATACTCATCTGCCCAGATGTCCATTTTGGGAAACACATATCCCACATCAATAGCCGCATACCGCCAGTGGACTACAACTCTGGCAGGAGAATTCTCTATCAGCCGAACATGAGCAAAACGGCCCCTTTTATCGGACATGTGCTCTGCGCAACCGTGTGGCCCTCCGATTTCCCAGCTCTGATCCGACATCCATTTATTATTCTCAGTCACCCAAGCCGAACCGAAATTCGTACCCTGCCAGAACACCACGCTGCAGGGCAACCGGTCAAACCTTACGACGATGTCACGGTATTTACTGGGTCGCCAAAGGTTATCCCAGAGTTCATGATACTTCAGGGTTTTGTAAGTAGCTCCGAATTTTTCTGCCGGCACACCGGTAACCTCACCAGGAAGGATTCTCCTCTCGAGATCGGGCTGGGTAATTTCCTCGGGCCCAAAACTTTGGTAGGATTGCCAGATTTCTTCAGCCGACAAAGACCTGTCATAAATCTTTACTTCATCAATTAGTCCTTCAATACCATAAATAAAAGGTAAATTGTTATTAGCCGCCAATTTGCTGTGAGATACTGGATCCGAGACTCTTTGCGGGTCGCCATTGAGCCCGATAAGTACATCCCTATCAGGCACGTTAACAGGACCATGGGCCGGTTTAGAAGCTACCCACCGACCGTTTACATAAAGACACATTTTTCCCTTTCCGTAAGTGCCGGCAAGATGAACCCATTGGTAAGTTGGAAGCACATCCTCTTTACGGACAGTTTCCTTGTCCTCCAATATTCCACCCCCCACCTGATTACCGTTAACTTTGAATATGGGTCGACCGTATGGGTCAACACCAAGAAAATAACCTTTCATCTCCCAGGGCCGATAAATATAAGGGTCGCGATATCCGTGCTTGTATTCCATCGGACTGATAGGTTCGCCAGATGATTGGTGAATGATTCCTGCATCGTTCCAGGGATAAGCCCCAAGAGCGACCCAGGCTTCAAGAGTTAACTCTTCCCTGATAACCGGGGCTTTATCTTTCGGCAAGGTGACTTTCGAGAAATACCCATCAAACGCCAGAGCTGTGCCAGAAACACCTTTCTTCCAGAGCGTCTTGTTGCCGGCAACGCCACAAAGTGTGCCTCCAATTGCCTCGAAAGTGTCATCGCCACGCCCTTCATCGAATCTAAACCAGGCCCTGGGCCCCTCGGGATTGCTGATGCGTACTGGTGCTCCGGTCATCGCCGGCTCTGGCGAGCGCAATTGTTCTGGTTTAGTCAGTGATATTTCTACTATTCCCTCTGGCGATAAAAAGACTTCCTCTGTAATAATATTTGCCGGATTGTTGAAATCGTCCAACCGTTCTGTGCCGACGCGGACTTCACGTCTGACTCGTCCATCCGGTGTGATAATAAAATATTCATGGACCACTTCGGTCATTACCACTCTCGCCGGATTAGGTACATGACGCCAGTGAATAACAATTTTCCCAGGCGATTCCTCTACCAGGCGCACGTATGAACATAGGCAGAGTGCATCCTCACGGCAATCAACCAGCGGCTTGAACGAAAATCGGCCCTTGGCTGTCTTAAGATATGGCAAATACCCCGTAGCCCGGCTGAAGACCAACTGCCGACTCTTGCCCAAATTAACTACCAGGTCAGCGTATTTACCCCACCGAATCAACCCTGGTGAGGGAGGCCGGACAACTGCGTCCGCCAGATCCGGTCTACCGCCGGAGAAAACATTTGCCGCATTAACAGAGATGTAACCGAGCCAATCTGGCAACCTTGGCTGTGAGTAATCCAGCTTTGTGTAATAAGCATAAAATTCAGGAGCCGATACCTGACCAGCACTGACCATGATTAGGGCTGCAGATAAAAATAGGCTCCAGACCAAAGACGGCATTTTCAACCTCCAAATATGGAGTTTTTCAAAATAATATGCTTTTTCATATTAAGAAACTGTTTATCAAATATCAAGCATTCTTTAAAAATTAAAAGTAGACGTCGCGGGAAAGGCTAAATCGGAAACTCAGCTAATTTCCGATTATTTTTCAGGACATAAAGCTTCTGTTTTGGAATGACCGCCACTGTGATTTTATCTCCAGCCAGGCGGCTTAACTTGTATATGCTTTCCCGCAAACTAAAAGTGCCGTCCTTTTTCACCGTGCGTGGGTAATTAAGGAAAAGGATTAAATCATGGTTAACTTCTGAGAGGCCTTAGCCGACTTTTGCCTGCTTTTTTAGCTTCATCCCAACGCTTCTGTGGGATCTTTGCTCTGGCAATTTAAGAAAGTAACTATCTCGTAGTCGATATAGCAAGAAAAACTTGAGGTACATCATACATTCCAACCAGCGCTGGTGGAAACGGTACAGCCTGGTTCGCTTGATGCCCATCAGCGGACAGGCTTTATGCTCACTCAAACGACGCTCGTTAAAGGCCTTCGGAACATCCTCAACAAACTCTAATGTCAATCGCTTATGAAGTTGAGTTTTCATCATGGCAGAACCTCCTTTATGCTATGAGTTCTACCATATCCTCTCCCCCTAACGTCTACTTTTTGTCTACCCTTGGTCTATTTATTTTTTTTACATTATGTCTACTTTTGATTATTTCGGGACATTTAATTTTAAAAATCTTTGACAAATAAAGATAACTTTCTTAAGTTACTTAATGAATATGGATAGAAAGGAGGACTAAATGAGACACAAAAGAAAGTTTTTTGGTCTCTTATTTTGTTCTTTGACCTTAGTGAGTCCCTTTCTTGGCGCTCAGGAGTTACAAACTGGCGCAATAAAAGGGAAGGTGGTCGATGAATATGGGCAAGCTCTTCCTGGTGTTTTTATTACGGTTATAGGTCCTTCCTTGCTTGGCAAGATTTCTGCTGTAACCAATGAGGCTGGGATTTACAGAGCTCCCGCTCTTCCTCCTGGCCGGGGCTATGAAATTAAAGCTGAGCTTGAAGGATTTGAGACAGTAATTAGAAAGGGAATAATTGTAACAGTTGGCCCAACTGTAACAATCGATTTTAAGATGAAGCCCGCAACCCTGAAAAGACAGGATACTGATTGGACCAATAAGCCACTAACCAAAAAGGAAATTCCCGTGGCTCCTGATAGGATGGCTAATTATCTTTGGCAACAAATTAAGAAAGATTCTTATACAAAACAGCATTTTGGGTGGAAGCTGGCATTTATCCAGCACCCTATGTACCTGTTGATCGATGAAGACAGAGGTGTGCCGGCCGTTGCTGAAAGAATTCCACCTTGGGGGGCTGCGAATGCTGATGATTACGCAGGAAGAGTTAGAAGAAACTTGAATTCACTCAAAGAGCTTCCCGGCCTGAAGCTTAACTTTGAGTGGTCTGCTTGCGAACTGCAGTCAATCATAAAAAAATATCCTGATATCTTTGATGAGATGAAGAGACAATTTCAGATGGGTTCCCTGGACTTTGTCAATGGCACCTATTCACAACCTCATCTTCAGGTGCTTAGCTCCGAAAGCAACTGGAGACAGTTTGAATATGGATTGGAAATATACAGGGATCTTTTTGATAAAAAAGTGGATGTTTATGCCGCACAAGAAACAAGCTTACATCAGCAGCTTCCTCAGATACTTAAGAAATTCGGTTATAAGTACATCCTGCCGCCCGATTTCCCTTTTGTGTTGGAATTTGTTGAAGGGAAAATTGAGCTTCTCAGCGTCTTTGCGGGGAAATATCAGCCTATTTCAGGAAATGAGTTTGTGAATGCAATAGCTTTGGATGGTTCTGTCATTCCTGCTTATCTGAATCATGAAGCCGAAAATGCAGATGAGTATGGGACCATGAATTACCAGTTTGACCTTTTCAGTACGAGCAAAATATCGACTATAATACCTGACCTTGAGGAAGTTGATAAGAGTACCTTCGAATATTACAATTCCTTGTTTGACTTTGTAAACCTCAAAGATGCGCTGGATGAAAGATATAAAAAAGTACCTCCACAGGTTACGGCTCGTCTATATTCATATTGGTCCTATGCTGAAGGAGTATGGGCAGAAGAATTGCTTAGAAAAATCAGGAAAGCGGAGGAGTTTGCACTTCTGGCTGAGGAACTGAACAGCATGGGAAGTCTGGCTGGCTTGAATACAGACAAGAGCGCTGATATAAAAGAAAACTGGGCGACAATCCTTAAATCCCAGCATCATGATATCAGCTGGATTGAAGTGACTGATTTAAGGAAAAAAAGTATTAACAGATTAGATAGTGTTGTTTTTAACTTAAAAAATATAATGTCGGATATAGCAGGAAAGCTGATAGACAAAGGTAGCAATTCCATGTCCGTATTCAATGGATTATCTCATCCCAGAAGATGTAAAGTGGAACTTGATGGTAAAAAATCTCTGGGGGGAAATTCCGATTTCCAGGAGTTTGGGGGCAAATCCATTGGATTTGTATCAGTCCCGGCCGGCGGCTTTAAAAGCTTCACGGAGGCTAAAAACTCTTCATCATCCGTCATATCAGATCTTCCATATGAGATCACTACAAAATACTACAAAGTTGAATTTTCAGATGAAGGTCTGATCACACAATTATCCACAATAAATGGGAAAAAATTGCTCTGCGGTGGCGAATACCTGGGTGGAGAGATCAGGGCAAGGATTGCTGATAATTGGGTGAATAATCGCAAAGCCAAGATACAATATTATAAGGGACCGGTTTGTGATATTCTGATAAGAAACACCAACTTGGGCGAAATCCCTATGAAAGAAACTTATTACTTTTTTAAAAAAGAATCCTTTATCAAGGCAGAAATAGAGTTTGATTTTTCCGGTAATGAGGTTGGCAACATGTGGATTGATAAAAGCAAAATTAACATATACTATCCTACAGAAGCATCGGAGATATATTATGATGTGCCATTTGGTTTCGTTCAAGGGAAAAAGGAAAAACCGCTGTTTGTTACCAATTGGTTGTATTGTGACGGGCTGGTTTATGTGAACCGCGGTACAGTGAAGCACTGGATTGAAAATGGTGTGATGGCCAACGTCGTGGCCTGGGGCAGCAATCATTTCACCAACAGGGTCGATTGGGATGGGTGGCTTATAAGGCCCCAATATGATCTCAGGCTTTATGGGAAACAGAAAATTGAATATTATCTTATTCCGTATGATGGATTTGATGCTACAAAAATCATTTCTGATGTCGAAGATATCATTACTCCGGTATTTATATACCCCGGAAAAGGCGAAAAATCTTTTTATCAGGTTGAAAATAAAGATTTGCATCCGACGGCTATTTATTTAAAAGATGGGAAGATATGGGTAAGAGGGTATAAAATACCTTCCCCAGATAAATCGAAATTCAGGGATTTCGAGATTTTTGATCAACCCCTGGGAGATTTTACCAAATAGTTTACCCCGATGATTGCCACTCACCAATTGATGTGTTTAATAATTGTCCCTATGGAGCATTGTAAACATGAAAAATTGTCGCATAAATTCAACGCATGTTTCATCGATGGATAGGACAAAAAAGGAAAAGGGGGAATTGAAATTGATGGCATAACAATTTCGGAAGGAAAAGATTTCAGACAAGGGATAATTTACGAGACTGAGAGGAAAAGAAGATTATTCGTATAGATTAAAAAATTGTGTCTGAAGGAAAAAATTATTTTCAATATGTACAGGCAATTAGATTAATATAAAATGAGTATAATTTATAACTTATCTTTATATAAAATACGAAAGCAAATGAAAAATGTAAATAAAAACACACGGGAAAAATATAAATAGTCAGGAGGTGTCATATGATTAAAAACAACTGGTGGTTAATTATAGCCTACAGTTTACTTATAATTATGGTTCATCAGACATTTTCATGGGTAACAGGATAAAGATATAAGCCCCCGCAATGGAAATAGTTCGCGATCTCGGAGTTCTCGCGGTTCCGGAAGCCGTAGGCCATCTTCTTGATCGTCTGGATCTTGGAATTGAGTCCTTCGCTCACCGCATTGGTGATCCGATGCTTGAAGTACGTCAGAATCTGGGACGAACATCCGTGCCTTCTCGATCAATGGCTCCAGTCTCGAATGCGTCGCCCAGAAATACCAGGCTGTAAAATGCCGCAACGCCCAGGCCGAGTGCCTAAAGCCCCAAAGCTCGCGAAAGCTCTCTTTAATTGCCCACGCACGGGCCGTCTTCAAGTTCTGCCGGCTCAGACTCCTCAACCGGCTCTTGTGCTTGTCGGGAACGTTCTCCCTCCAGTACAGCCAAAGATACTTCGAGCCGGCCAGCCTCTCATCCTCCGCGCGCTTAAGTTCCCGATGTTCTTCCTTACGGACCTCGTCCACTGCCTTGATAATGTGCGTCATAAAATGATAACGGTCGAAGATGATCTTCTCCTCGACCTCGGGAAGATAATTCCGAATCGAGGCCAGATAAGGATCCCAGATGTCCACGGCGATAGCCTTGATCTTCTCTCTTTTCTTCTCCGAGGAACAGCCAAAATAGCCGTCCAGGCTTTCCTGCTTCCGGTCGTCTCCGATATAGTCCACCGTCGCTCGGTCCACATCGTTGGCCAGAGTGATGTAGTCGTGCCCTTTGCCCACCGACTTCTCATCCACGCCGATCGTCTTGGGTATCCGTTTCTTTTTCCTCTTCAGCCCCCGAGAAACGGCCTGTTCCATGATATGCCAGGCTTCATCCCAGCTGATCCTCAAGATGAAGGTAGCGCCCTTCACATCGCAGATGTGAAGGAGACATCTATCGCCAGCCGCTCGAACAACGCTGTAAATAGGTCCTTTTCATCCGCCCAAAGACTCTCAAGACCTAAAAGATAGCGATAAAGCTCTATATATTGGCAAAACTCCAATTCTCCTTGGAGTCATTGTAAGTCATCATGGACCCATTAAAAAGCCCGATGAACCATAAAAATTTATATATATTTTGGGCAATGCCAAGCATTCGAAATGCCTAATTTGGACCTTGACTTCATTGACGCCCCTCTCGCCACTCCTGATTAAAGAAGCAGACGCCTCGCCTCTTCCGGCTCATCATCGAGCTGCTTGACAAACACCTCAACTATTGTTATCTCCTCAAAGATAGCCGATCAAAATGGACAGCCAAGCAGTTTTTTTTTCAACGCGACCCGCTCTTGTGCTCGGGTTTCGACCGATTTTATTTGTTAGGAGCCATCCTCTGGATAATACGCTCACGCGGCTCCTCTGAAAGAAGTGGGCTACGGGCCCAGACGCATGCCAGATACATCGTCAATTCATTTTTCCATTGCTCGCGCACGGCGGCGGATTTCTCGTTATCATAGAGATTCTTCCATTCATGGGGATCATCTTCCAAGTTATACAACTCACCTTTCACTAGCCCGGATTGCCCTACGGTTCCATCCATCCGACCTGGAATAAAAAGGATAAATTTCCAATCCTTCTTGCGCCACATGTAAGCCGGTGCCAAACGATATGGTTCTGAAACCCTTCCATGAAATTCACTGAACGACCCCATGTGCCGTGGCTCATCCAGCAGGTCCAGTCCCGGCAGAAAGGAGTTGACGAGCTGGCCGGCCACATGGACAAAAGTGGGGACGAGGTCGATAAGCTCCACAGGACGGTCGTCAATCGTTCCGCGCTTTTTCTCGGAAATGACCGAGCCGGCCAGAATAAGGGGAACACGGACGCTGCTGTCAAAAAGGCAATACTTGCTAAAGTGAATGTCGCGCTCGCTGAGCATCTCGCGGTGATCGGAGGTGAAGACGATCAAGGCATTGTCGAGACGGCCCATCTTTTTCAGTTTGTCCAGTACCTGACAGAAGTATGCATACAGCCATGAGCAATTGGCATAATAGCGCAAAGTCGTGCGCCGGCGCTCCAGTGGCGTCATTTTCTCCCACGCTTTGCGCCACTCCAGATAGCGGATACCCGATTGCGGGTCAGCGTCGTATGCGACCAGGTGCGTGTCAGGCTCCTTATGGCAAGGCGGCTGAGGTATGTCCGGAATGTTGTTGATGTCGTAGAGATCCTCAAACTCCTTGGGCACGTTGAAGCCTGGGTGTAGTTTCATGAAGGAAAGGTATAGAAACAACGAATGCGTCGGGTCAACGTCTTTGTCGAGAAACTTCAGGCACTGTTTGGCAATTCAGCCGTCGGGGTGGTAATGCGCGGGAACCTTTGAGGCGCACCCGATGCATCCCTGGACGCCCTCCTCGCCGGGTCCGAAGGACTTGGCCTCGACGAAATAGTCCTTAAGTCCCTGGGGATTGTCGTCGCTCATCATTAAGGCACCACTTTCATAGTTGACACTATTGCACGGTTTGCCAATGGCGCGAACCTGGAAACCTCGCGTTGAGGGCAAAAGTCGGCGCCAGTGCGTCTTGCCGAGGCCCGCCGTCTGGTAGCCTGCTTTAAGCAAAATTTCAGGCAGGGGACTCCGCCGTAAGGGCTTCGTCCGGCAAACTATCGCTGTTCGTGTATATGGCCATTTGGGACGGGTATAAGCCGAGCATCATAGAATACCGGCTGTGAATACACATCGGGCCTGGCAAACGGCTTGGCGGAAGAGGATACCCTGGCTAGCGAGCTTGTCGAGATGGGGTGTTTTGATCCGCGAGTTTAGGACACCCAAACAATCCCAACGTTGCTGGTCGGTCATGAAGAAGATGATGTTCGGTTTCTCGGTGCTATCACCAAATTGGGGCACTTTCGTGATGCTACCGTTTAACCCCAGGGGTCAGCGTTGCCGCAACGCTATTTTTTAGAAAATCTCGTCTATTCATTTTATGGTCCTCTTTTACAAAAAATGAGGGAATCGACAACATATATCTTCTTCATGCAAGGAATCGTTCAAAACTGGCAACTATTTTAAGGTTACTCATAATTGTTTCGGCGGACGATCTTGAAAACATAAGCGTAATCGCAAGGCTTCTTTTTTGGTGTTTCAATGACCAGACCATCACTAGTCATTTCCCATTTCAGCTCTTTATTATCTCCGAGCATCGTAATAGAAGCGATTTCAGATGCGTACATAGGCGCGTATTTTCCTTTTATCATTTTTTTGGGAGCCAAACTAGTAATTAATACTTTTTCCCCGGGCCAGTCTAAAACAATAGCATAAAGGTTGTTGTCTTTTACAGTAAAACGTATGTCTTGCGCTGTAAATACCAGTCCTGGGCGATTAACTCCTACTCCTGTTATCTTGGTTGGTCCTTCTCCATAGATTTTCCAGGGCGTTGTCCCATAAATGGCTTCCCCGTTTATCTGGAGCCACTTGCCCATTGCCAGCAGCCGTTCTTTGACCTCCTCAGGAATGGTCCCGTCAGGCTTCGGCCCTACGTTAAGTAAAAAATAGCCGTTCCGGCTGACACAATCAACAAGGTTATCGATTAAATTATCAACAGATCTGAACCCAAGTCCTTTCACATAACCCCATCCTTGCCCGACATCAATTGTACAGTCAGTAATCCAATCGTTGTAAGAGAATACATCTGGTTGAACAAGTTCGTAGTCAAGGAGAGCACTACCTGGTGCCAGGTCATACCCTTTGTATGACACTACTACTTCTTTGTTTTGCTTTATGGCGTGGTTATAATAATAGGCTAGAAGGTCCAACTTGTAGAAATCGGGTATCGCTCTCAGGCCGAAGTCAAACCAGACGAAATCCGGGTCATATTTATCTATGACTTCTTTTATCTTACCTATCCATACATCAAGAAATGCTTTGTTGGGCAGAGCATCTTTTTCATGAATGGGGCCGTAGAGACCTGAGTATTTAGGGTAACCACAGTCATAGCGCTTATCGAAAGTTGGGAAGAAATACCAATTTTCAGCATGATGAAAGGCGGTGAGGAATTTCATATTACGTTTCTTGATTGCTCTGGCCAGTTCCCCGACTATATCCCTTTTAGGGCCCATCTTAGCCGCGTTCCACTCTGTGTACTTTGTATCCCACATAGCAAATCCATCATGATGCTCAGCCACCGGTCCGGCAAAGCGGGCACCCGCCTTCTGGAACAAATCAGCCCATTCATCGGCATTGAACTTTTCGCCAGTAAACATGGGAATGAAATCCTTGTAACCGAATTTCTCAAGCGGTCCGTAGGTGGCTTCATGATATCTTCTTTCTGGTCCGGCCGGATTCCAGTATAAATTATGGGAATACCAGGTAGCATTTGGCCCCTGAGCAGGAACGGCGTACACTCCCCAGTGCGTGTAAATCCCGAACTTGCCATCCTTTAACCACTGGGGAGTCTGATGATTCTTCACAGAATTCCAGGTTGGCTGATAAGGAGAATGTGCTTTTATTTGAGCGGGCCCCTTAATCGTTATTTGTAATATTAGCAATGCAAAAAATAGTATGCAAAATATAGCCCAGACTTTTTCTTTTTTCATGATTATTCTCCTTTTGGATTATATTACTTAATTAAGTTACGTAAGTAAATGCAGTTTGTCAAGCTTGTTATTTTTTCAGTTGGGAAATTAGCACTCTAACGTCTTACGATATCTATTCTTGACCTGCGTATCAATAATGCTTACAATAAAAAAATAATAACATGGACCTTAAAGCAGTCTATTTAATTTTTAAAGAAAGGGAGCTAATCAATGAAAGTTAAATTTAGTCCTTTTTGTTTATCCTTTTATTTTTGGTTGCTCATGTTAGGCGTTCTTGCTATCTCATCCGGGGCCCAGGAAATAAATGAGACCCAAAAGGGCAATAACGAAAAAATTATTGAGTGGTGGTCATTTGACCAGGATACCGGGAGAGATGCTTTTGATGAGATTGCGCATAAAAAAGCTTCTGTCTTTGGTAATTTTGCCTATGTTCCAGGCGTTAAAGGTAAAGCGATAAAACTGGATGGTTTCCGAACCTATGTCACCAGAAAAATAGATCTTTCAAGCAACCCCC
>Ga0315298_1007780_pt1 | contig 13946 bp, 14 predicted proteins | sample WHS_1_MG_FD_203077 | JGI IMG/M metagenome (GOLD analysis project Ga0315298, IMG submission 203077) | Extremophilic microbial mat communities from Washburn Hot Springs, YNP, Wyoming, USA - WHS_1_MG | ecosystem: Environmental > Aquatic > Thermal springs > Hot (42-90C) | place: USA: Wyoming...
GGTTTCAAACATCACCCCCGTTGTCCAGGAGGGGAGGGTAAAAGGTGTGGTGAGCGTCTTTCAAGACATCTCCGAAATTGAAGAAATATCAAAGGAATTGGAAATTTACAAAACGATGAAAAACTGGCTCGATACGGTGATCGATTCCTCCTATGACGGGCTCTTTATTTGTGATGCCACGGGCAGAATCGTCCGGATTAACAAAGCCTCTGAGCGTTTGAGTGGTGTCAAGGCAGAGGAGGTTATCGGAAGAAATGTCAAGGAGTTGGTTTCCGAAGGTCTGTATGATAAATCCGTCACCTTCGAAGTGCTGAAGAGAAAAGCTGCCGTAACCCTAATTCAGGAGGTCAGGGGCGGAAGAAAAGTTCTTGTAACGGGGAACCCTGTGTTCAATGACCAGGGGCAAATCACCTTTGTTGTGGCGAACAGCCGCGACATCTCCGAGATGGATCGTCTGAGAAGTCAGCTCCAGGAGACCCAGGCCTTAGCCAGGGAATACATTTCAAGAATCTCCGAACTGGAGCTATCCGGAGTCGATCTTTCGAACATCATTTTTCGAAGCAGAGCAATGCATCGAGTCATCGAGACCTCCCTCAAAATGGCCAAATTTGATTCCACCGTTCTCATTACGGGAGAGTCAGGCGTAGGCAAGGGTATGATCGCAAAGCTCATTCACAAACATTCAGATCGAAGCCAAGGACCATTTCTTCGAATCGATTGTGCCGGGATGCCGGAGTCCCTGATCGAGTCTGAACTTTTTGGTTACGAAAGAGGTGCATTTACAGGGGCCAAGACCGATGGGAAGCCTGGCCTGATTGAGCTGGCCCACTTAGGGACACTCTTTTTGGACGAGATCGGGGAAATCCCTCCGGCTTCCCAATCCAAACTTCTCAGATTCTTGGAGGACCACCAGATTATCCGACTTGGAGGGACAGAACCAAAGGAAATTGACGTCCGGATCATCGCCGCCACAAACAAGAATCTTGAAGAAATGGTCGCCAAAAGCCTCTTCCGAAAAGACCTCTATTATCGTTTGAATGTTCTGCCCATCCGAATTCCCCCTCTTCGCGAGAGACCTGAGGATATCCTCCCCCTTGCTCTCCACTTCCTTGGGAATCTGAACAATTTATTTCACAAAACGAAGTGTCTGTCACCGGAGGCCATCGAGTGTCTGGAACGGCATACCTTTCCCGGAAACGTTCGGGAATTGTCTAACCTCATCGAAAGGGCTTTTGTGACCTCTGATAAAGACCAGATTGAGCAGAAAGACCTCCCTGATTTGGTGCAGGACCAGGAAATCCGCCCGTGTCCGGATGCCCTTTTCTCGGATTCCCTTTCTTTGAAAGAAAATCTTGAGCGGTTCGAAATGATCCTTCTTGAGAGGGCCATCAAGAAATACGGATCACAGAGACAGGTAGCCAGAGCCCTGAAAGTAAACCAATCTACCGTCTCCAGAAAGAGAAAAAGATCGGGTGGAAAACTTTTTGATGTAATAGTGCATAATTGATGCAATTGGGAGAAATTACACCCAATAACCTGCTTTCAAAAGGCTTTCACAGAGAGAAATAAAGGGTGGTTCCTAATTCCTTTCCTAAAATGATGCATTTACGCATACGCGCTTCCTTTTTCGACGCTTTCTAAAATGGCACATTTGTTCTGGTCTTACGAACCTTTTCGGTTTCAATCTTGAGAACTTAGCCACCCTTCGGTTTATGCCCCTTCAGGCTCCATGAACTTCGGCATAAAATATGCTATAACTTAGGTGAGATTTGAGGGATCATGGGCCAAGAACCAAACGAAATCTCCTCCGAATTTGAGGCCGATAGCAAACACGCACAGATCCTGATCGGCCTCGGCGAGTCCCTTCAAAGGTTTGACGAGGTGAGGGACATCATTGAATCAACCGGAGTAGAAATCCTCTCTGTCGATTATCCTTCTCCTGGTAAAGTTCGGTTCAAATTGAACGTCTCTGACATGCGAGTGATTGTCCTGCGCCTGATTGAAGCGGGATTCTCCACGATCAAAGGCATCAACGCAGGCAAATTCTAAGGGAAGCCCTGGAGGGTTTGCTCATGAAAATAGCGGTCCTTGGATCAGGAAACGGAGGGATGGCTACGGCCGCAGACATGACGTTGGCAGGCCACGAGGTTCGGCTCTTTGAGTTTCCCCAATTCAAACAGAACCTCCACCCGATTCTGGAGAAAGGGGGAATCGAGCTGGGCGGGGTGGGACGGAACGGCTTCGCCAAACTGGCCATGGTGACAACCAAAATTGCTGAAGCCATTGAGGGCCTGGAGCTGATCGTAGCCGTTATGCCGGCGTACGGTCACAAGCCGTTGGCGCAGCTTCTTGCTCCCCATCTGAAGAACGGACAGATCTTGGTTCTTTCTCCTGGATCCACTCTTGGCAGCCTTGAATTCATGAAGGCCTTGAAAGAGGCCAAGGCAACTCCTCAGATCAAGATCGCAGATGTCCACACCCTGCCCTACGCCGCGAGAGGGGAAAAAGGGGAAGTCCGAATCCTCTTAGAGGTTAAGAAACTCTGGCTCTCCGCTTTTCCCGCGTCCGACACTCCCGAAGTACTGGCCGTGTTCAAACAACTCTATCCCCTCGTAGAGGCAGGGAGAAATGTCTTGGATGTTGGATTGAACAACGGCAACCCCATTGCCCACCCCTGCGCCGCCCTTTTAAACGCGGGCCGAGTCGAATATTCAAAAGGGGAGTTCTACCTCTACAAGGAAGGTATCACCCCGCACGTGGCGAATGTAATCCAAGCAATGGATAATGAAAGGTTGGCCTTGTGCAAAGCCATGGGATATCCGGCCATTCCTACGATTGAACGGATGTACCTCATGGGCTATGGAATCACAAGAACATCCCTCTATGAGGCTTTCACGACCAGCCCGGTCTTTTGCGGCGAATTCCCCATCAAAGGTCCAAAGGACGTTAGAGATCGGTACTATGTCGAAGATACCGCTTATGGGCTCGTAACTTGGTCAAGCCTAGGTCGGACCATCGGCGTGTCCACACCGACCATGGATGCCGTGATCAGATTGATCTCGGCCCTCCATAAGAAGGACTATTTTGCAGAAGGAGAACGAACTCTTGATGCCTTCGGTCTTTCAGGCTTGGATCCAAAGCACTTGAACGATTTCTTGGAAACAGGGCGAATGCCTCAATAGGAGGCTTTACCGAGACGTTCCATGGGCGGACCAAAGAGGGGCGTCCGTCAAAATTTCCAATCTTTGAGAGGGAATTGTTCGTATGTCGCTTCATACTCATTCTTGCTTCCCTAATCCTCTTTTAACCAGGTTTGCAAAATCCTTCAGATGAGCTGGAGGATAAGGTCGCAGGGCGAGCCTGCGACATGGGGTGCTCAGGGCGCTTCACAATTCATTTACAGGAGGAGGAGAACTATGAAGAGAGGAGCCGCAATTGTTTCAATCGTTATGGTATGTATGTTCTTGGGAGTCCAGGCTTCGGCAGCTGCAGGGATCATGGAAAAGATCGTTGCCGAAAAGAAATTGAGGGTGGGGGTCGCCCCGTGGAAGAACATGATCATGTGGGATGAGAAAACGAACCGCTACGAGGGCGTGATTGCCGATGACCTTCGCAAGTTCGAAGAAACGACTGGGATCAAGGTGGAAATTACCAACACCACATGGGCTGGAATGATTGCCGGCCTGCAAACAGGAAAGTGGGATGCCATCATGAACGGACTCGGCGCCAGCATTCCGAGATCATTGGCCGTCGCTTTCACAGAGCCTTACGGATACTATTGCGAAGCAGCCCTTATCCGAAAAGACGACAATACCACCAAATCCTTCGCAGATCTGGATAAACCCGGGGTCAATATTTCACTTACCGCGGGTACCAGTGCCTTTGAGCTTTGGAAGACAAAATTTAAACACGCGAAATTGGTCACCTATACCGAACAGAGTGCAGGCATATTGGATGTGATTCAGGGGCGATCCAAAGCCTTCATGAGCGACCTTCTTATCAACTCTTTCCGAGCCAAAGAACGGCCCGAACTCAAACTCTTTATTCCCGAAAACACGGTTTGGTTCTATGAAGCTCATGCCGTGAGGTATTCGGATCTGGACCTTCTCACATTTCTGAACACCTATATCCGGAACATGAAGGTTCAAGGATGGTATGTCGAGCTCGGGGCCAAATGGGGTATGCCGCCAGAGTGGGCGACGGGTAAACCTTCCCATTAGGCCAGATTGAATAGACTGCCCCTGTCCATCCATTTTGCAAAAGGAAATGGGTAGCAGGGGTAGTTTATCTTAGCGGAAAGAAAGCAGAATGATTTCCAGAAGCAGAAGGAGGCGAGAATGGGGTATCAGTTTCAGTGGGGTGTTTTAAGTCAATGGGGCCCCTATTTATTGAAGGGCATGTGGTACACCATCGTTGTTAGCTTTTGGAGTATTCTCTTTTCTACCTTTCTCGGGCTTATCCTGGCCTCCATGCAACTCTCAAAGAGCAGAACGCTCAAGAGTGTCGCACTTGTCTATGTTGACATCTTTCGCACCGTTCCCCTTCTCTGCCTTCTGATTTGGATTCACTACGTTCTTTCGACGATCACGGGCATCTCTTTTACACCTGTCCAAAGCGCGGTATTGTCTCTCTCTCTCAACGGGGCTGCCCTCGCTTGCGAGGCGTATCGCGGGGGGCTGGAAGCTATCCCTCCCACCCAACACCAGGCAGCCTATTCTTTAGGGTTTTCGGAAACGGGCACGTTCCGCCATATCATTCTTCCCCAAGCGTTTTTTTCTACATTACCTGCCATTACAAATGTTTACATTACGAACATCAAGAATACGACGATTACCATGATTGTTTCCGTTCCGGAAGTCATGTTCAGAGCGCAAGAGGTGACCGTGCAGATTTTCAGACCTTTAGAAATGTACACGGGAGCTGCCATACTTTATGTGGGGTTCATCGTCGCTTTTTCTTACGCGATGCGGATGGTTGAAAGACTTCAACAATGGCAACCTATCTGAGCTTGTGTGGATCTTCCGTCTTCAATACGTCGCGAAAAAAAGGGATTCGGACGAAAAGAGAGGCGTGAATTGCAAGCGGAGTGAACGATGTCGATACAATCCTTAATCAAGGTTGAAAATATCACAAAGAAATATGGGGAGTTGCTCGTTCTCAAGGAAATCTCCTTTGAGGTATCCAAAGGAGAAGTGGTCGTCCTCTGTGGGCCCAGTGGCTGCGGTAAGAGCACGTTGCTTCGGTGTTTGAACGGCTTAGAGAAGATTCAGAGTGGCCAGATTTGGATCGATGGAATGCCCGTCAGTGGGGCAACTCACAAGGAACTGATGAAGGTCCGACTCATGTGTGGGATGGTCTTCCAATCCTTCAACCTCTTTCCCCACATGACCGCCTTGAAGAATATCACTCTGGCTCCTACACAGATCCTCAAGATGCCTAAGAAAGAGGCCGAAGATTTGGCCATGGAACTTCTCTGCGCGGTAGGAATTCCAGACAAGGCGGACGTATACCCCTATGCCCTTTCAGGGGGCCAACGCCAGCGGTTAGCCATTGCCAGGGCTCTTGCGATGAAACCCAAGCTCATGCTTTTCGACGAACCCACGTCCGCTCTTGATCCAGAAATGAAAGAGGAGGTTCTGAATGTCATTCGCAGGCTTCACGAAAAAGAACAGATGACGATGGTCATCGTGACCCACGAGATCAATTTTGTCAAGAATGTGGCCAGTCGCGTCATGATGATTCAGGATACGGTTATTGCAGAGACTAGCGATCCTAGGACATTCTTCGAGAATCCCAAAGACGAGAGGACAAGGAAGTTTCTCAGATCCATCATCCATGTCCAGTGAAGGGGGTTTCCCCTGTTTCCTGCAGGGTGAAATGGCGGAAGGAGAAAAGCCGTGAAGCCGATCGAAATCCTTTACCTTTCCCAAACCGATGTCATCGCCTTGAACGTGGGGATGCCTGAAGTTATCGACCTGGTAGAACGGGCTCTCTTGGAACATGGTAAAGGCCGGGTCGAAAATCCTCCAAAACCGGGAATTCATGCCAAGCCCAACTCATTCATCCATGCCATGCCAGCATATTTTATGGATCTTGGGATCGGCGGGATCAAATGGGTTTCCGGATACCCGGATAATCGAACGATTGGATTACCCCAAATTATCGGGGTTATCATTTTGAACGACATGAAAACGGGGGCGCCGGTGTGTATCATGGACGGGACTTGGGTCACGGCTATGCGAACGGCGGCTGTATCTGCGGTGACAGCGAAATACTGTGCGCGAAAGGATGCCCAGGTTCTGGGAGTTATCGGAGCAGGCGTTCAGGGCCGTTACAATCTTATCGCTCTTAGACTTGTCTTACCGCACCTCTGTAAGGTGAAAGTCTTCGATATAAATGCCGAGGCAGCCGTTAAGTACCGAGACGAGCTCAGCGTGCAAACCGGCCTTCCTATCACAATCTGTGGAAGTCCTGAGGAAGCGGCCAAAGGATCCGATGTGATCGTTACGGCCACTCAGCGCCTGGCCGAACCCATCATAAAAAACGAATGGTTCGCAAGTGGTTGTCTCGGAATGGGGCTCGAGGCAAGCCGGGCCTGGTATGACGAGGCCATCCTCAAGGCGGATAAGTTTGTCACCGACGACTGGCAGCAGACTAAGCATTTTAAGGCGCAGGGAGCTTTCCCAGGAGGATTGCCCCAACTTTACGCGGAGCTTGGCCACATCGTGGCAGGGATCAAGCCAGGAAGGGAAAACGATGACGAGAGGATCATCGCCATTAATATCGGGTTGGCCCTGAACGATATCATTTTGGCCGATCATGTTTATGAAATTGCCAAGAACAGGAAATGCTATACCTTGCTCAGACTTAACTGAAGGCAAGAGAAAGGAAACGGCACATGGCCCAAAAAACAATCATGATCATCGGTTTGGGAGATCTCGGGGGGTATGTCCTGGAGTTTCTTGCTCGAATACCCAACATACCCAAAATCGTAACGGCTGACATCAACGAGGACTGGGGAAATCGGAAAACCAATAGTGCCCTCGTTGGTGCTTCCCAGTTCGGACTATATCCCAATATCGAGTTTTTGAAACTGGATGCATTCGATGTGGACCAGACCGCAAGAGCTCTCCAAGACCTTCAACCCGAGCTGATCTATAACTCCATGACCCTTCAGTCCTGGTGGGTAATTACCCAACTTCCGCCAGAAGCCTATAAGGCTATCGATGAGGCCCGTTATGCACCATGGTATCCGATGCATTTCGTTCCAGCCTATAAACTGATGCAGGCGGTCAAGAAGTCCGGGATAAAGACTCATGTTGTCAATGCGGCCTTTCCTGATCTCGTTAATCCCGCCCTTGACAAAATTGGCCTCGCACCCGCGGTGGGAATTGGAAACATAGATAACGTCATTCCTTCGTTGAGGCTTGTCGCATCGAGAATGTTCAACGTTCCCTTACGTTCGGTGGCGGTCTACATGGTTGCCCCCCACTTTGTTAGTTATTACTTGAGTCGCTACGGCAATACGGGTGGAGCGCCTTATTACCTCAAGGTGATGGTCGATGATAAAGATTTGACACCGAAGCTAAATAAAGAGGAGTTCTTGGCGAATTTGATTCCTCTGGCGAAAAGGCCCGGAAGCATCCAGGCTCATCCAGTGGTCGCTTCCTCTGTCTGCAAGATCATACTCGGTATCCTTTTTGACACGAAGGAAATCGGCCATGCGCCAGGCCCGAATGGCCTTCCCGGTGGATACCCGATCCGACTGAGCAGCCAGGGTGTCGATGTCTTTCTTCCCGAAGGGCTCACCCTTGAGGAGGCAGTTGACATAAACAATCGAGCTCAGGTTTTCGAAGGAGTGAAGTCGATCGAAAAGGATGGGACTGTCGTTCTGACTGAAAAATCTGCTTCCATTTTCAAGAAACTCCTCGATTTTGATTGCGAAGCCTATACGGTTGCGGAGTGCGAATCGAAGGCTAAAGAGCTCGATGAGAAGTTCAAGAATTGGGCCTCAAAATTTAAGGCTCCCTGATCTTCGATCCGAGTCACAAGGGCCTCGCTTTTATCTCATCCTTATAGCAAGGCAGTGGACCTGCTGAGGTTCACTATCTGGTTCTTTTAGGAATCCGCTCCTGGAGCTAAGGGTTAAGCTTTTCGCCTCCTCGGATCTCGAGCTTAAGCCCTCCAACCATCCCTCACATTTGTCTCCAGGTTCGTAGGCCCGCGGAGTCAGGGTATCGTCGCAAATCTATCGGGTGTCATACCCAGCCTCTTTGGGTTCGAAAAGAACCTCATCCGCTGGAAATATGCTGTTGTCCTCTTAGGACCGGCCGGTCAGGCGTGGGCTGTAACGTTTCAAGACATTTGCCCAAGGCCTTCGGTGCGGCTACTTTCCGGGTTGCCACTGAGTGGCTGCTTTTAAGATCGCCGGGAAGTCTTTGTCGACCTTCTTCTTGATCCCTTCCAGGTTGTGCCCCGCTATCGGATGCTCGGTCACCACGAGGGCGATCTCCGGCACCCCTTGCTCTTGAACGAGGCCGCTGAAGATCTCGGCAAAGGCGGTTGTGACGATGGTGACCGTAGGAATCCCTCTCTTCTCGATATTGAGCTGGTCAACTACCAGCCATGAGGTACAGCTCCCTCAGTCCGCCTGAGCGGCAATGACCAGGTCGGGTTTCAGCTTCGCCACGGCCGCTGCCACCTGCTCGCTTGCTTGAAGGTCCTTGGAGATCGAAGCACTGCTCTTCTCGATTTCCCACAGTTTGATCAGTCTGACGTTCTTCACCTGTTTTGTCAGGCACTCGCCCAGGTAACTCAGGTACTTATCTCCGTTGAATTTTCCGTTCCAGCGAAGGAGCACGGTTTTCCCTTCGAGGCTGGACGGATGGGCGTTTACCTTGACTGGCCCGATTTTCGGGATCTTCTCCTGTTTCGCCTCGGTCGTCCCGGACAAGCTGAGCAAGAGGAACATTCCCGTCACGAGCAAGAATAGGTATCTCCTTTTCATCTTTCCTCCCTTTTCTCCTCTCCCTATTTGTTCTTTTCGATGGGATAGCCTGCTTTGAGCCATTTCGACCATCCTCCCTCAAGGATCTTGATATCGGTGTACCCCCACTTTTCCATGAGCTGAGTGGCAACATCGGTGGAATCCTCTTCGTGAGCACAATCACAATAGAGGATGAGCGTCTTGTCCTTGGGCAAATTCCCATGGCTCTTCAGATTGGGAGCCCAGGGAAGATTGACAGCCCCCTTGATGTGCCCGAGGTCATAGACCCCTTTCGGCTGTGTATCCACAATGACAATGCTCGGGTCGCCCTTTTCGATCATTTCTTTGAGTTCTTCGGGCTTCACCTTCGGGATGTCCTCTGCGAAACCTTGAGCCCCCAAAAACAGAAGAAAACCAGAAACCCACAGGGCCCAAGCCCCAAACTTCACCATCCCTTTCCTTTTCCTCTTTATCATTTTTCCTCTCTCCTTTAAAATGGAATACGGATGCTACTGCACCTTGGTCTTGCCGGACAACAATTCCAACCAATGTCCGGGAAGCCGGATCTCCCTGCTCACTGCCTTCGATCCCGCCCACCCCGGGATGAGCATGCTCTTTTCACCCGGTCCTCCCGAAACGAGGATAAGAAACTGCTCCACAAAGGGAACCGGAATGAACGCGTTCGGGTCCTTCGTTTCAAAAACCCAGGACGGAACTCCTCCGAGCATACGAGCCATCCCTGTGTCGAGGAACCGCTCCTTGTATTTCCAAAAAGGCATCTTTCCGTTTTGTGAGATGAATTGCCGTATCTTTTCTCTTGTCCACCCGTGACCCGCAAGCATCTTGGCCGTGTCTTGGGCGATGATGAGAAGCATAACGGATCGTGCGGCCCGGTCCATTCCCGCCATGTGGTCCGCCACGAGCTTCAGGTATCCCTCCGGCCCCTGGCCGATGCCCAAGATGTTATGGGTCCCCTCGGCTCCGATCACTGTCACCACATTGGCCGCTTTGCGATGGCCTAATTCCATATGAAAAGGTTCCCAAGGGTTCGCCTCGCTGTTTTCTCCGACCATCATGGCGAATTCGCCCGGTTGGCCCAAACAGGACATATCCGTCACGCCGGGCCAGCTTCCTCCGACATTCTGAATGATGAGATGGAGGGCTCGGCTTATCGTGGCGTTTGCCCTCCAGCCCCGGCCCAAGGCATTCGTCCCAGAGTTGATACCCAACTGTCGGACGAGCGGCCCGCTCACAATAAGCATCGGAATATCGGGATTCGTCGTCGTTGCCATTCCCCGGAGGTTGAAGCTCGGATCCATGATCGCTTCGGTGGCAGCCAGAAGAACGGGCATGTACTCCGGCCTACATCCCGCCATGACCGCATTGACGGCGATCTTCTCCACCGTCGCCTGGCCCATCATGGGATCCACAGCGGTAATCAGAAAATCCGATGACAGATCGGTTCCGCGCAGCATCCCTTCCACCCGCTCCCGGGTGGGGGGAACGATCGGCAAACCATCCGTCCATCCCCGGCCGTAGAAGAGATCGTTTACCTCCGTGAACAAATCGCTCTCGATCTTCACCTTTTCGATCCGCCCATCTGGAAAATCGCCGGCGAGAGGTGGCCTTCTTTTCCCCAGTTCGTTCATCGTCTTCTTAAGAAGCTTATCGACATACACCCCATCCGCCCGAACCCCTGCTGGATTGTAAAGCTCGACCTCCCTCTGGGCGTGGGAAATCGTACAAACGAAGATCCCTGTGAACGCGATCGCGAGGCTCAGAAAAATTATCTTTTTCATATCGGTTGATAGCATCCCTTCTGTGACCACAACTCATTCGCCCTGGAAAGGGTATGATCCCGCAGGAGGAGAATCTACGATACCTCCTCCTACGGGCTTCATCTTCTCACTTTACCACCCTCTTGCTGACCGGAAGGCATCCCGGAAAGGGAGCGAAAAAGTGAGAATGCTTCCCCGTTCCACCTGCTATCACGGTATAGAGCAGCTCCGGACTGAGCGTGATGGGGATCCGCGTCTCCGGAGTGAGCGGTTTTCCCAGCATCTTGCTCAAATGAGCAAATCCTGGACTTCCCTTCGGCCATGTCGAGAGGGGAAGGCTCGTCTTCTCCCAGAAGACCTTCAAGAACTGTTCCTTCGTCCACCCCGACCCTGCGATGAGCTGAGCGTGTTCGGGCCCGATGCCAATGATGTGAGGCTGCTCCAGCGTGCCTTCGGCACACGGACCGCCCACGCCCGTGAGACCACTGACGATGCCGGACCACCAGTTGATATGCTCTTCGGGCGTCACGCTCCAGTGGTCGATGTTCTCCACGGGCGGATAGATACCCATGACGGTGACCACACTGTCCTCTTTCTTGAATCCTCGCTCCACGTGATACGGGTTCCATCCCTTCGGAAGGGCGGCCTCGTTCTCACCGAAGATCCAACCCGTAAAATCCGATGGGGCCGCGAGGGTTCCTTTGTCCGGTGTTGGAGGCTTCGATCCGCCGATCGTATACGCAATCGAGTTCATCGCATAGCCGATCGATGCATTGGGATGATGCCCCTTCCCTGCCGCTCCCTGGGTGGAGGCAAGACCGATCTCTTCCACGATGGGTCCGTTCACGATGACAAGCATCGCTGTCGTGCCTGTCGTGGTCGCAGCACCTCGCCAGTTGACCTCGGGCGTAAGGAGGGCTTCCATCGCTGCGATCAGCAAAGGCATATACTCGGGTTTGCACCCCGCCATGACGGCATGGACCGCAATCATTTCCACGGTAAGAACGCCCATTCTCGGGGGTACCAGACCGATTACCTCGTGGGGCTTTCGGCTCGTTCCCTTGAGCATCTCTTCAACACGCTCTGCCGTGGGCGGGATGATCGGAAGTCCCATGGACCAACCTCTTTCGAAGAACAGTTTGTTCACGTCTTCGACCGTTCCTCTGAACTGAAAACGTTCAGCAGGATAGGCGGGTTTCATGGGCGGAAGCTCAGCCGTCGGCTTCCATTCCGTTGCGGCTTTGAGAATCTCTGGAAAGGTCTCATCAGCCTTCTTACGGATCTCCGCCAGAGGGATCATCCCCATGGGGTGGGATACGGTGACAAACGACATGTCGGCAACACCCTGACTGAGCGCGGTATCTTTGGCCAAGGGCAAAAACTCGGTGGTTGCAATGGTGACCGTTGGGATTCCCAATCTTTCAAGATTAAGCTGGTCAACTACCAGCCATGAGGTACAGCTCCCTCAGTCGCACTGGGAGCCGATGACTAGATCAGGTTTAAACGAAGCCAACCTCTGGGCAAACTGTTTGCTTTTGTCCGGGTTCTGACTGATCGTGTTGGTCTCGGGCGCGACCTCCCAGGATTTGATGATCTTCACATCTTTGACCTCTTTTTGGAGCAGCTCCGCTACCCGGGTTAAGTAGTTGTCGGCGTTGTGCTTCCCGTTCGACCGGAGAAGCACTGTCTTACCGACCAGCGTCGAAGGATGGGCGTTGATCTTCATCGGTTCGATCTTGATCACGCCTTCGGGATGAACGAGCTGCCATTCCTGAATAGCCTCTCTGGAGAACGATACCGCGGGCACCATCAGAACCATCAGAACGGCCCATGCCGCCGCGGCCTTTCGCAAACCTCGTTTCATACGATAACACCTTCCTTTCTTTGTTTTTCTCTCTCCGTGACTCCTCTTCTGGATAAGGTTATGAACGCGAAAGCCGTGACATCACCTCCTCACTTTGCCGAGCCTTGTCCAACAGCGAATTCCAGTTCGAGGGAAGACGAACCTCCTTGCTGATCACCTTCCTGGAGGCCGCCCAAACCGGGACAATCATACTCTTCTCTCCCACACCTCCCGCCACCACGATCAGCAGACGATCCATGATCGGGACCGGGATCATCGCGTTTGGATCCCTCATGTTGAGAATCCAATCAGGAACGCCCTGGGTCTTTCTCGTCTCGATAAAACGCTTTCGATATTTGGAAAACGGTACGCGGGCATGCTCTTCGACATATTTCCGAATCCCCTCCTTGCTGAATCCATCTCGCTTCAGCATGGCCGCCGTATCCTGGGCCACGAAGAGAAGCACCACGGGCCGATAGGATCGATCGAGGGCTGCCAGGTGGTCCGATACCAGACTCAAATAACCTTCCGAATCCCATCCGCTTCCGAGAATGCTCTGGAGGCCTTCGGCAGCCAACACCGTCACGACATTTTTCTCCCGAGCGTATCCAAGTTCTACGTGGAGAGGTTCCCATGGATTTTTTTCTTCATTTTCGGCCACGCAATTGGCGAACTCACCCGGATGCCCGAGGGTCGACATATCCGTCACGCCAGGCCAACTTCCACCAATGTTTTGGATAATCAGGTGAAGGGCCCTACCAATGGTGGCATTGGCCTGCCACCCCCGACCCATCGTATTGGTTCCAGCATTGAGCTGGAGCTCCTTCACGATGGGGCCGTTGACGAGAATGAGGGGTGTATCAGGGTTGGTCGTCGTCGCGACGCCAAGAAGATTAAAATCTGGATCGCCTACGATCTCGACCGCGGAAAGAAGAACCGGCATGTACTCGGGCCGGCAACCTGCCATTACCGCGTTGACCGCAATCTTCGCGACTGTGGCCTCTCCCTTCATCGGATCGAGCGTGGCGATCACCTCCTCCGGAGGCAGATCCGTACCTTCAAGCATCACCTTCACCCGCTCCTCCGTTGGAGGAACGATGGGCAATCCGTCCGTCCAGCCTCGGAGATAAAAAAGATGATTGACGGTGGTGAAGCTATCGGTCGATTCTATTTTCTCAACCCTTAGCCTCGGAAACTGGCCGGCCAAGGGGGGTTTTTCAGCCCCTGTTCTTTCATCGTTTTTTTCAGGAGCTCATCGACGAAAATCCCCTCCCGTCGTACTCCTGAGGGGTTGTAAACCCAAAGAGTCTCCGTGGACCCGGCCTGGCCGGTCCTGGCA
>Ga0315298_1007781_pt1 | contig 13944 bp, 13 predicted proteins | sample WHS_1_MG_FD_203077 | JGI IMG/M metagenome (GOLD analysis project Ga0315298, IMG submission 203077) | Extremophilic microbial mat communities from Washburn Hot Springs, YNP, Wyoming, USA - WHS_1_MG | ecosystem: Environmental > Aquatic > Thermal springs > Hot (42-90C) | place: USA: Wyoming...
GATGTTCGGTGCCGCGCACGCCCAGGATCGGTATGGGCCGCCACCGCCCCAGGGAGGCGACGACAATACGCACTACGGCTGGGCCGACGTGCTGCGCGTGGATCCCAACTACTCGGTCGTGCGCACCGAGGCGCCGCAGCAGCAGTGCTACGACCAGCCGGTGGTCCGCCGCGAAGGTGGCAACACCACCGCAGGTACCGTGCTGGGCGCCATCGTGGGTGGCGTGCTCGGCAACACCATTGGCAAGGGTGACGGCCGCAAGGCGGCCACCGTGGTGGGCGCAGTCGCCGGCGGCGCCATTGGCCATCGGGCCGCGGGCAGCGGTTCGGAGTACGAGTCCACCGAAACCCGCTGCCGCGAAGTCAGCCAGGTCAGCGAACAGCGCCGCATCACCAGCTACGACGTGGAATACCGCTATCGCGGCGAGGTCTACATGTCTCGTCTGAGCTACGATCCCGGCGAGCGCCTGCGGGTGCGCGTGAGCGTCGAGCCCGCCGACTGAGTCCGGCACGAAGCGTCTCACCCCCGGCCGCCGCCTGTGGGCGGCGGTCGCATTTGCGGCGCGCGCCAGCCCTCATGTCCATCTTTTTGTTGCACGGCAGCGGAATTGCCGCCATGATTCGGTTTCCGCGACCCGAGCCCTCCATGTCCACAGCCGTCTATACCGCCAACGTCCTCACCAGCGCCCGCATGGCTGCTGGCATGACGTCGCGTGCGCGCCGACCGCTGGGCGAACATCCGGCCGGGTAGGCTGTCGCGCGCTGTTGTCCATGAGCACCGACTGAAAAACCCGGCCCTCGCGCCGGGTTTTTTCGTTTCCACACCACGGTTTCCGGCTCTTCCACCCCTCGACACAGGATCCCGAACGCATGGCACTTCGACACTTCCTGACCACCCAGGACTACAGCCGCGCCGAGATCGACGCGCTGCTGGAGCAGGCGGCCGCGTTCAAGCGCTCGCCGCGCGGGCAGCAGCTGGCCGGCAAGTCGGTGGCGCTGCTGTTCTTCAATCCCTCGATGCGCACCCGCACCAGCTTCGAGCTGGGTGCGTTCCACCTGGGCGGCCACGCCATCGTGCTGTCGCCGGGCAAGGACGCGTGGCCGATCGAGTTCGAGGTGGGCAGCGTGATGGACGGCGATACCGAGGAGCACATCGCCGAGGTGGCGCGCGTGCTGAGCCGCTACGTGGACCTGATCGCGGTGCGCGCCTTCCCGAAGTTCCAGGACTGGCAGGTGGACCGCCAGGACAAGGTCATCAAGGCCTTCGCCCAGTACGCCACGGTGCCGGTGATCAACATGGAGACGATCACCCACCCCTGCCAGGAACTGGCGCACGCGCTGGCCATGCGCGAGCACCTGGGCGACCTGACGAAGAAGAAGTACGTGCTGACCTGGACCTACCATCCCAAGCCGCTGAACACGGCGGTGGCCAACTCGGCACTGCTGATCGCCACCAAGATGGGCATGGACGTGACCCTGCTGTGCCCCACGCCCGACTACGTGCTGGACGAGCGCTACATGCAGGCCGGCTTCGAGAACGCCCAGGCCAACGGCGGCTCGCTGAAGGTCAGCCACGACATCGAGGAGGCCTACTCGGGCGCTCACGTGGTCTACGCCAAGAGCTGGGGCGCGCTGCCGTACTTCGGCCGCTGGGAGCAGGAGAGGCCGATCCGCGAGGCCCACAAGCACTTCATCGTCGACGAGGCAAAGATGGCATTGACCGACCACGGCCTGTTCAGCCACTGCCTGCCGCTGCGTCGGAACATCAAGGCCACCGACGCGGTGATGGATGCGCCGTACTGCATCGCCATCGACGAGGCCGAGAACCGCCTGCACGTGCAGAAGGCGGTGATGGCCTCGCTGATCGGGCAGGGCTGACGCGTCGATGTACCTGCCCAGGCATTTTTCCGAGCGCCGTGACGAGGCCCTGCATGGGCTGGTCGATGCGCATCCGTTCGCCACCGTGCTGGTCACGGGGACGGACGGTGTTGCAGTGAACCACCTGCCGCTGCTGCGGCAGGGCGGCCTGTTGCGCGGCCACGTCGCCGGCGGCAACGAGCTGGCCACAATGGACGGCGCCGCCGTGGTGGCGGTGTTCCACGGCCCGCAGGGCTACGTGAGCCCGAACTGGTACCCGAGCAAGCACGAGACCGGGCGCGAGGTGCCGACCTGGAACTACGCCGTGGCGCACGTGCACGGGCGCTTGCGCGTGGTCCGCGACGCCGGCTGGCTGCGCGATCTGCTGGACACCTTGACCGACCGCTTCGAGGCCACCGAGCCGGCACCGTGGAAGGTCGCCGATGCCCCGGCCGACCACGTGCAGAAGCTGCTCGGCGCCATCGCCGGCATCGAGATCGCCATCGAGCGCATCGAGGGCAAGTTCAAGCTCAGCCAGAACCACCCGGCCGCCAATCGCGCCGGCGTGGTCGCCGGCCTGCAAAGCCGCGCGCAGGGCGACGACCTGGCGCTGGCCGCGCTGATGCAGGCGCAGGAGGCGGCGCGCCCATGAACCGTCCGCATCGTTACCGCGTCGACGTGGTCTGGACCGGCAACCGCGGCAGCGGCACCGACGGCTACCGCAACTACAGCCGCAACCACGTGATCCGCGTGCCCGGCAAGCCGGAGCTGGCCGGGTCGGCCGATCCCTCCTTCCGCGGCGACGCCACCCGGCACAACCCCGAGGACATGCTCGTGGCCGCGCTGTCCACCTGCCACATGCTCTCCTACCTGCACATGGCGACGGTCGCCGGCGTGGTGGTCACCGACTACCGCGACGCCGCCGAGGGCACGATGGTGACCGAGGGCGATGGTGGCCGCTTCACCGAGGTGGTACTGCGTCCCGTCGTCACCATCACCGCCGCCAGCGACCCGGCCAGGGCCGAGGCCGCGCACGAGGCGGCACACCACGCCTGCTTCATCGCCCATTCCGTGAATTTCCCGGTGCGCTGCGAACCGCGCATTGCGGTGGAACGGGATTCGGGATGGGGGATTCGAGATTCGTAAACGTCAAAACGCGCGCGTCGTCTACTTCAACTCCTACTGGACCCTGCCATGTCGCCTCAAACCACGTCCCCGAATCCCCAATCCCTGGTCCCGAATCCCGGCGCCAAAGCCATCGTCCTCGCCTTCTCCGGCGGCCTCGACACCAGCTTCTGCGTCCCGTACCTGAAAGAGCGCGGCTGGGCCGTGCACACCGTGTTCGCCGACACCGGCGGCGTGGATGCCGAGGAGCGCGCCTACATCGAGGCGCGCGCGAAAGAGCTCGGCGTCGCCAGCCACCAGACAGTGGACGGCGGCCCGGCGATCTGGAACGGCTTCGTGAAGCCCTTCGTCTGGGCCGGGGAGGGCTACCAGGGCCAGTACCCGCTGCTGGTGTCCGACCGCTACCTGATCGTCGACGCGGCGATCGCCCGCGCCAGGGAACTGGGCACCCGGGCGATCGCCCACGGCTGCACCGGCATGGGCAACGACCAGGTGCGCTTCGACCTGGCAGTGAAGGCGCTGGGCGACTACCAGATCGTCGCGCCGATCCGCGAGATCCAGAAGGAGCACACCCAGACCCGCGCCTACGAGCAGGCCTACCTGGAAGAGCGCGGCTTCGAGGTGCGCGCCAAGCAGAAGAGCTACACCATCAACGAGAACCTGCTGGGCGTCACCCTGTCCGGTGGCGAGATCGACCACTGGAAGGCGCCGGGTGAAGGCGCCCGCGGCTGGTGCAAGCCGCGCGCCGAATGGCCGTCCGAAAAGCTGACCGTCACGCTGGGCTTCGAAAAGGGCGAGGCGGTGTCGCTCAACGGCGAGAAGCTGCCGGGTGCGCAGATCCTGGCCAAGCTCAACGCGCTGTTCGCGCCGTATGGCGTGGGCCGCGGCATGTACACCGGCGACACCACCATCGGCCTGAAGGGCCGCATCGTGTACGAGGCGCCGGGCCTGATCTCACTGCTCGCCGCGCACCGCGCGCTGGAGGAGGCGGTGCTGACCAAGCAGCAGAACCGCTTCAAGCCGGAGGTGGCGCGCAAGTGGGTCGAGGTGGTCTACGAGGGCTTCTTCCACGATCCGGTCAAGACGGATCTGGAAGCCTTCCTCGCCTCCAGCCAGTCGCAGGTCAACGGCGAGGTGGTGCTGGAGACGTCCGGCGCCCAGGTCACCGCGGTGGAAATCCGCTCGCCGCACATCCTCAACGCCAAGGGCGCCACCTATGCGCAGTCCGCCGACTGGGGCGTGGAAGAGGCCGAAGGCTTCATCAAGCTGTTCGGCATGAGCTCGACGCTGTGGGCCGAGGTCAATCGCTGACCGATGGACGACACGCTGCGCATCGACACGTCACGCGAGGCGCTGGATCGCGACATGATCCACGCCTTCCTCGCCGAGCAGGCCTACTGGTGCCGGGGCATCCCACGCGAGACGGTGGAGCGGGCCATCGAGGGCTCGCTGTGCTTCGGCGGCTACCTCGACGGGCGCCAGGTCGCGTTCGCGCGAGTGGTCACCGACGGCGCCACCTTCGGCTACCTGGCCGACGTGTTCGTGCTGCCGGAGCATCGCGGGCACGGCCACGCCAAGACCCTGATGGCGGCGGTGATGGCGCATCCGCAATTGCAGGGGCTGCGTCGTTTCAGCCTGGCGACCCTCGATGCGCATGCCTTGTATGCGGGCTTCGGCTTCACCGCGCCGGCGCGGCCGCAGTCCTTGATGGAAAAGCTCGATCCGGACGTCTACACACGAACGCCAGGCAGGCCATGACTCCTCTTCTGCAATCCACCTTGGAACACCTCAAGGCGCTGGTCGGTTTCGACACGCGCAATCCGCCGCGCGAAATCGGCACCGGTGGGATCTTCGACTACCTGCGCGCGCAACTGCCGGGCTTCGACGTGACCGTCACCGACTACGGCGCCGGCGCGGTCACCCTGCATGCGGTACGCGGCCAGCCGAAGCGCCTGTTCAACGTGCACCTGGACACGGTGCCCGATTCGCCGCACTGGAGCGCCGACCCGCACGTGCTGCGCGTGGAAGGCGATCGCGCCATCGGCCTGGGGGCGTGCGACATCAAGGGGGCCGCGGCGGCCTTGCTCGCCGTGGCGAACGTCACCGACGGCCCGATGGCGATGCTGTTCTCCACCGACGAGGAGGCCAACGACGCGCGCTGCATCGCCGGCTTCCTCAAGGCCTTTCCCCCTCTCCCTGTGGGAGAGGGTCGGGGTGAGGGTGCGGGCGAAGCGGGCATCACCGGTGACACCGAACCCTCACCCCGACCCCTCTCCCGGGGGGAGAGGGGCTATGCCTACGACGCGGTGATCGTGGCTGAGCCCACCAAGGGCGAGGCCGTGCTCGCCCACCGCGGCATCCACTCGGTGCTGATGCGCTTTGCCGGCCAGGCCGGCCACGCCTCGGGCGAGCAGAAGCCCAGCGACAGCGCGCTGCATCAGGCGGTGCGCTGGGGCGATGCGGCGCTGGATTTCGCCGCGGCGCAGTCGCACGAGCGCTTCGGCGGGCTGACCGGCCTGCGCTTCAACATCGGCCGCATCGACGGCGGCATCAAGGCCAACATGATCGCGCCGACCACCGAGGTGCGCTTCGGCTTCCGTCCGCTGCCGACGATGGATCCGGACCGCATGCTGGAGACCCTGCGCACCCTGGTCGAGCCGGCGCCCGCCGAGTTCACCGAGACCTTCCGCGGCGACTCGCTGCCGGCCGGCGACACCGCCACCGCCGAGGCGCGCCGACTGGCTGCGCGCGACCTGGCCGACGAGCTGGAGATCCCGGTCGGCAACGCCGTGGATTTCTGGACCGAGGCGGCGCTGTTCTCCGCCGCGGGCTACACCGCCTTCGTCTACGGCCCCGGCGACATCGCCCAGGCGCACACCGCCGACGAGTGGGTGGCGCTCGACCAGCTGCAGCATTACGCCGCCACCATTCATCGCCTCGTCGCCCGCGGCAACGCGTGACAGGGCCGATCCCAAGCCATCCAACGATTGATGCCATGACCACCGGTTCCCACACCCGCAAGACCATCGTTCGCCTGCTCTCCGCCATGGGCAGCGCGAAGGAGATCCAGCAGTACCTCAAGCGCTTCTCCCAGCTCGACGCCAGCCGCTTTGCGGTGGTGAAGGTGGGCGGAGCGGTGCTGCGTGACGAGCTCAATGACCTGACGTCGTCGCTGACCTTCCTGCAGCAGGTCGGCCTCACGCCGATCGTGCTGCACGGCGCCGGCCCGCAGCTGGACGAGGAGCTCGCCGGCGCCGGCATCGAGAAACAGACCATCAACGGCCTGCGCGTGACCAGCCCGAAGGCGCTGGGCATCGTGCGCCGCGTGTTCCAGCAGCAGAACCTCAAGCTGGTCGAGGCGCTGCAGTCGATGGACACGCGCGCCACCTCGGTGCCCTCGGGCGTGTTCATGGCCAGTTTCCTGGACCGCGACACCTTCGGCATGGTCGGCAAGGTGGACAGCATCAACCTGGCGCCGATCGAGGCCAGCCTGCGCGCGGGCTCGATTCCGGTAATCGCCAGCCTGGGCGAGACGGATGAAGGCCAGTTCCTCAACATCAACGCCGACTTCGCCGCCAACGAGCTGGTGCGCGTGCTGCAGCCGTACAAGATCGTGTTCCTCACCGGCACCGGCGGCCTGCTCGACGACCAGGGCAAGCTGATCGACTCGATCAACCTGTCCACCGAGTTCGAGCACCTGATGGCGCAGCCGTGGATCAACGGCGGCATGCGGGTGAAGATCGAGCAGATCGCCGACCTGCTGGACAAGCTGCCGCTGTCGTCCTCGGTGTCGATCACCCGGCCGTCGGAGCTGGCCAAGGAGCTGTTCACCCACAAGGGTTCGGGCACGCTGGTCCGCCGCGGCGAGAAGGTGCTCACCTTTGACGGCTGGGAGGGCGTGGAGCGGACGCGGCTGCGCGAGCTGATCGAGTCCAGCTTCGGCCGCAAGCTGGTGCCGGATTACTTCGAGCGCACCACGCCGTACCGCGTCTACGTGAGCGAAAACTACCGTGCGGCGATGATCCTCACGCTGGAGGGCGAACTGCCGTACCTGGACAAGTTCGCCGTGCTCGACGAGGCACAGGGCGAAGGCCTCGGCCGCGCCGTGTGGCAGGTGATGCGCGAGCAGCATCCGCGGCTGTTCTGGCGCTCGCGCCATGGCAATCCGGTCAACCCGTTCTACTACGCCGAGTCCGACGGCTGCTTCAAGCAGGCGCGCTGGAAGGTGTTCTGGTACGGGCTGGACGGCTTCGACACCATCGAGCGCTGCGTCGCCCACTGCGCCTCCCGCCAGCCCACCCTGGTCGACTGACCCCGCGAGCCACCACATGACATCTGCACGCAAAACCCTCGGCATCGTCGGCGCCCGCGGCCACACCGGCGCGGAGCTGATCCGCCTGGTCGCCGCGCACCCGGCGCTGGAGCTCGCCTTCGTCTCCTCGCGCGAACTGGACGGCCAGCGCGTGGCCGACCACGTGAAGGGCTACGCCGGCGAACTGCGCTACGCCAGCCTGGATGCCGACGCCGTCGCGGGGCAGGGCGCCGACGTGGTGGTGCTGGCCCTGCCCAACGGCAAGGCGGCGCCTTATGTCGAGGCGATCGACAAGGCCAAGCCCGATACGCTGATCCTCGACCTGTCGGCCGACTACCGTTTCGACAGCACGTGGTACTACGGCCTGCCGGAGCTCACCCGCGAGAAATGGCGCGGCGAGAAGCGCATCAGCAACCCCGGCTGCTACGCCACCGCGATCCAGCTCTCGATCGCGCCGCTGAAGGACCTGCTGGCCGCGCCGCCGGTGTGCTTCGGCGTCTCCGGCTACTCCGGCGCCGGCACCACGCCGTCGGACAAGAACGACCCCGAGAAGCTGCGCGACAACCTGATGCCGTACTCGCTCACCGGCCACACCCACGAGAAGGAAGCCAGCCGCCACCTCGGCGTGCCGGTGGAGTTCATGCCGCACGTGGCGCCGCACTTCCGCGGCCTCACCGTCACCACCAATCTCTACCTCGCGCGCAGGATGACTCGCGACGAGGTGCTGCAGCGCTTCCATCACGCCTACGACGCCGAACCGCTGGTGCAGGTCGTCGACGAGGCGCCGTGGGTGAGTGCCATCGCGGGGAAGCATCATGTCGACATCGGCGGCTTCGCACTCTCCGCCGATGGCAAGCGCGTGGTGGTGGTGGCCACGCTGGACAACCTGCTCAAGGGCGCCGCGACCCAGGCGCTGCAGAACATCAACCGGGCGATCGGGGTGGACGAGCTCACTGCCATCCCGCACTGACCTTCACGACCGTCATTCCGGCGAACGCCGGAATCCAGTGACTTTTCCAGCGAAGGCGCTGGATCCCGGCTTGCGCCGGGATGACGGGAAAACTCGACAAGACCAGGTATTCCCCATGACCCAACCCCTCTGGCAGAAATCCGGCATCCAGATCGACCAGCGCATCATGCGGTTCCTCGCCGGCGACGACGTGATCCTCGATCGCGAGTTCTTCCTGCATGACATCACTGCCAGCAAGGCGCATGTGGAGGGTCTGCAGCACATCGGCGTGGTCAGCGCCGACGAAGCCGCCGCGCTCAAGCGTGAGCTCGACGCGCTGGCCGAGGACTTCCGTGCCGGCGCCTTCGTGCTGGACGAGCGCTTCGAGGATTGCCACTCCGCCATCGAGGCGCGGCTCACCGAGCGCCTTGGCGATGCCGGCCGACGCGTGCACACCGGGCGCAGCCGCAACGACCAGATCCTGGTCGCCACGCGGCTGTGGCTGAAGGACAAGCTGGCCGAGCTGGAGACGCACTGCCGCGCCGTGGCCGAGGTCTGCCTGGAACGCGCCGCGCAGCCGACCCTGCCGATGCCGGGCTACACCCACCTGCAGCGTGCCGTGGTCTCGTCCACTGCGATGTGGTTCGCCGGCTTCGCCGAGGGCTTCATCGACAATGCGCTGCGCGCCCGGCAGACGCGCGAGCTGATCGACGCCAATCCGCTGGGCACCGCCGCCGGCTACGGCGTCAACCTGCCGCTGGACCGCGCGCACACCACGCAGGCGCTGGGCTTCGCCCGCATGCAGGTCAGCCCGATCTACGCGCAGCTGTCGCGCGGCAAGTACGAGATGGCGGTGCTGGAGGCGATCGGTGCGGCGATGCTCGACGTGCGCCGGCTGGCGTGGGACCTGTCGCTGTTCACCACCGCCGAGTTCGGCTTCGTGCAGCTGCCGGCGCAGTACACCACCGGCAGCTCGATCATGCCGAACAAGCGCAACCCCGACGTGGTCGAGCTGCTGCGTGCCAGCTATGCCAGCGTGGCGGCAGCGCGCACCGAGATCGAGCAGCTGTTGTCGTTGCCGTCGGGCTACCAGCGCGACCTGCAGTTCTCCAAGGGCTCGATTTTCCACGGCGTGCGCCACGGCCTGATGGCGCTGGAGCTGGTGCCGGGCCTGCTGGCGCAGATGCAGTGGAACGAGGCGACCATGCGCGCGGCGATCGAGCCGGCGATGTATGCCACCGACGTGGCGATCGAGCAGGCCGCGGCCGGCGTGCCGTTCCGCGACGCCTACCGCGCCGCTGCCGAGACCGCTGCTTCGGCGGGCGAGGGGCGTACGCCCGAAGGCAGCCTGGCTGCCCGTACTTCGCCCGGCGCCGGTGACCAGCTGAAGCTGGACGAGCTGCGCGCGCGGCTCGCCGCGCTCGGCCAGTGAGCTGACGCCCATGGCCACCGTCAGCACCGCCAACGCAGCACATGACGTCTGGGGCCGGCAGTGCGACGGCTGGCATCTCCTGGATGGTGACGACCTCAGTGTGATCGAGGAGCGCATGCCGCCCGGCACCTGCGAAGTGCGCCACCGGCACGTGCGCGCGCGCCAGTTCTTCTACGTGCTGGAAGGTCGCGCCTCGCTCGAACTGGACGGCACCGTGCATCGTCTCGAAGTGGGGCAGGGCCTGCACGTGCCGCCCGGCGCCACTCACCAGATGCGCAACGATGCCGGCGGGAAGCTGCGGTTCCTCGTGGTGTCCTCGCCTCGCAGCCACGGCGATCGCGAGGTGGTCGATGGCTGAGCTCGCCTACCAGCCGCTGCCCGCGTGGCGGCGTGCGGTGATCAAGGTCGGCAGCAACCTGCTGGCCGCCAACGGTGGCGGCCTCACGCCGGCGTATGCGCGGGGGCTGGCCGATTTCATCGCCCACGGCCAGGCACAGGGCCGGGAGGTGGTGCTGGTGTCCTCCGGCGCGGTGGCCGCCGGCCGCGCCCTGCTGCGGGCCCGGGCGACCTCCGCCGGCGACCTGGCCGAACGCCAGGCGCTGGCCGCGCTCGGCCAGGCGCCGATGATCGCGCTGTGGCAGTCGCTGTCCAGCCGCGCCGTGGCACAGGTGCTGCTGACCCACGATGACCTGCGCAACCGTCGTCGCTACCTCAACGCCCGTGCCACCCTGCGCCAGTTGCTGGCGATCGAGGTGCTGCCGGTGGTCAACGAGAACGACACGGTGGCGGTGGACGAGCTCAAGCTCGGCGACAACGACAACCTTGCCGCCATCGTCGCCGCGCTGGTCGATGCCGACTTGCTGTTGATCGCCTCGGACATCGACGCGCTGTACAACGCCGACCCGCGCCGTGATCCGGACGCCGTGCCCACTCCGCATGTCGCCGAGATCACGCCCGATGTCATGGCGATGGCCGGTGGCAGCGGCAGCGCGGTCGGCACCGGCGGCATGCGCACCAAGCTGCAGGCGGCGCAGAAGGCGGCCTTAGCCGGCATCGCCACGGCGCTGTTCAACGGGCGCGACGCGGCCACGGTGCAGGCGCTGGGCGAGGGCCGGCTGCGCGGCACGCTGTTCACGCCGGGGCAGAGCCGCATGCAGGCTCGCAAGTACTGGCTGCTGCATGCGCCGGGCAGCAGCGCGTCGATCCGCGTCGACGACGGCGCGGCCAGCGCGCTGGCCGCGGGGCGCGCCTCGCTGCTGCCGGGCGGCGTGGTGGAGACCCTGGGCGATTTCCATCGCGGCGACCTGGTCGAAGTGGTCGATCCCTCCGGGCGCGTCGTGGCTCGCGGCCTGTGCCAGTACGGTGCGGTGGATGTGGGGCGGCTGGCCGGTCGCCACAGTCGCGACATCGAGGGCGTGCTCGGCTACAGCTACGGTCCGGCGATCGTCCATCGCGACGACCTGGCCGTGGTCGCATCTTGAATCGTTTGGACGTCCATACGTCTTTCGCTCCGGCGCATCGTGAAACGGATTTCCCGCGCAGGGGTTGAAATGCCGGAAGCTGCCCAGACCCTTTTATGGTTGCAGCAAGTCGAGGATGTCGGGGAAATGACCCAACTCAGGGCTTTTCGACAGCAGTCGGTGCCGCCGTGGCGCCGGGCCGTGCTGAAGGTGGGAAGCAGCCTGATCGCCGCCGACGGCGGCGGACTCAGCACCCGCTATGCGCTGGGGCTGGCGCAGTTCATCGCCGCGTGCCATGCCTCCGGGCGCGAGATCGTGCTGGTGTCTTCCGGTGCGGTGGCCGCCGGACGCGTGGTGCTGAAGGACCACGCCGGCGAGGAAGACGCCAGCAACGCCGCGCGCCAGGCGATGGCGGCGCTGGGCCAGACGCAGACGGTGGGGTTGTGGCAGCGGCTGCTCGACATCCCGCTGGCGCAGGTGCTGCTGACCCACGACGACCTGCGCAACCGCCGCCGCTATCTCAACGCGCGCGCCACGCTGGGCGAGCTGCTCAAGCACCGCGTGATGCCGGTGGTGAACGAGAACGACACGGTGGCGGTGGACGAGCTCACCCTGGGCGACAACGACAACCTCGCCGCGATCATCGCCGCGCTGGTCGATGCCGACATGCTGCTGATCGCCACCGACATCGACGGCCTGTACACCGCCGATCCGCGCAGCCACCCGGACGCCGAGCCGGTCAATGAGGTGGCCGAGCTCACGCCCGAGATCATGGCGATGGCGGGTGCGGCCGGCAGCGCCGTGGGTACCGGCGGCATGCGCACCAAGCTGGAGGCGGCCGAGAAGGCCGCGGCGGCGGGCATCGAGACGATCCTGTTCAACGGCCGCGACAGCGAGGTGGTAAGCCTGCTTTCGCGCGACCTGCTGCATGGCACCCTGCTGCGCACCAAGGCCACCCGCCTGCAGGCACGCAAGTACTGGCTGCGCCACGTGCCGGCGGTGCCCGGCCACATCGAGGTGGATGCCGGCGCGATGCGCGCGCTGAACGAGGAGGGCGCCTCGCTGCTGCCCAAGGGCATCCTCGCGGCCGAGGGCGAGTTCCAGCGCGGCGACATGGTGGAGATCGTCGGCCCGGGCGAGGGCGGCTCGCTGCAGTCCTTCGCCCGCGGCATCAGCCAGTACAGCGCCATGGAGATCAACCGGATCGCGCGCTGCCACACGCGCGAGATCAAGCCCCGGCTCGGCTACAGCTTTGGCGAGAACGTCGTCCACCGCGACGACCTTGCCTTGGTGCGCGAGCTGGACCTGACCACAGGAGACCTTTGAGCATGAGCAACATCCGAACCCGAGCCCTGGCCTGCCGCGACGCGGCTCCCGCGATCGCCATGCTGGATGCCGAGGCCCGCCGCGCGCTGCTGCGCGACATGGCCGCCGCGGTGGATGCGCACGCTGAGGCCATTCTGTCAGCCAACGCCAAGGACATGGCCGGTGCCGCCGACAAGGGCGTGCAGGGCGCCATGCTGGACCGGCTGAAGCTGGATGCCGGCCGGGTCGCGGCGATCGCCAACGCCGTGCGTGAAGTGGCCGCCCTGCCGGACGTGGTGGGGCAGGTCACCCGGCGCGAGAGCCGGCCGAACGGCCTGGCGATCGAGCGTGTGCGCATCCCGCTCGGCGTGGTGGCGATGATCTACGAGGCCCGCCCCAACGTGACGGCCGATGCCGCCGCGCTGTGCATGAAGGCCGGCAATGCGGTGATCCTGCGCGGCGGCTCCGAGGCGTTGCACTCCAACCTCGCCATCGCTTCCGCCCTGCACGAGGCGATGGACAAGCACGGCGTGCCGCGCGACGCACTGACCATCATGGACGACCTGCGCCGCGAGGCGATGGTCGAGCTGCTGCAGCTGAGCGACATCGTCGACCTGGCGATCCCGCGCGGCGGCGAGGGCCTGATCCGCTTCGTCACCGAGCACGCGCGCGTGCCGGTGATCAAGCACTACAAGGGCGTGTGCCACCTGTACGTGGACCGCGAGGCGGACCTCGACCTGGCGCTGGACCTGCTGCTGGACGGCAAGACCACCCGCACCGGCGTGTGCAATGCGCTGGAAACCCTGCTGGTGCACAAGGACATCGCGCCTGAGTTCCTGCCGGGCGCCGCCGAGGCGCTGCGCGCCAGGGGCGTGGAGCTGCGCGGTGACGAGGCCAGTTGCGCCCTGGCCGGCGACATGAAGGCGGCCACCGAGGACGACTACGCCGCCGAGTTCCTCGACCTGATCCTCGCCGTGCGCGTGGTCGACAGCGTGGACGAGGCGATCGCCCACATCCGCCGCTACGGCTCGGACCACACCGAGGTGATCGCCACCCGCAACGAGGCGACGGCCGCGAAATTCGTCCATGCGCTGCGCTCGGCGGTGCTCATGGTCAACGCCTCCTCGCGCTTCTCCGATGGCGGCGAGCTGGGGCTGGGCGCGGAGATCGGCATCTCCACCACCCGCCTGCACGCCTACGGGCCGATGGGCGCGGAGTCGCTCACCATCGAGCGCTTCGTGGTGCGCGGGGAAGGGCAGGTGCGGCATGCGGAGAGCCGCACACGCTGAGTGCATCCCTGTAGGAGCGCGCTTGCGCGCGATGCTCTTTTCCCCGGCGCCTGGCGAAGAGCATCGCGCACGAGTGCGCTCCTACAAAAAAGAGGTTCATCGCGGGATTCCGTGGAGCCCGCTCTCTTGCATCGATACCTTAGACGTTTCCGGGCGGGTCTAAGGGGCGTTCCATGCTGGATCGGAAGACGATCGAGGCGCTGGGTGGCTGGAAGG
>Ga0315298_1007784_pt1 | contig 13939 bp, 17 predicted proteins | sample WHS_1_MG_FD_203077 | JGI IMG/M metagenome (GOLD analysis project Ga0315298, IMG submission 203077) | Extremophilic microbial mat communities from Washburn Hot Springs, YNP, Wyoming, USA - WHS_1_MG | ecosystem: Environmental > Aquatic > Thermal springs > Hot (42-90C) | place: USA: Wyoming...
GCTCATTACCTGTAGTAAGAATAGTGCAAGAAGCACTAAGAGAGGTCCGTGAGAAGGCAACAGATTTTTCTCATCTTTTAACTGAGCTGGAGGAGAACGCTATTGAAAAAGACTAATCCCCAACTAATCGAATTAGTAAAGGCTCTTAAGAAAGCCTCTAGGAAGAATCGTGCTCCGATATGGTCAGCAATCTCATACTCATTGGCTAACTCTAGAAAACATATGGTCCAAGTGAATGTGGGTCGAATTGCAAGGGTTACGAAAGTAGGGGACACGGTAGCCGTACCAGGAAAAGTATTGGGTTCAGGAAGAATTAACCATAAGATAACAATCGCCGCCCTAGGCTTCTCATCCACTGCACTCAAGAGAATTACATCAGCCGGCGGTAGATGTATCACAATAAGGAAACTTTTAGAGGAGAATCCTAGGGGAAGTAACGTCAAGATAATCAGGTGATAATTTAATGCTTAGAAAGCTTATGGTCATTGATGCTACCAACCTGATCTTGGGGAGGTTACTCAGTTATGCCGCTAAAAGAGCTATGGAAGGGAATGAAGTGGTCATCCTAAACATATCTAAAGCCGTTATATCTGGGAATAAAGGCAGCATCATTCAGAGGGCGAAGGTTAGACTTCGAACAAGAACCCTCGGCTCCCAAGACAAAGCGCCCCGCCACCCACGAAAGCCCACAACTTACGCAAGGCGTGCTCTCAGGGGCATGCTTCCATTCAAGAAACCTAAAGGTAAGAAAGCTTACAAGATGGTTAAAATCTATGATCAGCCTCCACCTATATATGCCGACGCTCCAAAACAGAACATCCCAGGAGCTGAGGCAACAAAGCTCAGATCCCCATACATATATCTTGGTGACCTTTCTAAAGAGATAGGAGGGTAGCAGTTACGAGTGAGAAAAAGAAGGTTCTGGTGGTAAGTGGAAAGAGAAAGACATCTATAGCAAAAGCTATTTTCAGGAGTGGCAGTGGGCATATCACGTTCAACAACCTTCCTCTCAACATAGTGAGTCCTGAACTTGCAAGAGTAAAAATATTAGAACCAATAATCCTCGCAGCAGATAAGGCGAAGGGACTAGACATAGAGATTAAAGCTAGTGGAGGAGGGATCATGGGTCAGGCTGATGCCGCTAGAACTGCAGTAGCTAAGGGACTTGTCAAATGGACCAAAAGCGCCCATATCAAAAGATTGTTCAGAATTTACGAACGATCCATGCTGGCCGGTGACCCTAGAAGGTCCGAGTCAAAGAAATTCGGTGGTCCAGGAGCGAGGAGGAGAAGACAAAAGTCTTATAGATAAAAAATATATTATGGGAAGGTGTGACATGATAATACCTATTCGATGTTTTACATGTGGCAAAGTGATTGCAGATAAATGGGAAGAATTCTCTAGCAGAGTAAAATCTGGGGAGTCGCCGAGTAAGGTTCTTAATGAACTTGGTATCGAAAGATACTGCTGTAGACGAATGTTCATAACACATGTTGATATAATCGATGAGATTTTGAAGTATCCTGAGGCTGCAGCAAAAAAGAGTGTAGTGTGAGATGTAGATATGGCACCGATATCTATAGTCAATGTTAGGGCCAGGAAGGTCTTCGATAGTAGAGGCTCTGAAACAATCGAGGTTGAGATAATAACCGAAAGAGGCATTGGACGATCATCTGCACCTTCAGGTGCAAGTAAAGGAAAATGGGAAGTGAAGTCTTACCCGCAAGGTGGTGTAGATGAGTCCATAAAGATAATACGCGAGAAGGTAGCTCCCAGAATCGTGGGGATTAGCCTGGAGGACACGAGTAAGATAGATAATATCCTCCATGAAATAGACGGGACAAGTGACTTCAGCAATCTGGGAGGAAACGCTGCATACGCCATATCCTTAGCATCAGCGAAGGCGGGGGCTGCCTCAATCGGAATACCGCTTTTCAAGTATATAGAAGAAAGGGAAGCCTATAATCTCCCATATCCTCTTGGAAATGTAATAGGTGGAGGGCTTCATGCGAAGGGAGAAAAGACTGACATCCAAGAGTTCTTGGTCCTACCAACACACGCAGAGACTTTAGTAGACGCTGCAGCCGCCAACATAAAAGTACACAGAGAGGTTGGACGCTTGATTGAGAGAAAGGGGATCATATTATCTGGGAAAGGAGACGAAGGAGCATGGGTTGCCCCGCTTAAAACTGAGGATGCTCTTGAGATTCTGTCCGAAGCATGTGAGACGGTTTCAAATGAGACAGGTGTCACATTGAGGATCGGAATAGATGTAGCTTCCTCATCGATTTGGAATGAAAAAGAAAAAGTCTACATTTACCAAAAAGATGCCAGAAAGTTAGATGAGGGCGAGCAGATTGATTTCATACTTGACCTGATAAGAAAATTCAAATTGGCATATGTAGAGGACCCTTTCCACGAGGAATCATTTGAAGCATTCGCAGAACTTACATACAAAGCCAAAAGGACCATTATTTGCGGTGATGACCTCTTCACAACAAACATAGAACGCTTAAAAAGAGGTGTTGAGACAAAGTCTGGGAATGCTATAATAATTAAACCCAATCAAATAGGTACACTCACCGACGCACTAAAAACTGTTGAATTGGCCAAGAGGTCAAATTATATTCCAATAGTCTCCCATAGATCTGGAGACACATGCGATGCGGAAATCTCCCACCTAGCAGTAGCAGTAGATGCACCTATAATAAAACTCGGTGTTTTAGGCGGTGAAAGAACCTCAAAAGTCAATGAGCTTATACGAGTAGGGGAGACCCCTACAGAAAATTTCAGAATGGCTATGTTAAATATCTGAGGTGTTAAAATGAGTGCAAATAATGAAAGGGAGGAGATTCCAAAAGCTGAGAATCTTCTTCAACCCCTAGAAGAGCTACTGGCGGCTGGACTTCACATAGGAACGAGAGTGAAGACAGGAGATATGGAGAAACATATCTTCCGGGTTAGGCCTGATGGCCTATTCATTCTAGACATAGGAAAGACAGATGAAAGAATAAGATTAGCTGCGAGATTCATCAGCAGATTCGAACCTTCACGTATATTGGTTGTCTCCTCAAGACTATATGGAAGAACCCCTGTCGAGAAATTCTGTGAGTTGACTAGGGCCATACCGGTAGTAGGGCGTTTCATGCCCGGCCTCATCTCAAATCCTCTACAGCCTAAACATATCGAACCTCAACTTGTCATAGTAACCGACCCCAGAGCTGACTCTCAAGCGATAAAGGAGGCTTCTGAAGCAGGAGTGCCTGTCATAGCACTATGTGATACTGACAACGTTCTAAGTGGCGTCGACCTTGCCATACCAGTGAACAATAAAGGTAGAAAGGCTCTGGCAATGGTCTTCTGGCTGCTTGCAAGGCAGGTTCTCCGCGAGAGGGGGGAGATACCCCCAGATGGAAATATACCCCTAACTGTAGACGACTTTGAAACGAAACTTACTGCAATAACGCCAAGGCATGGGAGTGAGGATTGAAAGTTCGTAAGCCCGCTCAGGCGGGGTTTTTCTACTCCAGTAAAGCCGAGGCGCTGAAGCTTGAGATAGAAAATTGTTTCAAACATCGGTTAGGACCGAAAGAAATTCCGAAAGTTGTCGATAAGGAATTGTCGGGGATAGTGGGACTCATATGTCCACACGCTGGCTATGCGTATTCTGGTCCAGTAGCTGCAACCGCATACTCAGAGCTTGCGAGGCACGGAAGGCCCAAGACAATAATTATCGTAGGACCAAACCATACTGGAAGAGGGAGTGGAGTATCGTTAATGAATGAAGGTGTCTGGGTTACGCCTCTAGGTGAAGTCAAGATTGACTCCCACCTAGCCAATTCAATCCTTGAGTATGCTTCAATAGTTGATGTTGATTTTGAGGCTCATACTTACGAACACTCTATTGAGGTTCAACTCCCTTTCCTCCAGTATCTGTATGGAAGCGACTTCACAATTGTTCCAATATGTATGATGATGCAGGATCTGGAGACGAGTAGGGAATTGGGTGAGGCTATCTCTAAGGTTGCCAATGAGCCTACGCATCTAATCTTGGCCTCATCAGATATGACCCATTACGAGCCTCATGAAGTTGCAGTTTTCAAAGATATGAAGGTTATTCAAGCAATTCAACGACTTGACGAGCAGCTTATAGAAGATACCGTTGAATCTGAAATGGTATCGGCCTGCGGCATCGGCCCCATCATGTCTGCCGTTGTCTATTCAAAGAGGAGAGGAGCTTCCGAGGCCAAACTACTCTCCTATCGGACAAGTGGCGATATTTCAGGTGACTACCAATCCGTAGTTGGCTATGCCTCTATGATTATTTCTCTATAGCCACCTATTGTAGGCGGGCTTGTAGTGGCGTCTGCACGCGCCCCTGCAAAAATAATAATTACAGGAGAGCACTTTGTCGTTCATGGTCAACCTGCTCTAGCTGCGGCAATTAACCTATACTCTAAAAGTTTCGTGGTACCTGCGTTGACAGATACTATCAAAATCTCAGCCCTGAACCTTGGCGTAGAGGCGACTTTTCAATCAACTTTTGAAGATGTGAAAATCCCGAATTCCAATGCTGAAAGAGTCATTAAACCATTTCGACTTCTAATAAATGATATTTTGAACAGAGCAAAGATGAGGAGTGTCGGACTCCATTTGAAGATAATGTCGCAGATACCAATCGGCGTTGGTTTAGGTTCATCGGCATCCACAGCAGTATCGTCTATAGTTGCTTTGGCGAAATTCCTGAATCTGAACCTTACCACAGAAGAAATCTGTGAAGTAGCCATGATTCAAGAGAGGCTTATACATAAACACCCCTCAGGTATAGACCCTACAACAATTGTGTATGGGGGCGTCATATTGTTCAGGGTTGGCTACCCACCTATACGCCTCCCACCCAAACGGAATATATGCTTCATAGTTGGTAACACAGGTTTGACTAGGTCTACAGGAGACCTAGTAACCGAAGTTAGCAAACATTTTGAAGAAGATGAATTTGAAATGATCAGTGAGGAAGTAGGAAGAATAACCCTCCAAGGAGCTAAAGCATACGAAAGAGAGGACTTCGAAGAGCTTGGGAGATTGATGAATAAGAACCATGAATTGCTTGTAAGGATCGGCGTGTCTACACCTATGCTCAACAAGTTGGTTGATGCTTCAAGGAGAGCAGGTGCTCTTGGAGCAAAACTCACAGGAGCCGGAGGCGGCGGATGCATCATAGCCTTATCAACCCCTGAACATAAGGACCGCATCATGAAAGCAATAATGAATGCTGGTGGGCAACCATACCAAGTATTAATAGATGAACATGGGGCCAAACCTTCAGATTTAGACCAGTACTGAGAGAAGCAATTTAACAGTAAACTCAAGGAAAGATGAGATGGGAGGGTAAAGGTAAATGCCTAAAATAGACGAAAGAAAAAGGGGACATATAAACATAACATTGAGGGAGGATGTTGAGCATAAAATTAAGCCTGGATTTGGCGATATTACACTGGTTCATAATGCTCTTCCTGAGATTTCACGTTCCGATATAGACACTTCACTGAATTTTTTTGGTCACACCCTACAAGCTCCAATAATATTGGAGCCTATGACAGGAGGACTGAATGAAGCTACTAAGATAAATAAGATTCTCGGAAAATGCGCAGAGCAGTTTGGTTTAGCTATTGGCGTTGGAAGCCAAAGGGCTGCTATTGAAAATCCAAAATTAGCCAAGACTTATCGTATAGTAAGAGATATGGCCCCAAATGCGTTTATTTTTGCAAATCTCGGGTGTCCACAATTTGCCGAGGGATATGGAGTAGAGGAGGCAAAAGCAGCTGTGGAGATGGTTGACGCAAACGCTCTTATGCTGCATGCAAATCCACTCCAGGAAATGGTTCAGCCAGAGGGGGAACCAAACTTTAAAGGGCTGCTTTCGAAGATAAGGGAAGTGACATCTGAATTAAACATTCCAGTGATTATCAAGGAGACCGGCTGCGGAATATCAAGTGAGGTAGCATCAAGAATCGAAAGCGCCGGCGCCAAAGGGATTGATGTCGCTGGCGCAGGTGGCACAAGTTGGGCTGCAGTTGAGTATTTCAGAGCGAAGAGGATGGGTGCTAAGCTTCAGCAAGTTCTAGGAATAACCTTCAGAGATTGGGGTATTCCGACATGCGCTAGCATAATCGAGACTGCAAGATCAACCAGGTTAACAGTTATATCTTCGGGAGGTGTGAGAAACGGCGTTGATATAGCAAAATCTATCTCACTAGGAGCTACTGCAGGGGGCATCGCTTTACCCCTACTCAAGGCAGCGGTTAGAGGGGAAGGATTTCTCAACGAAAAGATCAGAATTTTAATTGAGGAATTAAAGACAGCGATGTTTCTCGTAGGCGCAAGAAATCTAGATGAGCTTAAGAGGGTTCCATTAGTAATCACTGGTTTTACAGCCCACTGGCTAAATGAGCGGGGCTACAAAACTTATGAGTACGCCAGGAGAGTCTCACGAGTTCTATGAAACTTTTTTTGGACCTTATTTAAATATATGAAGATTAATTGTGAAGGGGTGGGAGAAAACTTAATGTCTAAGACGTCCCAGATTTCGGGCTTTTATAATCTGACGCCAGAGGAACGTCTCAGGATTCTTAAGGAATTTGCTTCCCTCACTGATGAAGAAGTAAATATTCTTAGATCAACAGGTCCACTCGATATAAACCTTGCAAATAGGATGATAGAGAACGTCATAGGTGTAATGCCGGTGACCCTTGGAATAGCTACAAACTTTCTCATAAATGGAAAAGAATACCTCATTCCCATGGCGATAGAAGAGCCATCTGTTGTCGCTGCTGCAAGCAATGCGGCAAAGATGGCAAGAGAGAAGGGAGGATTCACCACCAGCAGTACCCAACCGGTAATGATTGGGCAGATTCAGATTCTGAAGGTGCCAGATCCTCATAGGGCAAGGATGTCTCTACTCTCTGCTAAGGATGAAATCCTTCAAAAAGCGAATGAGCAAGACCCCATACTAGTCTCTAAAGGAGGGGGAGCTAAAGATGTTCGTTGCAAAGTACTCAATACAATAGTTGGCAGCATGGTTATACTTGAACTCTTGGTAGATTGCAGGGACGCTATGGGTGCAAACGCCGTGAACACTATGGCTGAAGCTGTTGCGCCGATAGTTGAGAGAATATCAGGAGGCAAAGTATGTCTGCGAATCATATCGAATCTGGCTACAGAGAGACTCGCACGCGCAAGAGCTACTTTCTCAAAAGCAGCGCTCGGAGGAGAGGAAGTAGTCGAAGGAATAATAAACGCATACGCATTTGCATTGGCAGATCCTTACCGATGTGCAACTCACAATAAGGGAATAATGAATGGAATCACAGCTGTAGTATTAGCAACAGGGAATGATACGCGAGCCGTTGAGGCGGGTGCGCACAGTTATGCAGCTCTTCATGGTGGGTACAGACCACTTACGACATGGGAAAAAAACCATGATGGAGACTTAGTTGGAACTATTGAAGTTCCCATGGCTGTCGGTCTCATCGGAGGGGCCACAGCAACCCATCCAGTTGCGAAGATAGCTATAAAGATCCTCGGGGTTAAATCAGCATCTGAACTTGCTCAAGTCATTGCGGCTGTCGGTCTCGCTCAAAACTTGGCGGCTCTAAAAGCCCTTGCGACTGAGGGTATACAGAGGGGGCATATGACCCTACATGCTAGAAATATCGCGTTGATGGCTGGCGCGACTGGAGAGATGGTTGATAGGATCGCCGATATAATGGTAAAGGAACGTAGGGTCAGGATGGATAGGGCAAAGGAACTCCTTGAGAAACTGATGAGAGGCCAATAATTCCATTACAAACTTCCGGCAAGAAAAGCTATAAGACCTATAAACATCCATATAAGAACCATGTTTTTAATTCTTTCAGCATCTTCACTAGAAAACTTACGAAGCAATGAAAACGTTGAGGCTATGAATCCTATGTCTGATACTAGCACTAGTGGAATGTATCTCCTTCCGACCAATCCAAAAACTAGGGGCACAGGGCTTAAAACAACTGTCGTCAAATAGAATATGGATGCAACTTTTGAGGCAACCTTTGGACCATACTGCACAGCAACAGTCCTTACTCCCCCAACTCGATCCCCCTCTATATCGACTATTCCCTTCGTGACCTCTCTACCTAGATTTGCTGTAAACGAGATAAATGAGAACAATAGTAAAGTGAAAGTGATCTTTCCAACAGCTGCTCCACCATATATGAACGGTAGGCCTATACATGTACTGACGACAACGTTCCCTAGCAGGCCGGTTCTCTTGCCTCGGGTGTTATAGTATAACATCAGGAGCAGTGCGAGTAAAGCAATTAAGAGGCTACTGGCATTGAGTGATGCTGCTGCAGCCAAGCCTAAGCCACAAGCAGTGAACCCTAAAATGATTGCATGAGGAGGCTTGATAACGCCTGAGGGCAAAGGCTTTTCCGGACGATTTATCCTGTCTATCTCCAAGTCATAGTAATCATTTATAACCATAGTGCCTGCCATAAGGAATATCGCTGTCGAAGCTCCGAGAAGAGCTTCATAGAACCCAGGAAATCCGCCTAGTGCTATGGTCTCTCCGATGACAACTGCTGCCCCCATCATGAGACAGTTGATAGGTCTGAACATTTTGACGATGAAACAGATCTTCATAAACACTCAGATGTTCACCACTGATATGTACTCGTTTAAAATATTATAGGTGAAATCTATAAGAATGATCTGTATTCAAATATCTTGGAATGAAGAAAGTGAGTGGAGGCAAATTTTGTCCTCACACATTGCACTACATTGGAAATGTGGAGAGTGGTGTCTATGATAGGTAGAGTAGAGAAGCATATTGAAGATGCTATATCCCGAGATGGAGCAATTCACCTGTCTCTGATCGACCCTGAGAATGTAACACCTGATAGAGCAGGTGAAATCGCCTATAAACTTCAGAAATTGGGCTCCTCAGCTATCATGGTTGGTGGGAGCACAGTAGTTTCTCCGCATGAGTTAGATGAAGTTGTCAAGGGCATTAAAAGGAGAGTTACAATTCCGGTAATTCTGTTCCCAAATGGGATAGCTGGTATTAGCCAGTATGCCGACGCAATTTTCTTTTCTACTCTCATGAACTCTATGAACCCCTACTATATCACAGGGGCGCAAGCTTTAGGAGCACCTTTGGTTAAGCGTTATGGCCTAGAAGTCTTGCCTATGGGCTATCTAATAGTCGGTTCAACGCCGGGTGCCGCAGGATTTGTAGGGCAAGCCATACCCCTACCTGTCGATAAGCCCGAGCTGGCATCCATGTATGCTCTTGCAGCCCAATACATGGGGATGCGTTTTGTGTATCTGGAGGCAGGTTCAGGTTCCGTTAGGCCTGTTCCTCCAGAAATGATATCAAGCGTAAGGAAATCAGTTGATGTGAAGCTTATTGTAGGTGGAGGAATAAGGACACCTGAACAGGCTTCGGAGGCTGTCAAAGCAGGCGCGGATGCTATCGTCACCGGAACGATAATAGAGAATTCCACTATAGAAAACGCTGAAAGGCTTATCATAAGTATACGTAAAAAAAATTGAATTTGAGGTTTTCAATTGGTTGGCCGAAGTTGTTTGTTTTCAGTCAAGATTCTTCCTTATTATAGACTCGTCAGGGCTGTAGCATTTCCTTCGATGTGGCGAATAATTATTCTGCTTTTCACCTTCACGATCGGAGGATCAGCGTTAGCTTTTACTCTATCAAGTATAAACATTAACATGGCCCTTTATGGAGCGTTATTCGGTCTCTCGATCCTCTTTCTTCCATCGATCTTAGTGGATTTGCTCTCTGCAAATACATTGCTAAAATACGATCCTCTCTTTTATCTCCGAAGATGTCTCGCCCTATCCCTCTTTTCTTGCATTCTCTGGATTCTCATTTTAGGTATAGGAGGAATCCTAAGAAACTATTTAACAAATATAACCTTTCCTGCACAACCTTTCTATTTTGCTCTATTCACAGTCGTTCCAATTAGGTCCCTCGCCATCCTATCTATGTCTTCAAAAAGAATCTCTAACAAGATACCATATATATTCCTGCAGCCCATAGTGTCGATATCGCTGTCAACCTTATTTCTAACCCCTAGAACACACTTCTTTACAGTACTGATTCCTGTAACAGTCATATCTCTGTTACCGACGATTCTGTTACTTAAACTCATAGACTCTAGAGGAAAGCCTGCGATAGGAGCCCCACCTCTTAGAATATTCAGAGCCTTCCTCATAGACTGGCTCAATGGTGATAATGAAATGTTTGAGAGATATCTAGAAAATATGGGAATAGATGACAAGGTGAATTTAACGGTTCTCCAATTTAGGTCTAAGAGTACGGGTCAACTGAAAGGTTTGCTTATAGTGGGTGACTTTCATCCTGGGCCTTTTTTGAATGTAGGAAGTAGCGCCCTTCCATTTATGATAAAAAATTCTCTTGAGGAAGATGGGAGATTAGTAGTAGCTGTTCCACATGGCGTCTCAGGGCATGAACATAACCTTGTATCAAAATCTCAGAATGAAAAGGTTCTATCAACCATCAAAAAACTTCTGAGAGTTACTGATTATTATGATAAGGCATCTACCTTCCGAAGATTTACAGTAGGTTCGGCCAAGGTTGGCGCTCAAATATTTGGAGATTCCATTATACTCACGTTGACTCAGTCGCCTAATGATATGGAAGATATTCCGTCCAGCCTAGGTGAGGAACTGCATAGACTCGCAAGAATGAAGTTCAAGCATGCCGCAATCATAGATTCGCACAACTGCATAAATAATGTAAAGGATTATACAGATAAAGAGATAGAAGATCTCAAGATGGCTTCAATTCAAGCAATTGAAACATTGTCCCATATTGACACCTTCCCCTTCGAGATGGGCGTCGCTAAAAATGGATTTGGGATTTATGGGCCTGAACATGGTTGTGGCCCAGGAGGAATAAGCGTATTTGTATTTAGAGTATCAAATAGGCTTTCAGCATATATTATATTAGATGGAAACAACATGATATCAGGTTTAAGGGAGAAGATTCTCTCATCCTTAAAAAACATTGGAATTGACGATGGAGAGATTATGACTACCGACACCCACATTGTGAATGGAGTAGTTCCCGCTAGACTAGGATATCATCCCATAGGAGAAGCTTTAGATCAAGATATAGTTTTGAGAATAGTCATTAATACGGTTGAAAGGGCTAAAGAAAATCTTGAGAGGGTTGAAGTTTCATCCGCTACTGGAAGCGTGGAAGTTAAGAGTTTAGGACCCAAATCTCTTGAGAAACTTACCAATTTTATGTATAGTGTCTCCAAACTTGTAGCAAGATATATAGCAACTATCCTCTTTACCTCTAATTTGATTGGCGCACTTTTGCTTAGTTGAGAGGTTAACGGATTGCGTCTTCATTACATGCAATTGCCACGAGAGGTAATTGTAGGCAGCGATATAATAGGTTCATTTGGAGATTTATGTAAGAAACTTGGATTCAAGGGTAAAGCCTTGATTGTAACCGGTCCTAGGATGATATCGTTAGCTAAAGACAAGGTTGGCCCAGCGCTTCATGAAGCATCATTCGATGTCTGTTATCTCGTAGTTGAAGACTCAACAATATTCTGGGTTAAAAAAGCTGAAGAGAGAATTTGTGAGGAGTCACCTTCATTTGTGATAGGTTTAGGTGGTGGAAAGGACATTGACATCGCAAAACTTTCCTCCGCAAATAAGGGTGTGCCCTTCATCAGTTTCCCTACCACAGCCTCTCATGATGGGATAGCCAGTTCTCAAGCGTCTATTAAAGGGCTCGACAAGCCCTACTCGATTAGATGCCACGCTCCGATCGCTATATTCGCCGACATATCTGTAATTTCAAGTTCACCTTACAGGTTCATAGCTAGTGGATGCGGTGATATTTTAGCCAAATACACGGCTGTCAGAGATTGGAGATTAGCCCATAAGGTTAAAGGAGAGTATTATGGGGACTACGCTGCCGAACTTGCACTGATGAGTGCAAGACTGATTATGAGAAATGCTACTGCAATAAGAAGGTTGAGTGAGGATGCTGTAAGGACTGTCGTCGAAGCTCTGATAAGTTGCGGTGTAGCCATAAGCATCGCTGGAAGTAGCAGGCCATGTAGTGGCTCCGAACACATGTTCAGTCATGCCTTGAACATGATCGCTCCAAAACCAGCTCTTCACGGTGAGCAATGTGGTGTAGGGGCAATAATGAGCGCATATCTGCAAGGTGCCAACTGGAAACTTTTAAGGGCTGTCCTGAAGAAGGTTGGCGCCCCATCCACAGCAGCTGAACTTGATATAGAGCCAAAATACATAATTGAGGCCTTGACTATGGTTCATAAGATCAGGCCTGATAGATATACAATATTTGGGGATAAGGGCTTAACAGCAGCTCAGGCAGGAAGAGTTGCAAAGGCAACTAGGGTGATACCATAAATGTTTTCTAGCAACCTAGACTTTGGCGTGTCTAGGTACTAGCCAAAGTTTCGGTGCTCCTGACACCTTTAATGCGGTTTATTTCACTTGTAATGTCTTTTAACTCCTTATACTCTGAAACTTCCATGAAGGCAACTATGTCCCACCGGCCGAAGACCATGTAAGCTTTCTTAACCTGCTTGAACTTTTTAACTTCGGCCAAAGTCTCCTCTATTCTTGTGGGTATTGTCTTTATCAATACACACGCACTCAACATAACTGATCCCCCATTCTAATCTCTGGCAAAGTCTCAGTGAAGACTACTCCACCGATTCTACCCATTTTCATCACAATATTGCCCAAAGTTTCATAATTAGGAACCTCTACATCGACAACTACATCGTATCTACCTAATACCGCCATGACGTTCCTAGTCTCTTTGAACTGTTTCATTCTCTCAACAACCTCATCGAATCTGCCCCTTTCAGTCCTTATGAGTATACATGCAGAGATCATAAGATCACCACCTGCTTATAAGTGTCTGATCTTATATAAAATAACTTTTGCTGGGATGAATTCATTTGGCCATAAACTCAGTGAAGTCAAAATAATAACTCTTTTTAGTCTTAAAGCTTGAAGTGCCTAGGGAAGGTAAATAAAAGCTTTAAAGGTGTAATGTTTACGGTTCTAGTCGCTTGTAGGAATTCGGTGAGGCCAAGGCTACTTTTTATCACATCCAACATGAATAAGGTTTTGGAAGCCAAAAGTATATTGAGAAAGTTCGGAATAGTCTTTAAACATTTGAATCTAAAATATCCTGAGATACAGGCTGAGTCTCTGAGGGTAATTGCTTCAGAGAGTGCTAGGTATCTATATGAGAAGCTGGGTAATTCACTCTTTATTGAGGACTCAGGCCTCTTCATCGATACTCTTGGCGGTTTCCCAGGTCCATACTCTTCCTATGTATATAAAACAATTGGAAATAATGGTATTCTTAAACTTATGAAGAACGCACTATGTAGATCTGCTAGATTTGAGTCTGTCGTAGCCTATATCGACTCTCCTCAGAATATCCATATATTTACAGGAATTGTAAAAGGCACTATATCCTCAAGGATTAGAGGTCAAAAATGGGGTTTTGACCCTATCTTTATACCTGAAGGTAAGGATCAGACCTACGCTGAGATGGGATTTGATGAAAAACAAAGGTTATCCCACAGACGTATTGCCTTAGAAAAATTTGCTTTCTGGATGATGAAAAATCGTAGAGAAGCGTTCAGGTCCTTCCACTAAAATATCTTCCTCTATATTCGATTTCTTTCATCTTCTTCAAAATCTTCAATGTGCAGGTCTCGCCCGATACTTCCCGGTATCCTTGAAGTATATATTTGAGACAGTCATGTGACTCTTTGTAATGCGTGCTATCCAGGGCTCTCTTCAATAAATGTAAGTCAACTCCTTTATCTTCATCACTATG
>Ga0315298_1007787_pt1 | contig 13937 bp, 11 predicted proteins | sample WHS_1_MG_FD_203077 | JGI IMG/M metagenome (GOLD analysis project Ga0315298, IMG submission 203077) | Extremophilic microbial mat communities from Washburn Hot Springs, YNP, Wyoming, USA - WHS_1_MG | ecosystem: Environmental > Aquatic > Thermal springs > Hot (42-90C) | place: USA: Wyoming...
ATCCTCCTCCGCGCTGCGGTCCGGATCGCCCTTGCCGTTGGTATTGTCGCTGTCGATGTCCAGATCAACGGCCAACACGGTAATCCGGACCATGTCCGACCTGTCGCCGTCCCAGGGCTCGAACGTCCCGTCGTTGTCGAGGTCCGTTTCCAGATAGAGCAGTACGTCCCCGAGCCAACTGCTCAAGGCGACCCCTTCGACAAACAACCTTTGCGTGAGTGGCCCCGTTCCCTTGAACTGCCAGGGTGTGCACCCGTTCGGGTCGAAGGCCAGCTCCTGCTCGGCGCCCTTGGTCCGCTGCCGCCAGACCTTGATCAACCCGTCGCCCCAGTACTCTACCCGGAGCCGCCATGCCAGGGCAACGTCGACCTTGACGATCGTCGGCACCAGGTCATTCTTGTCCGGATCGGCAACCTCGGTGGGGTCCGAGAAATCTGCGACACCGTTGCCGTCATCGTCATCGTTGTTCCAGGGGATCATCTTGCCCGGGGCGTCCTGCTCGATCTGCTCCTCGTGGGCGTCCTGCTCCGGGTCGGCCTTGCCGTCGTCGTTGTCGCTGTCGATGTCCAGGTCGCAGAGGACGGTAGCCTTGAACGAGGTCGTGCACCCCAGGAACTCCAGGGTGAAGGTTACCTCGCCCACGTTGATGCCGGTGACGTCGAAGTCCACAGTCGGCGGCCAATCGTTGGCGATGGGGTCGATGACGACGCTGCTCCCAGGGGCTAAGCCGTAGCAGTGCGGCGGTGACCAGGTGATGCTGGACACGTCTTCCAGCAGTTCGCCCTTATGGCGGATCTCGACCACCCCGCCCGCCCCGGCGATGGTCAGGGTCACCCAGTCGTCGTCCATCCACCAGGGATCGAACCAGAGGCTAAGGGTAACCGTCTGGCCCGCAGCGAGAAACGTGTCGCTCTGCGAGGTGTTCGACCACCGATGGCCCCAGTCAGTGACCGTTACCAGGCACCAGTCACCGGGCGGATCGAAGCATTCGTAGCCGCCGAACCTCGCGTAGGTCTTGACCCTGTACCTGCCGGGGCCAAAGACCAGGCACGGCTGCTCGTCGGTTATCTCCTGCCACTGCCAGGGATGTCCGGGGGCGATCAGCTGCCAGCTGGCGTCCCACGGCCCGCATGGCGGGGCACTAACAACCTCCCAGTAGAGCCAGATCCAACTGTACTCGCTGGCGTTCGCCGCCGTAGCATTGGTGGGATTCGGGTGGAATACAGCCACCTTGCCCGGGCACAGGACGTCGCCACAGTTGAACGGTTCGCAGCCGCTGCCGCACGTCCACGGTGAGGCCTGCGTGCAGGATTCCCTCGCCCATATTCGCCCGCCGAAGATATTCACACACCCTATGACCTGTGTGGGGGGAATCCAGCCGCAGCAGTCCAGGTACGCCCGGCACGTGCTCCTGTACGAGACGCTCGTGCAGTACTGCGCGGGCTGGGTGCTGGGCGCGCACCACTCATAGGTATCCCCCGGAAACGGCTCCTCGCAGAACACAAAGCCCTCCGGGCACCACGGATCGTAGCATTCCTTCTTCACGAACGTCACGCACGGCGGACCGGACGCCTCGACCTCGTGGACGCACTTGGGCAGATCGGGTTCTGCCACTACATAGCAACCTGCTTGCCCCGGCTCGCTGGTAATCGTCACCACACAGATCGCCAGCACAAGATGTAACCGTAAGTCTCGCCTGCTCATGCCTGCGTCCTCCGGCTGCTCGCGCTGACTGATTGAGGGCGATTCACCATCCCTGCCTGCCGGCCGCGTTAAGGTTGAGCGCGGTCCATACGCCGGACCTGCTCAAGCGCCCGGGCCACAATCTCCAGCAGCGTCTGCCGCAACGACTCGCACTGCGGGTCCTTGACGACGTAATTCTGCATGCGGGCGTACACCTCCGCGGCCGCGTCGATCTGGTCAGGCAGATACGCCATGGCCAGTTCCTCCATCATGGTCAGACGTGCGTCATCCGTCTGGGTCGCGTTGGCCGCGAGCGACTCCGCAAAGGCAATGGCCTCGGCCCGCTGGCCGTTGCCCAGCAAGGCCTGGTACCTGTACCGGACGAGCTGGAACGTGTCGCACGGGCACGTCGTACCCAGGTACGGATCGCCCTGCTGGAGGTCCTGGTCGTTGGCGTCCAGTAGAGCGAGCACCTCGGTGTAACGCTTCTGCCGCATCAGGATATCAGCCAGCCGGCTGCGGAGCTGCACGCGGCTGGCCAGCAGCACCGGTTCCGTGGCCAAGGCCTCACGCAGGACCCCTTCGGCCCCGGCCAGGTCCAGGGGCACCTGCGGGCCGTAGAACGCCGACAGCTGCTGGAAAACCCCTTTGATGGCGATCTGTTCGTCGGCCACCTGCTTGAGGACCGTGGCACGCTCCTTCTCCCAGGCGGCCTGCGGCTCGTAGGGGTTCCTCTCCAGCCAAGCCGCCAGGGTCTGGATGAAGTCCGGGCGGAGACGCTCCTGCATCGCGATAAGGACGGGATTGGTCTGCCTGTCGGCCTTCAGCCGCACGAGGGCGCGGAAGATCCTGTAGTCGCAGGCGGCCAGCGCATTTTCGAGGGTCACCTCGCCCCTGGCGACGCGGATGCCCCACCAGTCCCCGCCGTACTTAGCCAGACGCTCCAGGCGGTTGCGGTAGTCGTAGAACTCCTTGCCGACCGTCTTGAGCTTGCCTTTCGGTGTAACCGTCTGCCCCTGGTCACCCGCCCACCCCTCGTAGTCCTCCAGCAGCCGCCCATACGCCTGTATGGCCTTGCGGAAGCAGGCATCGCAGTGGAGCCGGTCGCCTTCCTTCGCGTACAGGAACCCGGTGGCGGTCAGCATGGCCGCCCGGGCATGGTCGTCCAGGGTGCCTGACTGCACCGTAGCCAGGGCCTTTGCAGGGATGTTGAAGTAGCACGCCCAGGCGTCCTGCGGGCAAAGCCGCTTCAACAGGGCCAGCGCCGCCGGCTCGCCGGTCGGGTCACCCGCCGCACCCGCCAGCATCTGGGTGTCAGCCATCAGGGCCAACCCCCGCTGCCAGAGCCTCGACGCCCACACCGCCTGCGGCTCCGTGGCCCCGGCCGCATAGAGGGGCTCCAGCACCCGCGCGATCTGCGCCACGTGCTGCGAAAGGTTGGGGGCCTGGCCCGGGTCGTCCATCTCACACCGCTGGGCCGCCGCACAGGCGACCCGGGCAAGAAGGCCCGCGTCGGCGTCGCCCCCAGCCAGCCCGAGGGCCTGCGCGGCAGCCTGCTTGGCCTCAGGGATCTGCTGGTAATCGTAGCCGGCCAGCTCCAGGGCCTTGACCGCCAGCAGGACGGACAGGTCCGCCTCGCTCGCCCCGGCCGACGGCGCGGCCTCGACCGTCTGGAGGGCGCCGGCCGAAGGCCCCGTCAAATGCTGGGCGATCGCCCTGTACCTCAGCACCTGTGGCTGGGCGGTGTGCACGGCCAGCATGGTGTCGGCCTGCGAGATCACCTGGGCAAACTGCCCCGCGTCCAATAGGTCTTTGAGAGAGCTGGTCCCGGCCACTTGGGCCAAGACCGGCCGGATCAGCTGGTGCCAGCCGAACCACCCTCCAGCCACCAGGAAGACCGCGAGAGCGAAGATCACATCTTTTCGACCGATGGCTCGACGTAGCGCTTGCATGGCGCACCTCCAGCGCGGATATGAGAGAACACCGCTTGCGCATCCGGCAATTCGGGATCCGAGGGCACGAACAGGTGACAATAGCCCCACCGGCCCCGCACACGCCGGGCACTGCAAGTCCGGTTTCAACTGCTATCGCCCCGCCCGCCGCCGGTAAGGCGGTAAGGCGGTAAGGCGGTAAGGCGGTAAGGCGGTAAGGCGGTAAGGCGGTAAGGCGGTACGAACTGAATATCAGAAGTCTACCGCGCCGTGGCCCGTGTGTCAAGGGCCGCCAACACGATTTTTCTTTTTTTTCTTAGGGGCCCCGCCCAGTGTCACGCGACTGCACCTTCCGCAGCGCAAACGGCACAGGCCGCCTAGCGCCGGCGCTTCGAGTCCCGGCGGGGGTCGTACGGCTCGATGTGGATCAGGACGTCCGCGTCCGGCAGGTGTTTGCGGATGTCCGCCTTCACCACCTGCGTGATGTGGTGGCTCTCGTCGACCGACATGTCCGGACTGACAAAAAGGTGAAACTCCACGAACCGCGTGTTGCCGCTCTTACGGGTCCGCAGCCGATGGTAGCCGAAGATCCGCGGCTCTTCGCCGTCGCTTCGCAGGTCTTCCAGATACTTCCGCACCCAGTCCTCTTCGTCGGCCGAAATGTTCGTGTCGAGCAGGTCCCGCCCGGCCCGCACGGTCAACTCCCAGGCGGCGCGGATGATCAGAAACGCCACCACGATGGCCGCCACAGGGTCGATCCAGTGGAAGTGCCATCCCGGCAGCAGCGTCTCACTGGCCCAGATCAGCGACAGGCCCAGCATCACCCCCGCACTGGTCCAGACGTCCGTCCGCAGATGCCAGGCGTCGGCCTCCAGGGCGATCGAATCCGTCCTGCGCGCCACCTTGAACAGCATGTGCGAGACGACCAGGTTCAGCACGGCCGAGACAAGCATCACCCCCACGCCCCAGCCGACCGCCTCCAACGGCGATGGCGCGATCAGCTTGTGCACAGCCTCGTAGATGATCCAGCCGGCCGCCAGGAAGATCAGCAAGGCCTCGATCGCGCCGGAGACGTTCTCGATCTTGCCGTGGCCGAACGGGTGCCGTTCGTCGGCCGGCTTGCCGGAGCTGCGGACGGCGATAAGGGCGATCAGGGCGGCGATCAGGTCGACGCCTGAATGGATCGCCTCCGACATCACCGATACCGAGCCGATCAGCAGTCCGATGACCAGCTTGGCGACGACCAGCAGGCTGTTGGAGACAACCGACAGCGCGGCCACCACATTTTTCTGTTGTTGCAGGTTCACTCAGCACCTTGGCAGATGCGTCCGCGCGATCCTGCGGACCTTCGCCGTCACCTTACGCAAAAGACCCTGTGGAAAACCAGTCCCACAGGGTCTGTAACCTGCTGCCCGCAAATCGGGCCCAGCCGCACCCCGCAGCCGCCGGGGCCGCCTGATCTATCCCGGTATACTCACCATGGACCACACGAAATGCAATACCCCCGCGTCCACATGATTATGGCCTGGCCGACCTGTCTGTTGTTGGGGCAGGTTTTCACTTTGTCATGTTGTCACTTTGTCAGACGTGCTACTGCCCCGTCTGCACACCGGTCGTCCACGACGTGAAGGTCCTGTAGCCGTAGTTGGTGTAGTACGGACCCAGGCCCTGCTGGTCATTCCAGTACTGGCGGTAGTAGATGGTCTGGCCGTAGCTCGTCAGCCCGTCCGTCGTCGGCCAGTCCGCTCGCGCGATCTGGTCGGCCGGAATCGGCGCCAGGTCCGGGTCGTCAAGAAAGATCAGGCTAGCCCGCGGTTCTTCGGCGTACAGATGCCGGTGCGCCCCGCAGGCATGCCGGTCGCCGGCGTTGCCGTACTGTGAATGCGATAGTGCTGAGTTCTGCTGAACGCATCCGCCGATGGCAGCTAATACGCTGAGCAGCAGTACCCACAACGTAACGGTGCCGAGCAGCAGAAACGTCCGATACATGGTGCTGCCGACCATGCGCTGCCCGCGCACGGCAACTGCCACGCGGCAGGCGGCGGCCCGTCGATCGCTTCTTTCCATCCCATGGCCTCCTGGAGCCACACCCACCAGGCTGCCTTGCTCCCGATGCAATATCTGGCAAAGGCCGTGCCGATGCCGTCGGCCACGCACGACCTGCCGATATCGCAAATGTAAGTGCCCATCGGCCAACTACTTCAATGATATGCCGCTTTCGGTGTGAATCTGGGAAGAATGGTTGGATCGTGATGATCTCGGACACCAATACCACAATTTGGCCGAAATTGACGTTATTGAAGCGCCCGTTGGCGTTATCGGCCGCCTTGCTACCAGCGAAGGGATTACCCGGCGGTAAAGAACCGTGCGGTGACACCGTCAGGGCCGATCCGGGCCTCGACCTTGCGACTGCACCTCGGGCAGTGGCCGGCGTAGGCCGTTCCTTGGCGATTCCGCCAGATCCGGCTGTACACGTCGCAGCACTTAAAGTGCACCCCGATCCACTTGCGCCGCACAGCGCCTGCCTGAGCATCCTCCTCTGGGGGCTCCGCACTGGCAGACGGCCTGTCGCCCACCGACGGGTCCAACGCAGTCGGGGTCTGGTGGACCGAGGCCTCGGCCGACAGCTCCAGGATGTAGTCCGGTTCCTCAGCCATACCAGAGAATATCGGCCCGTCTGGACGGCAAATTCGGTTACCGCAGCAGGTACCCGAAGGTACATCGCGCGGGTCAGCTTGCGACCATGCCCCCTGCAGAATGAACCGACCGGCGGCATGGCACGTATGAACTGTCAGAACCGATGAGTCGACATCCCAGATGGCTGAGCAACAAGGCCCCGGCGTGCATCCTCCCGCGCCGGGGCTTACTTTTTGGGCGATCAGCAATTGGCTGGACCATTTTCTCCTGCACCCTTTTGTCTTTCCCTCGTGGCCAGCCGTTCCACTGGCGTTGGAAGACGGTAGTAGACAGGAATGAGGGTGTCGACCTCGCTGAAGCGGCCCTGTTGCGCCAGGCGCCGACCTACCTGGTGGACACGTTCGACCCGGCAGATGCACAAGTCTTGCGGCAGCATCAGGTTGCCGGTCTCCAGCAGAACCTTACGGTGTACCGCCACGCCCTCACCTGCAAATGCAACCGGATGTCGTGCGTCCGATAATAGGTCTGCCAAGGGGACCAACTGTCCCGGCCGGACCGATTCGTACACTTGACTCTCGCCTGACAGCCTGAACATCTCTGCGAACACCTCACCCCCCCGAGCGTCCATGAAAACCACCAGGTCGGCCGGCGGTGGTCGAAGGTCCAGCCCATTCAGGGCCAGTGCGTCGAAGGTCGGTACGGCCACCACCTTAGCCCGGGCCGCCAAGGCCAGAGTCTTGGCGAAGGTTACCCCGATGCGTGTGCCGGTGAAGGATCCCGGCCCGATCGAGACAAAGACCTGTTCAACCGCGTCCGGCCGCCAGCCCACCTGTCGGCACAGGGCATCGGCCGCCGGCAGCAGGTCGGCCGCGTAGTCGCGGTCAACGGCAAGCGTGTGCGAGGCAACGATTTGGTCCCCGACCGCCAGGGCGATCCCGCCCCGCCGCGAGGTCGTCTCGATGGCTATGATTCTCGGTCCGTCCGTCACGGAAAAGTCCTGCCCTCCCACACCTGACCGCCTGGTTCTGGCTGCCCGCCGTGCCCCGCAGTTGATGCAGGGCACCCACGCAGATAGCATACCGGGTGAGATGCGACTACGGTAACAGTGAAGCCTCGTTCGGCCGCCCCTGAAAGGGGCGCCGGCAGACCGGGCTCAAGGAACGAGCGCATGGGCGAGCAGCAGAGCGTCATAGATGCGGAGCTGTTGAAGATCCTGGCCTGTCCGGCCTGCAAGGTTTCGGTGCGGCTGGAAGGTCAGTCTTTGGTATGCGACAAGTGTGCCAGGCGCTACCCGATCCGTGATGGCATCCCCATCATGCTGATCGACGAGGCCGAGCAGCCCGACAAGCCGTAGGTCTCCCCGGTCGTCGTACGATGTGGCGGGAAAGACCGGGCGGCCACACGGCGCGAAGCCCCACAGAGACGTGCCCGACACAGGATGGGAACCCAGGCGTTATGAAGATTGCGGTCATATCCGACATCCACTCGAACCTGTCGGCCCTGCAAGCCGTGCTGGCGGACATCGACACGCGGAAGGTCGACCAGATCATCTGCCTGGGGGACGTACTGGGTTACGGGCCCCAGCCGTGCGAGTGTCTCGACCTGGTCATGCAGCGGTGCAGCGTGTGCCTGTGCGGCAACCACGACCAGGCCGTCTTCCTGGAGCCGAGCAATTTCAACGTCGCGGCCGAGACCGCCTGCTACTGGACCCGCCGGCAGCTCGAGCTGGATGTCGATTCGCCCAACCGCAAGGCGCGCTGGGACTTCCTGGGCAAGCTGCCGCTGCGACACGAGATCGGGCGGATGCTGTTCGTACACGGGTCGCCCCGCCGGCCGGTCAACGAGTACCTGTTCCCCGAGGATGCCTATTCCAACCCCAGCAAGCTGATCAGCAACTTCGAGCGGATGGGCGAAAAGCAGGCCTGCTTCGTGGGGCACACGCACGTGCCGGGGATCTTCTACGACGACCCGTACTTCGAGCCGCCGGACGAGCTGACCGAGCCCTTCCGCTACGAGATCTGCGAGTTCGAACGGGCGATCATCAACGTCGGCAGCGTCGGTCAGCCGCGGGACCGCGACCCGCGCGCCAGCTACGTTATCATCACCGACGATCTGGTCGAGTTCCTCCGCGTGGAATACCAGGTGGAGCAGACGGCCGAGCTGATCCGCGGCAACGCGGAACTTGATCAGTTCCTGGCCGAACGCCTGATCGACGGCCGCTGACCCGGCAACGTCAGAACCTCCGAGCGGCAAGACCCGCCACATCCTCTGCGCTGAGTTGGTTTGCCCAGTGCTCGGCGTACTGCTCCGCCCAGTCTGCCAAGGCGGTCCGCGACCGCCTGGCTTGTCCCGGCCCCTGCTTACCACCTCAGCAGGACCCGCCCGTGGATTCGCCGCCGCAGAAGCTTGCCTTTGGGGAACTTCCGCTCATACTGTTGCCGAATTGCCCGGTATTTCCGGCATCCGATGTTGACTCTTTGCTAGGAGAACCATGGATACCCGCAGACTGATCCTGGCGATGACGCTGTCGTTCGTCGTCATGTACGCCTGGATGTTATACAACCAGCGGTACCTCAAACAGACAGCCCCCGCGACACAGCCAACTGCACAGGGCCCTGTGGCCCCGCCGCAGGGCGTCGGCACGCAGGCCGCGATCAGCGCAACGCAGCCGGCCGAGGCCACGCAGCCGCTCTGGCGAGTGCAAGGGGCGCCGGCCGCGCGCACGGTCACGATCGGCGAAGACGATCCGGCCGGGGCCTACCACATCCAGGCTTTCCTGAGCAGCCGCGGCGCGGCCGTCGAGCGCGTGGTGGTCGTCGAGAAGAAAAAGCGTAAGACCCGCGGCGGCAAACCCGCGTATGCGTACGCGGCCACGGTGGAGGGCCGCGAACCTTACCCGGTGCTCGAGCCGCTGGTCTTGCCGGACGGGCGGCAGGAGTACAGTTGGCAGACCGCATCGATCCGCATCGGGATGCCCGAGACGACCATCGGGCTGTCCGAGGTGGCATGGCACGCGGAAGCTCTCCGGCTGGAGGACGGCACCTGGGAGGCACGCTTCTGGGTGGACGTGCTGCGGGGCGAACAGCCGGTCGTGCGGATCACCAAGCGGTTCACCCTCGCGCCGAAGAGTTTCGCCATGAACATGGACCTGACGTTCCAGCCGCTGGAGCCGCAGGACGTGAGCCTGGTGGTCGATCAATTGGGCGCCGTGGGCATTCGCCGCGAGGACCCGCGGAGCGACTACCGCAAGATCTTCGTTGTCGCCAACGACAACGGCAAACCCAAATTGACCCCCTGCCAGCACGCAAACCTGGTCAGGAACGGACCGAAGGAGATCGGCTCGGCCATACCGATCTGGTGGACGGCGCTGGTGGACAAGTACTTCGCCGCGATCACTGCACCGACCCAAGCGGTCGGGGGCCCCGGCGTCGTGGCAACCGTGAAGGTCTTCGCCTTCACGAAGGATACGCAGTCGCCGAACGCCGGCGGTGATATCGCGGCACAGCTGGTTTCGCCGCCCGTGACGGCGACGACCGCAACCCCCGGACAGTTGCAGTACGAACTGTACGTCGGCCCGAAGAGCGCGGAAATCTTTGACAACGACCCGACCTACACGGCCCGGTCCTATGGCGCCCTGCGATCCGCCGAGTATACCTGGTGCACCTTCAGCTGGCTCGGCGAGGTGATGACCGGCTTCCTGCACATCCTGTATCGCTACATCTGGCCGCACAACTACGGCCTGGCGATCATCGTCCTGGTCCTGCTCGTGCGGGTGATCCTGCACCCGCTGACGAAGTATCAGATGGTGAGCATGGCGCAGATGCAGGCGAAGAACGCGGCGATCCAGCCGAAGATCGCCGCCGTCAAACAGAAGTACGCCAACGACAAGCAGAAGCAGCAGGCGGAGATGATGCGGGTCTACCGCGAGGCGGGTTTCAACCCGGCCAGCCAGATGGCGGGCTGCCTGCCGATGTTCATCCAACTGCCGATCTGGGCGGCCCTGTATTCGGCCCTGACCTACGACCTCAACCTGTGGCACGAGCCGTTCGCGCTGTGGATCCGGGACCTGTCGGCCCCGGACGCCCTCTTCAGCTGGTCGACGGCGATCGACATCCCGGTGATCTCCTGGATGATCGGACCGGTGACCAAGTTCAACCTCCTGCCGCTCCTTCTGGCCGTGGCGATGTATCTGCAACAAAAGTTCACGCCGAAACCTCCGCCCGCCCCGGGCACCCCGCCCGAGCAGATCGCCCAGCAGCAGCAGATGCAGAAGATCACGGGTTTTATGATGATCTTCTTCGGCGTGATGTTCTACAACATGCCGAGCGGTTTGAACCTGTACATCATGGCCAGCAGCGCCTTCGGGGTCCTGGAGCAGCAGCGAATCCGCAAGCACGTGGAGCAGGAGCGCAACCGCCCGCAGGAGCTGCAACCCAAGAAGGCCCATCCCTGGATGGACAAGCTGATGGACATGATGGAAAAGCGCGCCGCCGAATCCCACACCATCCGAAAGAGCAAAGATAGCTGACCCAACGGGGTTTCCCCGGCCGGCACTGCGAATCGCACGATCACCGGGCGCGGCGGGGCAGACCGAAGCATCACGCGGTGCGTCTGCCGAGCGCGTGCCCCAGAACATGCCAAGCCAGGAAGAGGCAGAATCCGGCGCCTGCCACGCTGTGACTGAACGGCCAGCCCATTGTCACAGACAGCGCAAAGCCCAGGACCACACAGGCGATTCCCACCATCGCCGCGGCCGCCATCGCGACCGGCAGGCTTCGTGCCCGCGGCAGCACCGTCGCTGGCGGCAAGAAGACCAGGGTCCATACCATCACCGTGCCGACCGTATTCGTCGCGACCACCAGGATGATCCCAAGCAGAACCAGGAACAGCGCATTCCAGCGCACGGGGTGAAGGCCCGCCAGTTGCGCCGCGATCGAGGCTTGGGCGAACAACAACCAGCGCCGCCAGAGGATGCCGCAGATCCCCCCGGCGATCAGCAGGATGGCCGACCCGAAGATCGCCTCATCGGTCCTCACGGCCACGTCCACGCCGCAAAAGAGGTTCTGCACCTCCGTCAGATGCGCACCGGCATTGGCCACCATCAGAATCGCCAGGCTCAGCCCTCCGACGTACAACGCGGGCAGGATGAGGTCGCCCCGGTCGCGATGGCGGAACCAGCCGATCAAGCCGAGCGCCGCCGCGGCCGTCGCGAGGGCGGGAGGGAGGGCCGGCATGTCAAACCGCAGCCCGATCGCCGCGCCCAGCATGACGATCTGCGGCATCGCAAGCACCATCAGCGCCTCTCTCCGCAAGACCACGAAAACGCCGGCGATCCCGCCGGCGACGGCCAAGGCGACAGCCGCTACCAGGGCCGGCCAAACGACTTGCAGCGGGATCCAGAAGCGCGAGTACATGTGTTCGAGCAGACCGTCCATGCCTATCGCCCTCCCGCGGCCACGCGCCGTCCGAGTTCCGCCGGGTCGACGATCTCGACCCGACTGGCTGCCTGCGGTTCCTGCGACACGTGCAGCCACGCTACCCGATCGGCCGCCTCGAGCAGATCCTCGACGTCGTGACTGATCAGAATCGCGCACAGCCCGGTTCCGGTCTCCGCCCGCAGAATCTCCAGCAGGGCCGCGCGCGAGCGAACGTCCAGACCATCCGTGGGTTCGTCGAGGATCAGGATCTGCGGCTCGGCCGCCAGGGCGCCCGCCAGCAGCACGCGCAGCTGCTGGCCGCCGCTTAGCTGCGAGAAACGTCGGGCCGCCAAGTCGCGGACGCCCAAGGCGTCCATCTGCGCGCGCACCCGCCGGGAATCGCCGCCAAGCCATCCCAAAGGCCGCCAGGCCGATACCGCCAGTCCGGCGGCATCGAGCCCGCTCATGGGCCACTGGCGCTCCAGCGATCTGTGTTGGGGCAGGAAGCTGAACCGCGTCCGATCGCTTCGCCACACGGTGCCCGCCATGGGTCGCCGCAGCCCGGCGATGCCGGCCACCAGCGTGGTCTTGCCCGATCCGTTCGGCCCGAACACCCCCAGGCATTCCCCCTCGCTGATCTCGAGCCGATCCACCTGCACGACCGGTCGGGGGCCGTATCCGAAAACGCATTGCGATAGCTCAACGAGCATCCGCCGCTCCTCCAACGGCAGCGGCTTGGACTCCGGCGGCCTTGGCTGCCTCGATCAAGGCGCCCACGTTGTAGCGGAACAGTTCCTGGTAGTTCCGGGCCTCGGGCACGCCGAGCACGTGATCCGGGAGCCGAACGCACTTGGCCCCGGCCTGCTCGGCCACGTACCGGGCGAGCTTGTCGTCGCTGTAGGTCTCCACGATCACGATCCGGACGTTCTGTTCTTTCATCCGGTCGATGATCTGGCGGACCTGGGCGGGCGAAGGCGTGATCGACGGCTTCGGCTCGATTGTCCCGACGATGTGGATGGGCACGGCATCGGCAAAGTAGTCCCAGGCCGCATGAAAGGTAACCACCCTGAGCCCGGCGTAAGGCTGAAACTCAGCTCGCATCCACCGGCTCAAGTCGGCCATCTCGTTGATGAATTTCACGGCGTTCGCCTTGTAGAAATCGCCGTTAGCGGGGTCTGCCTGCGCCATCGCGCGAACCAGCGTGGCGGCCATCTTCTGGGCAGCCTGAGGGTTGAGCTGAAAGTGCGGGTTGCCGTAGGCGTGGACGTCGCCCATCGAACGGTCGACCTTGCCGACTGGCACGTCCTTCAGCGCGATTCCCTCGCTCATGTCCACGTAACCGCCCGCACCGGGCATCACGCGCGGGTTGCGGGCGCCCTTCAGCAGGTTGTCCCTCCATGGCTCGCTGTCCAGACCGCCGTGAACGAACAAGTCCGCCTGGTTCAGGTAGACCATCTCCGTCGGCTTGGCCATCACGTTATGCACGTTCTCCGGGCCTTTCATGACCGAGTGGACTTCCACTTTGTCCTGGCCGATCTGCCGCGCGATGTCAGCGTAGTCGGTGGTGGTCGTAGCAATCCGCAGCTTCGCCTGCGCCGCCAGCGCCGCCAGAGACACAACGCACAGCCCGATCCACATGTTCCTCATGCATCGACTCCGTTCACGAGTTTCCGCACCAGCCGCCTGTATTCGAATCTGTGTTGCACGCGCCGGATGGCCATGCGACAAACCTTGATTAGCGCATCACCCAATACGGATGCGGGGGATGCGCGCCGAAGATCCACGTTGCCTGGAAGTAGAGGACATCTTCCGCCGGGACGTCCCCATCCTTATGCTGGTACTCCAGCCGAAACCGCAGGAACTCGCTCCAGTACCAGGTGATGTACGGCGAGACGCCCCAGACCTGCTGGCCGTCGTTGACGGCGTTCTCCGTCCAGTCCAGTCGAAGGCCGGTGTACCAGTCCCGGCCGAGCTGCTGCTGGCCCAGGACATAGGCGCCCCACGCGTTCTGGGTTCCCGGCGACTGGCCCGGATATTGCATTGCGATTGTCCACGGGCCGTTGTCGGTCTTTCCATACATGACCTCCGCCTGAAACAGCTGGTTATTGAACCGGCCGGTCGGATCGGTATGGAGGAGGGTCAGATCCCCGCCCACCACGTCGGCGTTCAGGTGGTTGTCACCGTTGTGGTGTCCATGCAGCCAGGAGGCACCGGCCTCCAGGTTCCAGTCTCGGGCCACGTCGTGGTTCCATAATGCGTGCAGGTTCAC
>Ga0315298_1007788_pt1 | contig 13935 bp, 10 predicted proteins | sample WHS_1_MG_FD_203077 | JGI IMG/M metagenome (GOLD analysis project Ga0315298, IMG submission 203077) | Extremophilic microbial mat communities from Washburn Hot Springs, YNP, Wyoming, USA - WHS_1_MG | ecosystem: Environmental > Aquatic > Thermal springs > Hot (42-90C) | place: USA: Wyoming...
AATTTATTAATTATTTTTTGTTATACTATGCTCATGAAACTAAGAAGAATATTAGGCATTGAAACAAGTTGTGACGAAACAGCTTGTGCTCTTATCGAAGGGAAGGACCAAACAATAAAAATCTTATCCAATATTGTTTCTTCACAAATAAATTTACATGCTTCCTACGGCGGCGTGGTTCCGGAAATAGCAGCTCGAGCCCATTTAGAAAATATCCTTCCCGTCCTAAAACTTTCTTTAAATAAAGCCAAGATAGGTTGGAAAGATATTGATGCTATTGCTGTAACTATTGGGCCCGGGCTTTTGGTTTCTTTGCTCACTGGTATTGAAACAGCCAAAACCTTAGCCTATATCTTTCATAAACCTATTATTCCTATTAATCATATCGAAGGACACATATACGCTAACTTTATTACTGCTAATCACCACTCACTAATCACTAATCACTCCTTTCCTTTACTTTGTCTAGTAGCCTCTGGGGGGCATACAAGTTTAATTTTGATGAAAAACCATGGTCGATATGAGATTTTAGGCAAGACATTAGATGATGCTGCTGGAGAAGCCTTTGATAAAGTAGGTAATTTACTCGGACTACCCTATCCGGGAGGACCTTTTTTGGCCAAAATAGCCCAAAAAGGGGACCCCCAAGCCTTCCATCTCCCCCGCGCTTGGTTAGGAAAAAGTTTAAACTTTAGTTTCTCCGGTTTAAAAACCGCCGTGCTTTATAAAATTAAACAATTAAAAATTGGAAATTCGAAATTAGAAATTGGAACGATTAGCGACCTGGCTGCTTCTTGCCAACAAGCCATAATTGATGTTTTAACAGAAAAAACTTTAGAAGCAGCTCGTCGCTATAAGACAGAAGCTATTTGCTTAACAGGAGGGGTAGCGGCTAATTTAGAATTGAGAAAACAATTAAGAAAAAAGTGCCAAAAAACAAAAAAAGCGCTATTTGTACCATCTCCCAATTTATGTACTGACAATGCGGCTATGATCGCCTGCGCTGGTTATTACCATTTTTTAAAAAAGGATTTTAGTCCTTGGCAAAAAATCAAAGCTGATTTAAATCCTCGTTTGTAACTTATTAAATTTTCTGCCACAGAAAAAACCTTCCAACAATTTTACACACACGCGTATGTCAAATATAATGAACAATTTTTAGGCGATCGCTTGATTTTTGTGCCGCTTTTTGATGGTGATTGGTGATTGGTGATTGGTGATTGGTGATCGGTGATTGGACCTATCCCTAAGGAAGCACCTAGGGAAGTCGAACTTCCTAAATTCCTAATACCCGAGGCGTTAGCTATGTTTCTTACTAAAGACATATTTATTTGCCGAAGTTTACTTCCTTATTCCTTATTCCAATGGGGACAGTCCCCATAAAGAAGCTCCTGAAAAGATACTTAAATAAAGGATAAATTGCGGTATTTTCTAAATTTACCATAAAAACGGCCAAAAACTAAATCATTTTTTCAGGAGGCGAAGAGGTGTTATAGGTGAGTACAAGTCACTAAGGAAGTCGGACTTCCTAAATTCCTAATAAACAAGATGGACAATTTTTAAGCGATCGCTTGATTTTTGTGCTGCTTTTTGATGGTGATTAGTGATCGGTGATTGGTGATCGGTGATTGGTGAATCGCGTTGCCCCTAAAATTCAATCTCTACAGCATAAACAATCAACGATATCTCTTATATATTGTTTAAAGATTTGGATAAATTCCGATTTAAATTATAATCTGCCCTCGCTTTCAGCCTGTTCTAAGATTTTATAAACCGTCAAAGCGCCGTAATTATTATCAGATCGACCTCTTTGATTTTTTGGCTCAGCTTCGCTATCTGGCCAATACATCTGGTTATATTTTTCATTATAAAAATTCATCACATAAGGAGAATTTTCGGGACCTAAATTATTAACCACATAATTTCTGCCGCGATTATAAGCCAAAAATCCTCTTTTTAATGTTTCTTCATCCAAAGAATATTTTCGACGATAAGCAAAGTTCAAATTTTCCTTAAAAATTTTTCCTGTTTCTATCGCGCTTTCTAACAAAGAGTAATAGACTTTATGAGTATCCGGATTTTTTGTGCCTAATTTTTCTCCACTTACTGTAGAATGAACAAGGTTCAGTTCTGCTTCGCGGTAATGAATAGCGGCAATAATTTTCCAATCAACACCTGTTTCTTCAGCCGCTCTTTCATAAATATCTCGATTCTCTTTTAATCTTTCCATAAGTGTAGAATTGGCTAAAAATGCCTCATAAGTTTTTGGACTAAGCATTTCCGAAGAAATCGGCTTTTTCTTTTCTTGCTTTATCTGGTCTTTTTTCTTTAATTCTTCTGGTTTAACAATTCTCGAGATAGAATGCTCTGGTTTAACCTTTTTAATCTCCGGTTTTTCTGACTTTGTGGCAAAAACTCGATAACCAGTAAACAAACTGATGGCTAATAAAAAACTAAAGAAAAATTTAGCTTTTTGTTCTGCTCTTTTTTCTCTCCGTTCTCGCTCCCGTTCATTTCTTTTAGCCTGGGCCTCTTTTTTCCACTGTTCTCCCGAAGGTATTTTATTAATATTAAAAGGAAAAAGACTTTCTGGGGTCATATTAAAAATATTATACAGCAAAATAAAATAATTGACAAGAGTTTTCTTTTTATTTAATAATTTAAAAAGAATAAACTTTGTCGGATTCTTTATTTTTAACTTTTTTCCTAAACTATGACCAAATTAGCCAAATCCTATGATCCTCAAAAGGTAGAAAAACGTATCTATCGCTTTTGGGAAGAAAGGAAATATTTTACTCCCAAGATCGATAAAAAGAAAAAACCTTTTGTGGTCGATATGCCTTTACCCAATATTACCGGAGATTTGCACATTGGCCATGTGTTAAATCAAACCCTTCAAGATATTTTAACTCGCTGGCACCGTTTAAAAGGAATTCCTTCCTTATGGGTGCCTGGGACTGATCATGCTGGTATTGCCATGCAAGTGGTGGTAGAAAGAGAACTTTACCAAAAAACAGGCAAAACCAAAAACGAAATAGGTCGGAAAAAATTTGAAAAATTACTTTGGCAATGGAAAGAAAAATATGGTCATCGGATTATCGAAGAAATAAAACTCTTTGGCGCTTCCTGCGATTGGAATCGTAAACGCTTTACAATGGATGCTCCCTACCAAAAAGCAGTAGCCGAAGCTTTTATTCATTATTATCAAAAAGGTTATATCTATCGCGACTACCGCTTGATTAACTGGTGCCCCCGTTGCCAAACCGTGCTTTCTGACTTGGAAGTTGCTTATAAAGAAATGCCCAGCTATCTTTGGTATATTCGCTACCCTCTCAAAAGCTACCAGCTACCAGTTAAAGCCTATATAACGGTGGCGACCACCCGGCCAGAAACAATGTTAGGCGATACAGCCGTAGCGGTTAACCCCCAAGACAAAAGATATAAAAATTTAATTGGCCAGAAAGTGATTTTGCCTTTAGTAGAAAGAGAAATCCCTATCATTGCCGATCTTCGAGTAGATCCGAAATTTGGTACTGGCGCAGTAAAAGTAACTCCGGCTCATGATCCTGGTGATTATGAAATTGCTCAAACACATAATTTAGAAAAAATAAGTGTAATTGGTTTCGATAATAAGATGACTTCAGAAGCGGGTGAATTTGAAGGACTATCGGTGGCCGAGGCCCGCCAAGCAATTATTGAAAAACTTAAAAAATTAAATCTTTTTGAAAAACAAGTTTCTTATCAACATTCTGTGGGAACATGTGAGCGTTGTGGAACAATAATCGAGCCATTGATTTCTCGTCAATGGTTTGTCAAAATGAAAGATTTGGTTAAACCTGCTATTAAAGTCGTTGAACAGGGAAAAGTTAAATTCATACCAACTAGGTGGAAAAAAGTTTACTTAGATTGGATGAAAAATATTCGCGATTGGTGCATCTCCAGGCAACTTTGGTGGGGACACCGGATTCCTGTTTGGTACTGTGATTATTGCGACCAAGAAAGCGTTGGTCTTAAACCTCCGAAAAAATGTCCCTCTTGTGGTCGAAAAAAATTTACTCAAGATCCAGATGTGCTCGATACTTGGTTCTCTTCAGCTCTTTGGCCTTTTACTACTTTAGGTTGGCCTCGCCGCACTTCTGATTTAGATTATTTTTATCCAACAACTACCTTGGTTACAGCTAAAGAAATAATCTTCTTGTGGGTCGCCCGAATGATTTTTTCTGGTTTAGAATTCATGAAAAAAATTCCTTTCCGAGAAGTCTTCATTCATGCAATGGTCTTGGATGAAAAAGGAAAAAAGATGAGCAAATCATTAGGTAATGTGGTAGACCCCCTAGAACTAATCAAAGATTATGGTGCGGACGCCTTGCGCTTTGGCTTAATCTATCAACTGGCTTGGGGGCAAGATTTAAAATTCCAAGAAGGAAAGATTTCAATGGGTAAGAAATTTTGTAATAAAATTTGGAATGCCGCAAGATTTGTAATGGAACAAATTCCCAATTCCAAGAAACAAATTACAAATAAATTTTCAATTCTCCCCTCTAAACTAACCAAGGATGACCGGGCTATCCTTAAAAATCTAAACCAAACAATAAAGCTGGTTGATAAAAGTTTAAAGCAATATCGCTTTGGCCAAGCCGCCAGCGCACTTTATGATTTCTTTTGGCATAAATTTTGTGATCAGTATATCGAAGTCAGCAAGAAACAACTTAATGATCCTTCTTTACAAAGGAATACACAAATTATTTTGTTTTTCGTTTTAGAAAACTCTTTAAAACTCCTCCATCCTTTTATTCCTTTTATTACTGAAGAAATCTGGCAAATTTTAAAAAAGAATAATCCAAAGTTATTGCAAAAATATTATTGTGATTATTATAAACTTTCTCGGCCACCTAAAGCTTTAATTATTGCTCCGTGGCCTCGATAAAAAGGAGAAAAAATGCCTAAAAAAATTGTTAAAAAGAAGAAATCAATAGAATCAATTATTCCTATTAAAATTAAAAAGACACGGCCAGAATCCTTTTGGGAGGAAGAAAAAGAAACCGAAAGGAAAGAAGAAAAACCGGTTCGTAAAATTCCTCGTCCCCGACCAATAAAGAAGAAAATGGTTCCCTCCCGTCAGGCGGTTAAAAAGATTATGATTTCTGAACCCAAAAAGTCTAAACGAAAATATATTTATGCTGGCTTAATCTTTTTGCTCTTAATAATTATTGCCTATTTATTCTTCGTTGTTAGACCTACCTTGGCGCAAGATTATCAAAAAAAGGGAGACCTTGATCTCCAAGTTAGAGCCGTTACTGCTGCTTTACAAAATTATCAAAAAGCCTTAGTACTTACTCCTCGTAATTCAGAAATTTATCTAAAAATTGGTAAAATTTATTGGAGCAAAAATCTCCCAAAAGAAGCTAAATCGATGATCGAAAAGGCGCTTTCTTATAATAAAGAAAATAAAGAGGCTTATCTGATCGGAGGACAAATATATTTGGAAGAAAAAGATTACACGACCGCGGCTGATTACTTAAAAAGATTTATTAATCAAGGAGGAGAACAACCCGAGGCCTATGCTGGTTTGATTAAGGATCAGATTGCTCAAAACAAAAAGGAAGAAAGTGCTGATTGGGCTCAAAAAGCATTTTTGCTTTATCCGGATAATCCTCAAATTATTTATGTTTGTTCCTTGGCCTGGTTTTTTAATAACGATTACCAAAAAGCTCAAAAAGGTTGGGAAAGATTAAAAAATGAAAAAGATTATCATGATCTGGCCCAACTGGGAATAGAGACTATTAACAAATTAGAAGGATCGAGCGCCTCTTATCAAAAGATGCTTTTAGGGAATTTTTATAATCAAAACAATCTTCCCTCTCTGGCTTTAATTTACTTTGATCAAGTCTTAAAAGAAGTTCCTGCCTATCGTGACGCTTATTTAGGTAAAGCCGAAGCTTATCTCTTACAAAAGAATTATGAAAAGGCTAAAGAAAATTTAACTTTGGCCCAAAAACAAGATCCGGTTTATGGATTAACTTTTTATCTTTGGGGCAAAATACTTCGAGAACAAAAAGACCAAAGGGAAGCTATAAATTATTTTAAAAAAGCCCAGGAACGTGGCTATGATAATGCTCTAATGGAAAAAGAACTAGCAGAAAGTTATTTAGAAATAAATGATTACTCTTCAGCCTTATCTGCCTATCAAAAAGTTCTTGACTTTGCGCCTACCGACTTAGAAGCTCAAGAAAAAATCATTTGGCTACAAGCGGAAAAATTAAACCAACCAAATTCTGCTTTAAAAAGGGCCAAAGAGATCGAACTACTAAATCCCCAAAGTGCTTGGGCAAAAGATATCTTAGCCTACGCCTTAATAATGAATAACCAATTATCCTTAGCCAAAGAAACAATTGATAAAGCTATATCTTTAGAACCATTTTTTGCTTTAAACTATTACTATTTAGGCCTTCTTTACAAAAAACAAGGAAATTTACCCGAGGCTAAAACTAATTTTATTAAGGCTGCTGATTACGATACCAAAGGCAACATTTTTAACCAGGTCTATAAAGAACTAAACCAATTATAAAGATAAAAGCTCGGGAGAGTAATTAGGTCAATTTATTACTTAATTACTCCCGGGTTACTCTTTCTACTTCCTCTAAAGTGGTAATTCCTTGAAGCACTTTTAAAAGACCATCTTGTTCCATGGTTAATCTTCCTTTTTGGATATTGGCTTTCTTAAAGTCACGAACCACGGCTTTTTCTAAAATCATCTTTTCTATATCCTCGTCAATTAAAAAGAGTTCAAAAATTCCTATTCGGTCTTTATAACCAGTATTGTTACAGTTTGGACAACCTTTTCCTCGATAGAAAAAGGAAGGTATTTTTTGGGGTCGCCGCGACTTAGGCATTTTTTCTATCATCTTTTTAATCCTTTCTAAGAAAAGGTTATCTGGTTTAAATTTTTCTCGACAGTAAGGACAAATCTTCCTTACTAAGCGCTGAGCAATAACCAAAGAAAGGGCCTGGGCAACCAAAAATGATTTTACTCCCATATCAATCAAACGAGGAATGGCCGACACAGCATCATTAGTGTGTAAGGTAGATAATACAACATGGCCAGTCAAAGCCGCGTGAATAGCCATTTCCGCTGTTTCAAAGTCGCGAATCTCACCAACCATAACGATATCTGGATCTTGTCGTAAGATGGCCTTTAGACCATTGGCAAAGGTATAATTTTTTTCTACATTTACCTGACTTTGACTAATATTGGGCAAGTGGTATTCGATAGGATCCTCCAAAGTAATAATTTTTACTTCAGGGCGAGAAAGTCTATTTAAGATAGCATAAAGACTAGTTGTTTTTCCTGATCCCGTGGGGCCGGTGACCAAAATCATCCCGTGGGTCTTTTTTAAAACCTCTAACAAAACCTTAAGGTCTTCAGAAAGCAACCCCAATGCTTCTATTTTTAAAGTAGCTGCCTCTGCGCCGAAAAGACGCATAACAATCGTTTCACCATGCATTGTTGGTAAAGTAGATGTTCGAATATCTACTCTTTTGTTTTTAAAATAAACAAAAAACTTTCCGTCCTGAGGAATCCAAGTAACATCCATCTTTAATTTAGATAAAAATTTAATCCGCGAAACAATGGGTTTAAAAACTTCTTTATCTAGAAAAGCCACATCATGCAAAACCCCATCCAAGCGATAACGCACTCGGACATCTTTTTCTCGGGGCTCGATATGAATATCTGAAGCCTGTGTAGACAAAGCGCCATTAATAATGATATCGACAATTTTTGTGGTAGGAACCTTGGTAATTTCTTCCCTTAAATCAACAAGTCTTTTAATTTCTTTTTCTAATTCCAATTCTTCCTCCGAAACCTCTTCCTCCGGAGGAACTAACAACTCATAAGTTTTTATGCCGTATTCTAAGCTACTTTGAGAGGCTAAAAATGGTTCAAATTTATAACCAGTGGTCTCTTCTAGGTCCTTAATAACCTTTTTAATTCTCTCGTCTGTAGAATCAACAACCGCCAAATTTACCTTTTTGCCTTCTTTTTTGTAAGGCAAAATAAAATATTTTTTGACCAATTCTAAAGGCACAGTTTTTAAAGCCTCTTTTTCAAAAGGATAGCCAGTTAGATTAACATAGCCCACGCCTTCTCTCTGGGCTCTTTTAAGAGTAAAGTTTTCCTCTTCCTGGCGACGAATATCTTGCCAATAAGGATGATCATTTTGGGAAGATGTAGAACCTTGATGGTTACTCATAAATAATTGATTAATGCTTTTTCATTATAGCAAACCATTTTAAATAATTACAGCCACCTTTCTTGACCAGTGTTTTCTTCCCAAACAAAAAGATAAATTCTTGATTTAATTTTATATAAAATTAAAACACTTGACAAAGAATTATTTTGAATATATATTCAAAACAGTCATGCAGTTTAACTTCTATTTATAAAACTACATCAACTTACAATAAAGTGTCTTCTAAATCTAATCCTGGCACAGAGATTAAGCATGCTTTGATAAAAAATTTTTAGAATAATTAATTTAAGTACAGAATCAAAATGAAAAAATTTTCTCTTATTCAAGCAAAAGAAAATGAAGAAGTAACAATCGTCTCTTTGGAAGCTGGTCAAATGGCTACTAAAAGGTTAGTTGATATGGGATTGGTACCCGGAACGAAAATCAAAATATTAAGAAAAGCCCCTTTTGGCCCGATAGAGATCGAGGTTAGAGGTTCAAAATTAGCTTTGGGCCAAGGTTTAGCCGCCAAAGTTTTTGTAAAAAATCATGAGTAAAGTGAAAAAATTAAAGGTGGTTTTGGCTGGTCAAGCCAATGTGGGCAAATCGGTTATTTTTAATTACTTAACGGGCCTTCATCAACACATTGGCAATTGGCCAGGCAAAACCGTAGAGAAAGCAGAAGGAACCTTACGTTATAAAGATTATTCCATTGATTTATTAGATTTGCCTGGCATTTATTCCCTTTCTACTTATTCGATCGAAGAAATCATTTCCCGAGAATATATTGCCTTTCAAAAACCGGACTTCATTATCAATGTAGTCGATGCTACTCGTTTAGAAAGGAATTTAATTTTTACTTTACAACTTTTAGAGATGGAAAGACCAACAGTTTTGGCTTTGAATATGGTCAACTTACTGAAGGAAAAGGGGCTAGAAATTGATTTTAAAAAACTTGAAAGGCTTTTAGGAATCCCTGTTGTGCCCGTAGTAGCTATTAATGGCAAAGGACTAACACAAGTTTTAGATCAAGGAATCAGATTGGTGGAAAAAAATTTGAAATCAAAGCCCTTAAAATATGGCAAAGAATTAGAAAAAAGAGTAGAAAATTTAATCTTATTTTTAGAAGATGTTGATCTGCCATATCCCAAAAGATGGCTGGCTTTAAAGCTTTTGGAAAAAGATCAAAAGATCAAAGGTCTAATCAAGAATAAAAAATCAAAGATATTAGAAAAAGCAAAAAAATTATCGCGAGAACTTGAAAAAATTCATGGCGAGGACTCTTCGATTGTTGTTGCTCATGAAAGATGTAGCTTGGTATCTCAGATAGTAAATGAAACAGTAAAAATTACAAAACCTAAAAAATTGAGTTTCAATGAAAGATTGGACAATTTGACATCTCATAAAATTTGGGGCTATCCTATAATGATAGCCATTCTGCTCTTAATGTTTGTCTCTGTTTTTAAATTTGGCAATTTTGTTTCTTCCTTTATTGGAAATTTAACTTCAAGATGGCAAGGAATCTGGCAAGAAGCCTTAGGAACTTCCATCTGGTCGTCTTTGGGGTGGGCAATAATTGAATCGATTATTTCTTTAATTAACCTTGCCTTACCTTATATTATTCCTTTTTATCTTTTTTTATTTTTTCTTGAAGATTGGGGATATTTAGCCAGAGTTGCTTTTTTAACTGATAATTTAATGCACAAAATTGGAATTCACGGCAAAGGGTGCATTCCACTCTTTTTGGGTTTTGGTTGCAACGTTCCAGCTTGTCTATCTTGCAGAATAATGGAAACTGAAAGAGAAAGATTCCTTACTGCATTTTTGGTCACTTTTGTACCCTGCAGCGCGACGACGGTAGTAATCATGGGATTAGTAGGTAAATTTGTAGGAATTGGCTGGGCTTTAAGTTTTTATTTATTTGCCCTTTTGCTGATTTTAATATTGGGCAAATTGCTTTCCAAAGCTTTGCCCGGGGAGCCAGTAGAACTCATTATGGAAATGCCCGATTATAAAAAACCAAATTTAAAAACAGTGTTTTTGCAAACTTGGTTTAGATTAAAAGAATTTATCTTTATTGCTGGACCTTTAGTTATCATTTCTGGACTAATTATTGCCACTATTCATCAAACAGGTTTTTCTTATAGAATCGCCGATTTCTTAAACCCTATCACCGTGAAATGGTTGGGGTTACCAGCCATTACAGGAATTTTGCTCATTTTTGGGATTTTAAGAAAAGAATTAATTTTATTAATGCTGGCGACACTTTTAGGGACAACCAATTTCTCTCAAGTTTTAAGCCAACACCAAATGATTGTTTTAAGTTTGGTAAGTATGCTTTATATCCCTTGTGTAGCAACAATTGCTGCTTTAGGGAAAGAATTTGGTTGGAAAAAATCTTTAAGTATAACGGTTTTTAAAATAATATTTGCTATAATCGTTGGAGGAATAATTTCAAAATTATTAAATTTATTATGAAAGAAAAAATTGCCATTATTTCCATCTTAGCCAATACAGTTTTGGCTGGAGGCAAAATCACTATCGGTTTTCTTTCTGGTTCTAGTGCTATTTTAGCTGAAGGTATTCATTCTTTTATGGATATTTTTTCTTCAATGATTGGCTATATTGGCATTAAAATATCCAAAAAGCCAGAAGACCAAAAACACCCTTACGGCCATTATAAATTTGAAGTTTTGGCTGGCTTTTTTATCACTTTAATTTTACTCGGAACAGGAGCCGGCATTATTTACAAAGCCTATCAGAAATTTTTTAATCCTTCTTTAATAAGAATTCCATTTTTGGCTTTTTCTGTAATAATTTTTTCGGCCTTGATCAATGAAATAATGGCTCGATTAAAAATTTATTTTGGCAAAAAAGAAAACTCAGTGGCTCTACTCTCTGATGGTTTTCATTCAAGAATTGATGTCTTTACTTCTTTGGTGGTATTTATTGGGTTAGTTTTAAATAAATACTGGATCTATACTGATTCGATTTTGGCCTTTTTAATTGGCCTTTATATTGTCAAAGAATCTTTTTCAATTGGCAAAGAAGCAGTCGATTCTTTGCTAGATGTTTCGGCTGGTCCAGAAATCGAAGAAAAAATAAAACAAATTACCAAAAGGCAGAATATTGAAATTGGTTCTCTAAAAACACAGAAGAAAGGCTCGGCCATTACTGCTAATTTAGAAATTGCTCTACCCAGCACTTTAAAAGTAGAAGAAGTGACGAAAATTTCTGAAAACTTAAGAAAAAAACTAATGAAAGAAATAGAAAATCTTTCTTATGTAGCTATTCAAATTAAAAGCCATGATATGGAAACTGGATTTTATAAACCAGCTTTTGGTCACGGTTTTGGTTGGCAAAGAAAAGGTAGATTTAGAGGCAAAATAAAGGAAGCGGCCGGACAGGGTCCTGGCGGTTATTGCGTTTGCCCTAAATGTGGTTATAAAATCCCCCATGAGCGCGGAGTACCTTGTTCTACCCTTTATTGCCCAAAAGACAGTACTCCCTTACAAAGGGAATAAAATAATTAACAAAAATGCCCAGACCAAAACTTTGTCGCAAAATCAGATTTAATCCTAAAGTCACATATTTTAAACCTCAGGGCATGCCAATGAGGTTTCTGAAAATTGTAGAACTCACCACCGAAGAAATGGAAGCTTTTCGTCTACGCCATATTTATAATTTAGAGCAAAAGGGAGCAGCCAAGAAAATGAAAACTTCCCAAAGCACTTATCAAAGAATTTTATATTCAGCGTATAAAAAAATCGCCGATGCCTTAATAAATGGTAAAGCCATCCGTATTGTTAAGGGATAAGCTATAAAGAAAAATAGAAAAAAGTATAACTTAAATACTTTTCTGAAAGCTTGCCATGAATTAACATATAGAATAGGGAGAGTGGAAATATTAATAAAGGTCGACGCTCTTCGAAGATTAATAATTTAATCTTAAATTCAAACAATTATGAGAAAAAATTTATTGATTATTTCCGCCATCCTTTTGCTTTTTGGGTTAACCTTTGCCGTTGTCCCAACACAAGCTCAAAACCAAGAAGTTATTTCTATTGGTGGGGTGTCTGACGCAGGTCTTTTGCCTGATTCGCCTTTTTATTTTCTAAAGGGTTGGGGAAGAACAATTAGAATGTTCTTTACATTCGATTCGCTAAAAAAGGCAGAATTGGAACTCAAGTTTGCTAACGAAGATGCTTTGGCAATTAAAAAACTATGCGATAAAGGAGAATATGAATTGGCCGAGAAATTTTGTGAAAAATTTCAGGAGCGATTCCAAAAAGTTACTCAAAGAATAAAAGAAGCCAAACAAAAGGGTAAGGATGTTGAGGCCCTGACTGAGAAATTGAAAGAAAACCATCTTCGCCAGCAACAGGTTTTAGCTACAGTTTTAGAAAAAGTGCCAGAGCGAGCGAAAGAAGGAATCCTGAATGCTATTGAGAATTCAGAGGTTGGTTTAGAAAACGCAGTTGAAAATATCCAAGGAAGGCACAAAATGGAACAGTTTCAAGAAAAGCTAGACCTTCAAATTAAAAATATGGGTGAGAAAACGCGGTTAAAAATTCAAGAAAGATTAGAAAGAAAACGCCACAGAAAAGACGGTTAATATGCGATTAAAACTTGTGACAGTAATCCTTTTTGCCGTCCGCGTACGGAACAATATTTATTTTTTACTCAAAATTGGCTAGCGAGTTTTTATAAGAAAAACTGCCTATTTCTTTTTTTAAAATTGGCGGAGGGGGTGGGATTTGAACCCACGATGGCCTTACGGCCATACCGGTTTTCGAGACCGGCCCTTTCAACCACTCAGGCACCCCTCCTTTAAAACAAATGTCCCCGACAGGACTCGAACCTGTAACCTTCAGCTCCGCAAGCTGACGTTCTATCCATTGAACTACGGGGACTAGATTAAAATTTTAACCAACGGCCCAATTGATCTATAAAACCTTCTTCCACTCTCTTTTCGGGCAAATATTTAATAAGCACCTCTCTTAATTCCTCCGCTTTTATTTCTGGGGATAAAGGCAAAGAGATAATCAAAGCAAATCTTTTGGTTGGCTGGAAATTTAGGGTGGTTTCTTCTGGTGATTCAATAAACCAAAACGATCTAAATTCCTTAAAGGTATAAAACTTATCATCGATCTTGATACCATTTTCTAAAATTGAATAATTTCTTGTCTGCGGCTGGCGACGGCCATATTGAATAAAAACTATTACAAACATTACAATCACAGCAATCAACAACCATTGATGGAAATAGAAAGCAACACCAGCCAATAAAAGGCCACAGATAACAACGGCCAGATACCATAAAACGCCTTTTTCATAATGAGTATATTCGGGAGCCTGCCAGGTAAAAAGGGCTTCTTTAGAAGCAACTTCTGCGGTTAATTTTTGCTCTTCTTTGGGTTCTTCAAAAGACTTAGTGGCCTTTTCCTCTGGACCTGTCTGAGAAAGACCATCTATTTTTTTGCTTTTGGGCGAAGATTCTTTCGGCTCTAAACTAGTTTCTTCAGCGGCTTTGTTCTCCTCCTTTTCGTTGTTTAAATCTTCATGTAAAAAAGGCATAAGCACCTCCTTAAAAAGTTAAATTTTTGGCGGTGAGGGTGGGATTCGAACCCACGGTCCCGATATTGACCGGGACAAAGGTTTAGCAAACCTTCGCCTTCAGCCACTCGGCCACCTCACCCCGGTG
>Ga0315298_1007790_pt1 | contig 13929 bp, 14 predicted proteins | sample WHS_1_MG_FD_203077 | JGI IMG/M metagenome (GOLD analysis project Ga0315298, IMG submission 203077) | Extremophilic microbial mat communities from Washburn Hot Springs, YNP, Wyoming, USA - WHS_1_MG | ecosystem: Environmental > Aquatic > Thermal springs > Hot (42-90C) | place: USA: Wyoming...
CTTAGGCGTTATAATCTTTGCTATAAGCCTTTTGATAGAATCAAAATCAAGGAAAAGACTGCAAGAAACCGAAAGGAGAGATTAGGAAAATGCACCGTATTCTTTTTCATATTGGCAGCCTTACCATCTACTCCTATGGAGTTTTCCTCGCTCTCGGCTTTATTTGTGCAGTATTGGTTGCCCGATACAGAATGGAAGAAAAATATCGTAATCCTGATGTAATTCTCGATATGGTTCTTGCAGCAGTAATAGGTGGAATACTTGGTGCAAGACTTGCTTATGTCATCGGACACTGGTCATATTACTCGAAAAATCCTGGCGAGATTTTCAAACTGAATATGGAAGGTCTTGTTTTCTATGGTGGATTGATTTTAGGACTTGGCCTTGCTCTTCTTGTTGGAAAATGGAGGAAACTCGGGTTCTGGACGGTGATGGATCTCGCCGGTTTGTGTGTTCCTCTGGGCCTTGCGATAGGAAGAATTGGCTGTTTTTTAAATGGTTGTTGTTATGGGAAGAAAACCGGGCTTCCCTGGGGTGTTTCATATCCGGCTGAAGTTGGCATTGTCGGGCGAAGACATCCAACTCAAATTTATGAACTCATTTTGGACCTTGCACTTTTCGCAATACTTTTCTGGAAGAGAGATTCATTTACCAGGAAGGGAGAAATCTTCTTCTATTTTGCTCTCTCGTATGGAGCAATAAGATTTTTCCTTGAATTCTTCCGGGAACATGAAAATCCGAATGCGAATCTTGCATTTCAGCTAATAAGTCTTGCGTTTATTCTGGCCGCTGCATTAATATTGCTTTTCCGCTACAGACTTCTCCCGCGAGTCTCAAGGAGGGAATTCTGACCAAAATAGATAACGGAAGGCAAATTTCCGGGAAGAAAAAAGTTGAGTTAGAAGATTCGCAGATGAGGCTCGACATTTTCCTCGCCAGAGCCGCATTTATATCAAGAAGCAAAGCTCAACAGCTTATATCATCTGATCTCGTTACCGTTGATGGTAAACATGTTGGAAAGAATTATATTCTTCAAGAAGGAGAGATTGTTTCCTGGAAAATACCACCTCCTGAGAGCCAGGAGATGTTACCGGAAAAAATTCCACTTAATATTGTATTTGAAGACAATCATATAATTGTAGTCGATAAACCAGCAGGTCTGGTTATGTATCCAGCACCAGGACACGAAAGAGGCACTCTTCTGAATGCACTGATCTTTAGATATCCGGAGATATCCTCAATAGGGGGTAGAGGCAGATGTGGTGTCTTCCACAGGCTTGACAAAGGAACTTCAGGCCTTGTTGCCATCGCAAGAAGCGAACTTTCCTATAAAAGGATGGTTGAAAAGGTTTCAAAAAGAGAAGTGAAAAGAAAATACATTGCGCTTGTGACAGGGGAGATACCTGTGGAAGAGGGAATAATTGACGCACCAATTGCAAGGAACCCGGCGAACAGAAAGAAGATGGCAGTGAGAGCAGAAGGCAAGAAAGCGATATCGAGATTTAAAGTCCTAAGAAGGTTTAAGAATTTTACGCTCGTCGAAGTCTCGCTTGAAACCGGAAGAACGCACCAGATAAGGGTTCATTTTTCCTATATTGGACATCCTGTTGCCGGAGATCTTGAATACTCCCGCGGCAGATCATCGAGAGCGCTGGGGCTTGAAAGACAATTCCTTCATGCCGCCTTTCTTTCCTTCGAACATCCTGTATCAGGCGAAAATCTTGAATTCACATCCGATCTGCCTGAAGACCTGAAAAAAACCCTCCAAATCTTGAGTAAACTACCTTGATCTTGAATCAAAACAAAGAATCGCGTTCTTCAATCTGTTTCCAAGAAAGATTTCCATCCGAATCAAAAGAAACGTAGCACCTGCTACCACTAATTGCATTGTACCCTCTTTCGTTCATATAAGAGGAGATTATTTCTTTCAACGCTTCAATTCTTGAAAGTTTAAGAGCAACCTGCTTTTCTGCAAGCAGTAACTCATCAGCTGCCTGTCCAATCTCAATGTCAGGTGTTGAATCCCTTGCTCCAGTGCGCCCAATGCCAATCCACTCGGGACAAATATCAATGTAATCACACCAAGGACAAAGGTTATTTCTAACGGGATCGAACTTCTCGCTTGAAATCATGTTTACCACTTTCTCAATCTCGGAAAGCGCCTTATTAATACGGTCTCTTGTCATTGAAATGGTATGCTTATGATTCAAAAGGACGAAATAAAATGTTACCTTTTCCGCCGAAACCTCCCAGATTCTCTCAACAGCAAAGTGATAAATTGGAAGTTGAAGGTCTTCTGCGAGTTTTGATGCCGGTGGGAGTCTTCTGTTCGTTTTGTAATCGATTATTTCAAACCCTCCCTGGGGGTCCTTATCAAGCCGATCAATCTGACCTGAGATCTCACAGAAGCCAAGATCAATAATAAATCTGTGCTCAAGAGCCGCCGGAAGCCTAAAATCCTGCAAATTCGACCTGTAGAAAAGTTCAAGCGTGGATTTTGCCTGAAGGAAATAACTTGCCTCCTCCTTTTTGGACCTGTAACCATCACTTATCCAGCAACATTCAAGATACTCAAGAAATTCATCAAGGGAAGGGGGATCACAGGTTGGCCTATCATAAAACCACCTCAAAGCCTCATGGATTGATTGACCAAAAGAAAGAGCAGGGGATGGAAGGGATGGCCTTTCCTCAACGTAGCGATAATAATACTGAGCCGGGCATGTCATGTAAGTTGATATTGCACTGTAACTAACCCTCAAAATATTCCCTCCTTTAATGTTCTGATCTAAACACGAGATATCAAGGGCAACTCATTTATAAGTCTCCCCTTTAATTATTCGTTCCAATATCTTTCGTGACTATTATGAATGTCATATGCTGGATTTATTATAATCACAAGGTGTGACACAAAATTTCGCGCCAAGAATTTTTTCATTTAGGCCACCTTTGGCGAAATGCAAAGAAATGTTAGCAGCTCGATAGGTATGTATGCCTTCTAAATGTGTAATATCTAGTTTAATTTATTTTGGAACAATAAAGATGACCAAGTACGATATAAACTTTTCCAAAACTAATCTGCAAACAAAGGGACAGATAGAAAATGGAAGAATTATAATAGGGCTAATTTTTTAAGTTTCTTATCTGGAGTGAAAGTTGGCTTGCGAATTTGTTCACCTGCATTTACACACTGAATATTCCATACTCGATGGTGCCTGTCGTATTGAAGATGCCATAACAAAGGCAAAAGAGCTTGGCATGAATTCCTTGGCAATAACTGATCATGGTGCAATGTATGGGGTACTTGTCTTCTATCGCAAAGCACTTGAACATGGCATAAAGCCTATAATAGGCGTCGAAGTCTATCTTGGGAAAAAAGGGCGAGTAATAGAAGGTGGAGTGGAAGAACAACCAGCACATCTTGTGTTAATTGCCACAAATAACACCGGCTATAGAAACCTGATCAAAATAGTATCCAGGGGCTTTCTGGAAGGGTTTTACCGGAAGCCAAAAGTTGATAAGCAAATTCTTAAGGATCATTCGGAGGGACTCATTGGGCTATCGGGTTGCTTAAAGGGTGAAATACCTGCGTTAATCCTTGCCGAAAAGGAAGACCTTGCAAAGAAAGTTCTCGAGGATTATGTGAGGATATTCGGAGATGGGAATTTCTATATAGAACTTATGAACCATGGCATTCCCGAACAGTCAATAGTGAACCCTCGCCTTTACGATATTGCAAAGCAGGCGGGAATACCAACAGTTGCAACTAATGATGTTCACTATGTAAGTGCTGATGATGCAAGAGCGCATGACTTCTTGCTTTGCATCCAAACAGGCTCAACCATATCGGATCAATCAAGGTTGAAATTCTCATCTGACCAATTTTATATGAAGTCTTCCGAGGAAATGAAAGCACTTTTTCCGGACTTTCCGGAATCAATTAGCACAACCATGGAAATAGCAAACAGGGTTGATATAGAGATACCTCTAAACAAACTTTACCTTCCCCGCTACGCCCCTCCCGATGGATACGACCTTGATTCTTACCTTGAATATCTTGCACGCGAGGGGTTCAAGGAACGCTATCCAAATGCTCCATCTGAAGCGAAAGAGAGGCTTGAGACGGAACTCAATATCATCAAGAAGTTAGGTTTCGCAGGATATTTCCTTATAGTCTGGGATTTTGTAAAGTATGCTCGAAAGAAAGGAATCAGGGTTGGACCGGGGAGAGGTTCAGCAGCTGGAAGCCTCGTTGCTTATTGTCTTGGCATAACCTCAATTGATCCATTAAAGCACGGTCTTCTCTTTGAGCGCTTCCTCAACCCCGAGAGGATTGCTCTTCCCGACATTGACATAGATTTCAGCCACACAAGACGCCAGGAAGTAATTGATTATGTATCAAAGAAGTATGGAGGGGAAAGAGTTGCTCAAATCATATCCTTTTCAAGACTCAATGCAAAGCAGGCAGTAAAGGATGTTGGAAGGGTTATGGATGTTCCATATTCCCAGATGGATGCGCTATCAAAAATGGTCCCCGAGGACCCGAATATTACAATCGATGTTGCATTACAACTATCGCCAGACCTTCAGCGGGCTTATGAAAGTGATGCACAGGTGAAGGATATAGTTGATATCGCGAAAAGGCTTGAGGGTCTGGTAAGGCACGACACAAAACATGCAGCTGGGGTTGTAATTGCTGACGACGAACTAACAAAGTATATGCCTCTCCAAAGAAAAGGAGGGGAAGAGGAAGATATCGTAACCCAATACGACATGTATGACATCGAAGCCCTTGGTCTTCTCAAAGTTGACCTCTTAGGGCTTAAGAATCAGAGTCTTATTGAGCTTGCTGTTGATCTTGTCAAGTCTTCTCATGGAATAGACCTTGACATTGACAGGATTCCCATGGACGATCCAAAAACTTTCAAATTGATACAAAGCGGCAGAACAATTGGGACATTTCAGCTGGCAAGCTCGGGGATGCGCTCATTAATGCGCGAGATGATGCCTTCTAAATTTGAAGATATCGTTGCTTTAATAGCACTTTACAGGCCTGGTCCGTTGAACAGTAATATGCACAAGGTCTTTGTGGATCAAAAGCACGGAAGGAAACAAATAAGATATCAACATCCATCAATGAGGGAAATCCTTGAGGAAACTTATGGAGTAATTATCTATCAGGAACAGGTTATGAAAATCGCCCAGGTACTTGCTGGATACTCGGGAGAAGAAGCTGATGAACTAAGAAAAGCAATGGCAAAGAAGAAGCCTGAAATTATGGAAAAACACAGGGAGAAATTTATTAATGGTGCTAAGAGCAAAGGAATAGACGAGAGAACGGCATCGGACATATACAATCTAATCGAAAAGTTTGGGGGGTACGGTTTCAACAAGTCTCATTCAACAGCATACGCATATGTTTCATATCAAACTGCTTACCTTAAAGCACACTATCCCTCTGAATATATGGCTGCCCTGATGACTGTTTACATGAATGACCCTGACAGACTTGTTGAATATATAAACGAAACGAGAAGAATGGGGATAGAGGTAAGAACCCCCGATATAAACTTGAGCGATTCCCACTTCACTCCTCACCAAGATCACATACTCTTTGGTCTTTCTGCTATTCGAAATGTTGGAACGGGTGTCGCGGAAAAAATAATCAGCGAAAGAAAATTAAATGGGCCATTTAGAAGTTTCCTTGACTTCTGCGAACGTGTTCCATCCAATGTTACAAACAAGAAAACAATCGAAAGCCTTATCAAAGCAGGGGCATTCGATTCGCTCGAGCCTGAAAGAAGTCAATTACTCGATAACTACAATAGATTGCTCGATATTGCACAAAGGAAAAAGAGGGAGAAAGAGGAAGGGCAGTTCTCTCTTTTTGGAGAGCAGACACCCGATCTGGAATTATGCGAACAAAATAATGCAAGTATGCTGACAGGTGAAGAAAAAAGGAAAATTCTCGATTATGAAAAGGAAATGCTTGGAGTTTACGTAAGTGATCATCCTCTTGCAGAATGGAGAAACCTGCTGGCAAGCCACGTAGACATAGAAACATCTCAAATTTCAGAAGAAATGGATCGCTCAATAATAACAGTTGGAGGAATCGTTACCAGACTCAACAAGAGATTTAACAAGAATGGTGAGCCATGGGCAACATTCATCCTTGAAGACTTCTCGGGAAACATAGAAGTCCTTGTTTTCCCCAAGAAATATGAGGTATACAGGGAACTGCTAAGCGATTCAGCAATTGTTTTGGCCAAAGGAAGGGTTGACCTTAGAGACAACTCAAGAAGACTCTTAGCGGATGAAATAAGACCCCTTCCTAAAACAGGCGAGAAGCCAAAAGCCTTAAGGCTCTCCATTGAAGCAAGCAAGTTTACCGAGGAATTATCAAAACTGATCAAGGAAACGCTCATGGATTATCCCGGAGAAATTCCTGTCCATCTTGTAATTTTTGAAAACGGATGTGAATCATCAACAATAAAACTTGGTGACCTGTATTCTGTTCAAACGGAAAGCGACCTCATTGCACGACTCAAGGCACTTTTGGGTGAGTCATACGTCAAAATAATTTACCCTGATTAGCAGGCACAAATGTGAGTCTCTTTAAGCCAGATAAAATCCAAATATTCTCGTTACATATAGCGCAAAAGCTATTAAGGCTCTTCAAAAAAGAATTCTGTTTTCGGTTATACTTCATGTGTAAAAGAGGTTTGGCATGTTTGAAGTAAAGAGAAGCGTTATAGAGAAAAGAGAAGAAATAAAAACTCTAATAGAGGAAATTCGCTCGCTTACAAAAATAAACCCTGTAGTTATGGAAACAGCCAATAATATTGTTCGTGAAGTAAAGAAGCGCGGTGACGAAGCAATCTCGGAGCTTACTTTTAAATTCGACGGAGTTCAGATTGAACCTGGCGATTTCGAGATTGCATGGGAAGAAGTAGTAAATGCCTGGGATTCTCTTGATGATGAAGTTAAAAACGCAATGAAGGTAGCCTCAGGAAGAATTGCTGAATTTGCAAAGAGAAGCCTGCGAAGCGACTGGGACCTTGAGCTTGCAGATGGTCTCATTGTGGGAGAATTAGGAAGGCCACTCAAACGTGCTGGAATATACATTCCCGGAGGGAGGTATCCGTATCCATCTACAGTACTCATGACCGGAATTCCCGCATCTGTAGCTGGAGTAGAAGAGATTGTTTTCTGTGTTCCTCCCAGTTTCAAAGGAAAACCAAATCCGGCAACAATTGCTGCTATCTTTCTCGTTGGAAAATGCAGGGTATTCAGGATAGGAGGAGCACAGGCAATTGCAGCGCTTGCTTTTGGGACGGAAAGCGTTCCGAAGTGCGACGTGATCGCAGGTCCAGGTAATGCCTATGTCTTAGCCGCAAAGAAGATCGTATCGAATTTCGTTCGTCTTGACACAGAAGCCGGGCCAAGTGAGATCGCCATATACATTGAAGATCCGCGTTATTCCAAGTTTGCATCAGCAGATGCATTTGCTCAGCTTGAGCATGACCCTGCATCAATTGCGGTTATTGTTTCAACATCAGAGGATGTGCTTGATAAAACTTGCGAATCATTAAAGGAAATGGGGGAAGAACTCCAGGCTGATGGTAGAGTATTTGTTGTACTTTGTAGTGAAATTGATCTTGCGATGGAACTCATAGATGGAATCGCACCGGAACATCTTGAGTTAATGACCGATGATGCGGAGCAACTTCTTAATTTCGTGAGGTCTGCAGGTTCCATCTTTTTTGGACCTTATTCCGCAGTTGCTCTTGGTGACTACATTGCTGGCCCAAGTCATGTTCTTCCCACCGGAGGTTCTGCATCCAGACTATCTGGTCTTAACGTCCATTCGTTCAGGAGGACGATGAACTTAGTTTCATATAACAAAAAAGCATTCAAGGCTGACTCCTCTCACGCTTCGCTTCTTTCAGAGCTCGAAGGCCTTGATGCGCACAATCGATCTTTAAAACTAAGAAATGCAGATGAAGAATAGGAGGTGCAGGTTTTGTCTAGAAAAGGTGAGTGTGAAAGAAAAACAAAGGAAACTGTAATTAGTGTGAGCCTTGACATAGACGGAGAGGGCAAAGTTGCAGTTTCAACCGGGCTACCATTTTTTGACCACATGCTCGAACTGATGTGTCGCCATGCCCTATTTGATGCAAGAATTGAAGCGACTGGAGACCTTGAAGTGGACAGCCATCACACAGTTGAAGATACAGGACTTGTTCTGGGTTATTCATTATCCGAGGCTCTCGGTGATAAGTTAGGTATAACAAGGTTTGGTTTCGCTCTTGTCCCCATGGATGAGTGCCTCGCCCAGGTAGTTATAGACATAAGTGGAAGGCCTTATCTTTATTACGAGGCTGATATTCTGCCTGAAAAAGGGGTAAATTTCGAACCTGCACTTGCTCGGGATTTCTTCAAGGCTCTTTCAGACCAGGCAGGTCTCACAATGCATATTGAACTTAAGCGCTCTGGTGGCATGCACCATAGCCTCGAGGCTATTTTTAAGGCATGCGGAAGGGCACTCAAGCAAGCCATTTCAATTGATCCAAGGGTAAAGGGAATTCCAAGCACAAAGGGACTAATCTGATGGTGACAATCGCAATATTAGACTATGGCATGGGGAACTTGAGAAGTATTGAAAAAGGATTTGAAAAAGTCGGATTTGACGCACGGATAATAGGTAATGGAGAAGAAATAAAACCATACGATGCACTTGTTGTTCCAGGAGTAGGTGCATTCGGCGATGCAATGAGGAACCTCGAAAGGTCAGGTTCGGATAAGGCGATCCTTGATTACGTGGCTAGCGGGAAAAAAGTTCTTGGGATATGCCTTGGAATGCAGCTTTTTTTTGAGGAAAGCGAAGAGCACGGGTTAAGGAAAGGCCTTGGCATCATCAAAGGACGAGTCGAAAGGCTTCCAGGTAACGTTAAGGTACCGCATATGGGCTGGAATATTGTCCTAATAAAGAAAATATGCCCAATCTTTCATAAAATCCAAAGCGGCTCGAGATTCTATTTTGTCCATTCATATTACTGTAAACCAAACGATGAATCCTGTGTTATAGCAACCACTCCATACGGAGTGGAATTTGCAAGTGCGGTCAACAAAGAAAACGTCTGGGGGGTTCAATTTCACCCGGAAAAGAGTAGTACTTCTGGCCTTAAAATACTAGAGAATTTCGGGAAGATGGTGGTATCTTAAATGCCCTTCCAAGTAATCCCTGCAGTTGACATTAGCGATAAGAAGTGCGTAAGGCTCTATCGTGGTAATCCTGAATACTCTACTGTGTTTTCCGAAGACCCACTTGAGGTATCTCTTCACTGGGAGCAAGAAGGAGCAAGCCTCCTTCATGTTGTTGACATCGATGGGGCCATGACCGGGAAACCGGTTAACTTTGATATCATCTCTAAGATAATTAAATCATTGTCTATACCGGTACAGTTAGGTGGTGGATTGAGGGATACTGAATCGGTAATGAAATACATAGACGCAGGTGCTTTTAGAATAATCCTTGGCACCAGAGCGCTAACAGACAATGAATGGCTTGAAAGAATTCTTGATGCTTTTGGCGAAAAGGTTGTAGTTGGACTCGATGTAAAAGAGGGTAGACTCGCTTTACACGGCTGGAAAGAAAAATTGGAGTTGAACCCATTTGTTGCTGTTGGGGAACTTGAGAATTTTGGCGTCAAAAGAATTATCTATACGGATGTCTCAAGGGATGGGACACTTCAAGGACCCGACTATAATGGAATTGAGAGTCTTTCAAAGTCAACTAACTTGCGCATAATCGCATCGGGTGGAATAAGCAAAGTCGCCGATATCGTGAAACTCTCTTCCTTAGAGAAAAATGGCGTTGAGGGAGTCATTGTTGGAATGGCACTATATATGAATAAATTCACTTTGGGAGAAGCCATTCGAGCTTTAAAAAGTAGAGGTTCCTGATGCTTGCCAAACGAATTATTCCATGCCTTGATGTAGAGGGCGGAAGGGTTGTAAAGGGAATACATTTTGTGAACTTGCGAGATGCAGGCGACCCGGTAGAGCTTGCGGCATACTACGATAGGGAAGGTGCAGATGAACTCGTTTTCCTGGACATAACTGCATCCCACGAGAATAGACAAACCCTTATTGAACTTGCAGGAAGAGTAGGTGAAGAAGTTTTCATACCTTACACAATCGGCGGAGGAATATCTTCCCTTGAAGATATAAGGACAATATTGAAGGCAGGGGCAGACAAGATTTCCATAAACACTGCTGCAGTTCAGAATCCAGAACTTATAAGCCTTGCTTCAGAAAAATTTGGCAGCCAGTGCATTGTTGTAGCAATTGATGCAAAGAAGAGAGAAGATGGTTATTGGGAAGTATTTACCCATGGTGGAAGAGTTGCAACGGGAATCGAACTTATTGAATGGGCATTAAAGGCTGAGAAACTTGGTGCGGGAGAAATTCTACTAACGAGCATGGATAGGGACGGCACCAAACTTGGCTATGACATACCTATGACAAAAGCAGTCTGCGAAAATGTTTCAATTCCAGTTATTGCAAGCGGTGGAGCGGGGAATCTTGAGCATCTTGCTGAAGTTATCGAAAAAACAGGGTGTGATGCAGTTCTGGCGGCAAGTATATTCCACTATGGTGAAAACACAATAGCAGAAGCAAAACGCTATCTTGCTTCAAGAGGTATCGAAGTAAGAGCTTAAATTAATTTATCCTCGTTTGTTCTGCTTAATTGTATTAATGCTATAAAATATAGGTATAAACAATTTTGGAGTATCGCATAGGAGCAGGTGCAAGATTTAGTCGAAATTAGTAAGTTGCAGGAGCATGCTGAGCAGGTAATGGTGGTTGATTCTTATGAGGATTCATGAGGCTTCACGCGTAAAATTAGAGTTCTTTGCATCTTTGATACTTATTGCATTGCTCATTCTTTCATCAGGATGCGGCGTGAAACCCGGAGCAAAGGGGCCAATTAAGATTGGCGTCGTGCTTTCTATGACCGGCAATTATTCACAACTGGGCTTGCAGGAGATGCACTCCATCCGCCTATTTGAGGAAAAGTTAAACAAGCATGGAGGAATAAAAGGGCGTAAGGTTCAGTTCATAATAGAAGATGATGAAAGCGATCCGGCAAAAGCAAGTGAAGCTGTATCAAAACTCATCAAAGACTATAATGTAATTGCTATCATTGGAGGAAGTAGCACAAGTAGCACGCTTTCCATGAAGCCCATTGTGGAGAAGAAAGAAATTCCCCTCATTTCTCTCGCAGCAGGCACCAAAATCACAAAGCCATTAAACAAATGGATATTCAGAGTAGCACCCACAAATGCAATGGCGATCCAAAAAATTTTTGACTACATCAAGAATGTTCTGAAGGCAAGAAGAATTGCAATTCTCCACGACAGAAATGCATTTGGAACACTTGGCTCAAACGAGACAAAATCTTATGCACAAAAAGAAGGAATCCAGATTGTATCAGTTGAAGATTATGGCTCAGCCGATACGGACATGAAGACACAACTTGAGAGAATCGAAAGAACAAGTGCTCAGGCAATATTGGTATGGGGGACAGACCCTGGTCCTGCTATAATTGCCAGGAACATTCAGGAACTTGGGATTAGAATTCCCCATTTGGAAAGCCACGGTATTGCAAGCAAGGAGTTCATTGAGCTTGCGGGTTCGGCCTCAAATGGTGTGGTTTTTCCAGCAGGAAGGCTACTTTTGCCCGAAACCATAACAGATCCAATGTGGAAAGATGCTATTGAGAAATTCAGGAGCGAATACAAAAAGAAGTACAAAACAGAAATTAGCACTTTTGCGGCACATGGGTATGATGCTGCCTTGATAGTGACAGAAGCATTAAGGAGAAATTCATCTTCGAGAGAAGCGCTAAGAGATGAGATAGAAAAGACAAAGGGCCTTGTCGGAATAGATGGGGTGTTTAATTACACTTCAAAGAACCATGATGGCCTTAGCCCTGACTACCTCATAATGATAAAAATAGTAAATGGAATGTGGACTCCTGCTGAATAAAAAAACAGTGTTGTTGGTCAGTCTAAACCTTAATCTTTCCGTAGATGAAAGGTGATAGAATTCTCATGAGGGAAATTTTCTATCTTTTTGCTTTGTATCTTTGAAACTGGTAAAAGGTGAAAAGGAGTGCGAAAAATGAAAAATGAAATTTCGGAGTTTAGAGTTGAAGACTTAAAGTACGACGATAAAGGATTGATACCGGCCATAATACAGGATTCCAAGACAAAAAGAGTACTCATGTTGGCATATATGAACTCCGAGTCCCTAAGGCGAACCATTGATTCAAAACGTACATGGTTTTTCTCGAGAAGCAGGAGTGAGCTTTGGCCCAAGGGTGAGACGAGTGGCAACATCCAGCATGTGAAACACATCTATTATGATTGTGACGCTGATGCACTTCTTGTAGAGGTTGATCAAGTCGGCGTTGCCTGTCATACAGGCGAATACAGCTGTTTTTATCGTGAAATCCCAATCGATTAACGCATATATGAGAAGTAGAGTGTCCTTAGTTATTCCAAAATAAAATCACATATTCCGAAACGAGAGCTCCTTGCAAATGATAATTTAGCGGTTTTTAAATCTTACCAATATGAAAAGGTTTTGCTATAATCAAAGAAGTGGCGATCCCGTTCAAAACCGGTGGTAAGAACTTGCCGTTTGAAAACCTGGAACCCGAAATCCGTGAATTTATAGACAAGTATATTGACAGCTTCGTAACCTGGGATGTTCTTAACTATTTTCATGAGAATCCCGAGGTAGAATGCAATCTATCAATCATTTCAAGTGAAATTGGAAGACATCCGCCAAAAGTCGAGCCTTCACTTTCAATTCTTACCGAAATGGGTGTTCTATTTGAAGAATCAGGAGAAGAAGGTGATGTTCAATACAAATATGTTGCCTCAGCAGAATTTCGTGCCAAAATGGAAAAATTAGTTACCTTGACTAATGATCGAACAAACCGCCTGGCAATTGTTAGCCTCATTTTGCAGAAAGAATCAAGAAGACTTTAAACACTCGATTCGTTGACATGATAAAGGTCGTCTCTTAAAATCCATATAGAGCGGGAATAGCTCAGCAGGTAGAGCGCCACCTTGCCAAGGTGGAGGTCGCGGGTTCGAGCCCCGTTTCCCGCTCCAGTTCAGGCGGCGTAGCCAAGTGGCAAGGCAGAGGTCTGCAAAACCTCCATCGGCGGTTCGATTCCGCCCGCCGCCTCCATTTCATGGATTCAATCCTCGGACGAATTATCTAAACTGTGACCATTTTTGCCACTATCGCACTCCACAACAACCTTGTTACCCTTCTTAACAAGCAGGTAATAATGTTTTGTTGCAGGACATCTTGGAGCCTCATCAAGGTATGCATCTTCCACGAGCGGATGAGAAGAATTCAGTCTTCCGCAAGGAGGATATTCTTTGGTGATACTATGGTACTGAACAATCGCACTTTCTATTTTCCTCATGTTCTTTCTACATATACCTGCTTGAACCTTTTCTTTGAATTCTGGACTTGCGGGAAGCGAAACAGTAAGTGCAACAGAAATAGCAAAAAGAATGCCAACAAGGCCAATAAGCGCAATAACAAAAAGTTTTGAATTAGAACGCCGCTTATGATATCTACTTTTTTGCAGGAGAGCAAAATACCTTTCTACCTGTTCTGGGCCGCCTGTTCTGCAATCGCTACAATATTCCTGCCCTTGTGGTATTTCTCTCCCGCATTTAAGACAAACAGTCACCGAAATTTAGCCTCCATCGTGTCTAGGTTCAGAAACATGGTGGACACCTCCTATAATCAGTTTTGTTTAAAACGAAACACGGAGGTGCCCAATGAGAGGTTCAATAGGAACCGCAACTGGTATCTATCATACCAGACTGCCAAAGC
>Ga0315298_1007792_pt1 | contig 13927 bp, 12 predicted proteins | sample WHS_1_MG_FD_203077 | JGI IMG/M metagenome (GOLD analysis project Ga0315298, IMG submission 203077) | Extremophilic microbial mat communities from Washburn Hot Springs, YNP, Wyoming, USA - WHS_1_MG | ecosystem: Environmental > Aquatic > Thermal springs > Hot (42-90C) | place: USA: Wyoming...
TGATCCGCTGCATCCGCTCCGCCTGTTCGGCCATGATGGCGAGGAAGCGCGGCAGGGCCTCGGCATCGCCCAGGGCGGGGCCGCGCAGGGTTTCGATGAAGCCGATCAGGCTGGTCAGCGGCGTGCGTAGCTCGTGGCTCGCATTGGCCACGAAATCGGCCCGCATCCGGTTCAGCTCGCGCTCGCGCGTGCGGTCGGCCAGCAGGATGTAGATCGGCGCGGCGCGGCCGGTATCGCCGCTGCGGATGACGGTCGCGTCGAGGTCGCGCGGCACCGGGGTGGCGAGCGAGATGGTCGCGCGCACCGGCTGCTCGGCCAGTTCGACCTCCGCCAGCGCGGCGCGGAGCTGCGGATGGCGGAGCAGGGCGGATTCCTCGGCGCCATAGGCGCGGACCGCCGCGGGATTCCGCCAGACGATGCGCCGCGCGCCGGGCGGGCCGTCGAGCTGGAACAGCGCGTCGGGCAGGCGGTTGAGCAGCGAATGGCTGTAATTCGCATCGGCGGTGACGGCCTCGCGGGACTGGCGCTCGGCCGCGATCGTGTGGATGATGCGTTGGGCGAGATTGGTGAGCCCGGGCGTGATCAGCCGGAGTTCGGCGGGAGCCGAGGCGGCGAGCGCCTCGCTGAAGCGCCGCAGGTCGCGCGCGAGCACGACGCCGGCGGCGACCGACCAGACGGCGCAGCCGGCGAGCCAGCCGGCACCTTCCCAGGCGGGAATTGCGCCGGCCAGCATCAGCGCGACGAGTACCGCCGCGGGCGGGCCGCCGAGCCAGGCCGCGATCGTGGCGATCGGACGCCGCATGAGGGCCCCGTCAGGCGTTCGGCGGCGATGCCGGCGAGGGCAGCGTCTGCGGCGCCGGCGAGACGATCTTCGGTCCGCCGGGTTCGACGCGGAACACCGCGAGGCCGCGCTCCACATGTCCGTCCGGCAGCAGCCGCATCACGCCGTCGGTGCCGGCGAAGCCGGTCGGGTTGGTGAGGACCGCGGTGGTATAGCCGCCCTCATGCGCGGCCAGCACCGCGATCGCCGCGGCGTCGAACGCGACCTTGTCGATCGAGGGCGGCTTGCCGCCGCCATAGGTCGCCTCGAATTTCTGTTCGAAGGGAAGGCCGGCGGCGGGATCGGGCGCGGCATAGAGCGCGCCGCGCAGCGCATCGTGCGTGGCCATCGCCTTCGCCTTGCTGGCCCAGAGCGCCGGGCCGAGCAGCTGCACCTGCGGCGGGCCGGCCTCGTAATAGGGCAGGAAGGTCTGCAGTTCGGCCAGATCCTCGCCGGTCGCGCCGAGCAGGAGCGCATCGAAGGGGGGCGGCGGCACCGGCTCGGTGCGCAGCTTGTCGGCGAGGCGCCGGCCGGCCGCATTGTCCTGGTCGCGGGCGGCGCGGATCCGGGCCATCAGTCCGGCGCCGCGGCTGTCGAATTGCGAGATGCTGCGGGTCGTCGCGTTCAGGCTGGCAAAGGAGGCGGAGTAATAGCCGATGCGCGGTGGCGGCGTGCCGAGACGCGCCGCGGTCTGGCGCAGGGCGGCGGCCATGAGCCGGCCGAACTGGCCTTCCGGCAGGATCGCGGCCGTGCGGGTGCGCCCGCTCTCGATCGCGTAGGACACGACCCGGCTGACCTGCTGGTCCGGCGAGATGCCCATCGGCCAGACGCCGGGTTGCGCGATGCTGTTGTCGTTGGTGAAGGCCAGGACATTGACGCCCGCGGCCTGGGCGATCGGCGCAACGGCCTGGGTCTCGCCCTTGGTGAGCGGGCCGAGGATGAGGCCGGCGCCATCGTTGATCGCGGCATGCGCGGCGGCGGCGGCGCCCGAGGGCGTGCCGCCGGTATTCTCGATGTCGAGTCGCGGCGCGCCATGGGCGGAAAAGGCGAGCTTGACGGATTGCTCGATCGACCGGCCGATCCCGGCATAGGGCCCGCTGAGCGGCACCAGAAGCGCCACGGGGCCGTGCCGCTGGCCCAGATCGGGGCTGGTCATGCCCTGGGCCGTCCCCCCGACGTTCGAGACCGGGGGGGACGTCACGGTGCTGCATCCCGCCAGCGCCAGGGCCGCCAAGGTTGCCAATACCAGTGTCACAGGCGTTAATGTCCGGCGTGACATCCGAAACTCCTTCCTCATCATCCGACGCGCTCTCCCGCCGGCCACCCGATCTTGTGCTGGTTTCCACGCCAATCGGCAACCTCGGCGATCTGTCGCCGCGCGCGGTCGTGGCGCTGCGCGACGCCGACATGATATTGTGCGAGGATACAAGGGTTACAGCGCCCCTGCTGGCCCAGCACGGCATCGTCACGAAACTGCAGTCGTTCCATGATCATAACGAGGAATCGCGGACCGCGTCGCTGATCGCGATGATGCAGGACGGGCGGCGGCTGGCGCTGGTCAGCGATGCCGGCGCGCCGCTGATCGCCGATCCCGGATACCGTCTGGTGCGCGCCGCCATCGAGGCGGGGCTCGCGGTCAGCGCCGTGCCGGGGCCGAATGCCGCGCTCATGGCGCTGGCGCTGTCCGGCCTGCCGCCGCATCCCTTCCTGTTCAATGGCTTCCTGCCGCCGCGCGCGGCCGCTCGGCGCAGCGCGCTGCAGCGGGTGGTCGCCGCCGAGCATGCCGGACTGTCGGCGACGCTGGTCTTCTACGAGGCGCCTCACCGGCTGGCCGCCTGCCTTGAGGACTGTCTGGCCGTGCTTGGCGACCGCCCCGCCGCCGTGGGGCGGGAGCTGACGAAGCGATTCGAGGAGGTGCGGCGCGGCGGGCTCGCGGCGCTCGCGGCGCATTACGCGGCCCATGAGGCGCGCGGCGAGATCACGCTGGTGATCGGGCCGGCGCCGCAGACGAGCGCTTCGGAGGAGGAGCTGGACGAGGCGCTCGGCGAGGCCCTCGCGCGGATGACGATCAGGGATGCCGCGGCCTTCGTGGCGCGGGAACTCGACCTGCCGCGCAAGCAGGTCTATGCGCGCGCGCTCAGCCTGAAGGCGGGCTCACCGTGAGCCGGAGCAGTTCCGGATGGAACAGGTAAGGCACCGCATACAGGATCGCGACGCCCAGGTTCACGACGAGCAGCAGGGCGATCGCCTTCCACCAGTTGGTCTTGAGGCCGGTGCGCAGGATGAAGGCCTGCAGCCATAGCATGTAGGCCCCGATCAGGCCGGCGGACATCGCGAGCGCGGCCGGCAGGCCGACGCCCATCGACACCAGCCCGTCATTGACCACCATGGCGGCCGGGATGAGCACGAAGATGATCCAGATCGACCAGTTGAGCGCCGTGCTGGTGGTCAGCCACCGTTCCTGCCGGCCGAGCCGCCGCGCGGCGAACTCGACGATCACCGGCTGGAGCAGGACGCCGCAGAGGCGGGAGAGCATCAGCGACGCGGCATAGACCCAGTATCCGCGCAGGCCGAGCAGGGCGGCGCCGACCAGCGGAAACGCGATGAGGGGCGCGATCGACGCGGAAAACGCGGCCGGGGTGTTGCGGAATTCCCGGAACGCCTCGACCCGCCCGAGCGCTAGGCCGACCAGACCGCGCAGCGTGCCGAGGACCGAGGTGGCGAAGCCGTCGTTGCCGTTCATCGGAACACGCGGTCCAGGATCCGGCCGTAGATTTCGGCCAGCGCGCGCAACTCGCTCACCGGCACGGCCTCGTCCACCCGGTGCATCGAGGTGCCGACCAGGCCGAATTCGCCGACGGGGCAGTGCGCGGCGATGAAGCGGGCATCCGACGTGCCGCCGCCGGTGTCGAGCTTCGGCGTGATGCCGGTCACCGCCGCCACCGCCTCGCTGAACAGCGTGGTCACGGGGCCGGGTTCGGTCAGGAAGGCCTCGCCGCTGATGCCGATGTCGCAGGCGGCGCCGGGGGCGTGGCGGGCCACGGTATCGCGGATCCAGGCGGCGAGATCGGGGCCGGTGTGGCGGTCGTTGAAACGGATGTTCAGCCGGGCCGAGGCGCTCGCCGGGATCACGTTGCCGGCCTTGTTTCCGGTATCGACGCTGGTGATCTGCAGCGATGAGGGCTCGAACCACGCGGTTCCCTCGTCCAGCGTCGTGGCGCGCAGGGCTTCGAGTGCCGGAATCAGGCGATGGAGCGGATTGTCGGCCAGATGGGGATAGGCGACATGGCCTTGCACGCCGCGAACCGTCACATGCGCCGAAATCGAGCCGCGCCGGCCGATCTTGATCGTGTCGCCGAGCCGGGCGCGGCAGGTCGGCTCGCCGACCAGGCAGAATTCCGGCAGGGAACCGGAGGCGGCGAGATGGTCGAGAATGCGCCGGGTGCCGTCCACGGCATCGCCTTCCTCATCGCCGGTGATGAGGAGCGAGATCGTGCCTGCATGATTTGCCGGGCGGGCGGCGAGGGCGGCGACGAAGGCGGCGATGGCGCCCTTCATGTCGACCGCGCCGCGTCCGAACAGCAGGCCGTCCTCGATGACGGCCGCGAAGGGGTCGTGGCGCCACCCCTCGCCCGGCGGCACGACGTCGGTATGGCCGGCAAAGCCGAAATGCGGGCTGCCTGAGCCGCGGCGTGCGACGAGGTTGCTCACCTCGCCGAAGCGCAGCCATTCGATCGAGAAACCCAGGGCGTCCAGCGCCCTCGCGAGAACGGTCTGGGCGCCATCGTCCTCGGGGGTGACCGAGCGGCTGCGCAGCAGGTCCCGCGCGAGGGGAACGGGATCGGCCTCGGTCACGCCCGCAGCAACTCGTTGATCGCGGTCTTCGACCGTGTCTGGGCGTCGACCCGCTTGACGATCACGGCGCAGGCGAGGGACGGGCCCGGAGTTCCGTCCGGCAGCGGCTTGCCGGGCATGGTGCCCGGCACGACGACGGAATAGGCCGGCACGCGGCCATAGATCACTTCGCCGGTCGTCCGGTCGACGATTCGGGTGGAGGCGCCGAGGAACACGCCCATGGAGAGCACGGCGCCGCGCTCCACGATCACGCCTTCGGCAACTTCGGAGCGGGCGCCGATGAAGCAGTCGTCCTCGATGATCACGGGGTTGGCCTGCAGCGGCTCGAGCACGCCGCCGATTCCCACGCCGCCGCTGATGTGGCAGTTGCGGCCAACCTGCGCGCAGGAGCCCACCGTGGACCAGGTATCGATCATCGTGTCCTCGCCGACCCGGGCGCCGACATTGATGAAACAGGGCATCAGCACGGTATTGCGGCCGACATGCGCCGAATGGCGGACGACGGCGCCGGGCACCGCGCGGATGCCGGCGGCGGCGAAGCGCGCATCGTTCCAGTCGCCGAACTTCATCGGGACCTTGTCGAACACGGGCGCGCCGCCGGCGCCCGGCATGGTCCGGTTGGGCAGCAGGCGGAAGGACATGAGGATCGCCTGCTTGAGCCATTGATGGACGACCCAGCCGCCCGGGCCGGGCTCGGCAACCCTCAGTTCGCCCCGATCGAGACGGGCGAGCGCATCGCTGACGGCCTCCCGGTCGGATCCCTGATAGGCCGGACTGAGCTGGTCGCGGCGTTCCCAGGCGGCGGTGACGGCGGCGGCGAGTTGCGTGTGGTCCATCGGCAGGCGTTCCGTATCTTGTGTGGGCGCGACCATGCTGAGCAGGGTCGCGCCTGTCAATCCGGTGGTAATCCGTTGTTTACCTGATCCTGCGAAAACGCATCCATGACGAATCGGGCAGATTTTTCGACGGACTCGTATGCGAATGCCGGTTCGGCAGGCGGCGGAAATGCGGAGCGCTTCGACCGCCTGGTGCGCATGATCGAAAGCCTGGCCGGATTGCCGGATGCGACGACCGCCGGCTCGGCCGCCTGCGCCCTGCTGGCGGCGGAATTCGCCGATTCGGGCGTCTGTGTTGTCGCTCGTCCGGTCCTGCCGCCGACGGGAGCCGAGACCGTTCTGGCCGATTACCCCTACGGCATCGGCCTTGCCGACATGCCGGGGGGCGAATCGATCACCATTCCGGTCGATCTCGGCAACGTGACGGCCGGACGATCGGTCAGCGCCGCGCTCCTGGCATGGCGCAGCCCGGGAGACAGGCGGTTCACCGCAGCGGAAACGGAACTTCTGACCGCGATCGGCCCGCATCTGCGCACGCTCGTCGTGCGCCTGCTCGATGTCGCCGGTGGTGGCAAGCGTAATGCGCTCGACCCCGAAACGGGCTTGTGGCCGTTGCCGAGCTTTCTTGCGCAGGCCGATCGGCGGTTTGACCGGCTCGATATCGAGGAGCGGGTTGGCACCATGTTCGCCATTGGCTGGGTAAAGTCGGGCGGCGCGACCGGCTCCGAGGCGTCGTCGGCGGTCATTCGCGAATCGGCGGAAACGCTGCGTGACATGCTGCGGCCGAGCGACCTGATCGGCCGGATCGGGCCGACCCGGCTTGCCGCCTGGTGTGACGGCGTCGATCACCTGATTGCGGCCGAGCGTGGCGACCGGATCGTCGCAAGGCTTGATGCGATGCTGGCCGGCACCGGCCGTCATGCGGCCATCGGCATCGCGTCGCGCTGGGCGCGTTCGGGCGACGATCCAGCCACCGTGCTTGCCAATGCCCGCGCCGGACTTGAACAGGCACGGCTCACTTCGGCGGCGACAGGCCGGCCAGTGGTGCGGATTTGGCAATCCGAAATTTCCTAGTGTCCCGAATCTGAAATCCATCGGATTTCAGATTCAAAGTAGACGCTAGGAAAATCAATGATTTAGTAGCCTGCTTGTCCCTGAAATTCACCCACGAATTTCAGGGGCGGGATACTGGAGCATCATCTCCGTCAGCGGGTGGTCGGCGGGGCGCTGGCTTTTTTCGATGTTCGAGCGAGATAGCGCGCGATGTTGGCGCGCTGTTTGGCGAAGGTCCGGGCAAATACATGGCCTCCCTTGCCTGTCGCGACGAAGAACAGCGCGTCGGTGTCGGCGGGGTGAAGCACGGCGCGGATCGCTGCGAGACCCGGCGCGCAGATCGGCCCCGGCGGCAGGCCGTGGTGGCGATAGGTATTGTAGGGACTCGCGGTCGATAAATCGTGGTCGTCGACGCGGTGGGTGAGGGCGGTCGACCGGCCATGGGTGACGGCGAAGATCACTGTCGGGTCGGCCTGGAGCATCATGCCCTTGCCCAGCCGGTTCTCGTAGACCCCGGCGATTTTTGGCAGTTCCGCGGGAAGCGGCGTCTCCAGTTGCACGATCGAGGCGAGAATGAGCGCCTGCCGCGGGGATTGCAGCGGCAGGCCCTGGGCGCGCGATGCCCAGGCTTTCGCCAGCGCGGCTCGCATCGCCGTCTGCATGCGGGCAATGATGGCGGCTCGCCTTGTGCCGTAGGTATAATCATAGGTCTGCGGCAGCACGCTGCCCTCAGGCGGCGGTGCCACGTGGCCGGTGGCGTCCGGCAGGGCGTTGATGATGTCGGCGATCTGCACCGACGTCAGACCTTCGGGGATGGTTGCCTTGTGTTCCACTTCCGGCGCGAAGCGCAGCGTGCGCAGCACCGAACGCAGGCTGCCATGATCGATGAAACGGAATTCGCCGGAGCGGATCGGCCCTTGCCGGCTGGTGAGGAACGCCGCCACCTCGAAGATCAGGGGTGTGCGAATAACCTTCTTCCGCGCCAGCAGCCCGGCGACCTGCCTTGTGCTGCCGGGCGGGATGTAGATGTCGGCGGAGGCCGGGAGCGGGCCCGGGCCATCATAGGCCTGGTTGACGGCCATGCGGCCCAGCTGCAGCAGCACCAGAACGGTGAGCAGCAGGAGGATGAGGCGCCCGCTTCCCCGCATGCCCGCCGGGGCCAGGCTCAGCCTGGCTTGCGGAACAGGATCGAGGCGTTGGTGCCGCCGAAGCCGAAGCTGTTGGACAACACGATATCGATCTTGCGCTGCTGGGCGGTATGGGCGACGCGGTCGATCACGCTGGCGCGGCTCGGCTCGTCAAGATTGAGGGTTGGCGGGGCGATGCCGTCGCGCAGGGCGAGGATCGAGAAGATCGCCTCCACCGCGCCGGCGGCGCCGAGCAGGTGGCCGGTCGCCGATTTGGTCGAGGACATCGCCACGGTCTTCGCTGCGTCGCCGAACAGGTTTTCCACGGCTTCGAGTTCGAGGTCGTCGCCCATCGGGGTCGAGGTGCCGTGCGCGTTGATGTAGTCGACATCCGCCGGCGTGAGGCCGCCGGATTTCAGCGCCGCTTTCATCGCACGGAAGGCGCCGTCGTGATGCGGTGCGGGGGCGGTGATGTGGTGCGCGTCGCCGGACATGCCGTAGCCCGCGATCTCGGCGTAGATTTTCGCGCCGCGCCTCTTGGCGTGCTCGTATTCCTCGAGGAACAGCACGCCAGCGCCTTCGCCCATGACGAACCCGTCGCGGTCCTTGTCCCACGGGCGGGAGGCGGCCTTCGGATTGTCGTTGAACGCGGTGGACAGGGCGCGTGAGGCGCAGAACCCGGCGATGCCGATTTCACAGACGGCCCCTTCGGCGCCGCCGGCGAGCATGATGTCGGCATCGCCAAAGGCGATGAGCCGCGCGGCATCGCCGACAGCGTGAACGCCCGTGGCGCAGGCGGTGACCGCGGAATGGTTCGGTCCCTTGAGCCCGAACCGGATCGAGACGTGCCCCGACACGAGATTCACCAGGGCGGACGGAATGAAGAAGGGCGAAAGCCGGCGGGCCCGGCCCTCATGCACCATGACGGACGCTTCGTAGATGGTCTGCAGGCCGCCGATGCCGGAGCCGATCATCACGCCGGCGGCGCAACGCTCTTCTTCGGTCTCAGGTGTCCAGCCCGAATCCTCCATTGCCTCGACGGCCGCGGCCATGCCGAGATGGATGAAGCGGTCCATCTTCTTCTGTTCCTTGGGCGGAACCCACTCATTGAGGTCGAATCCGCCATCCGCCCGCGATCCCGCGGGCAGTTCGCCCGCGACCTTGCAGGGCAGCTCCGCCGGGTCGAACCCGGTTATCGGACCGATGCCCGATTCGCCGGCGACCAGACGCCGCCAGACATGCTCGACCCCGACCCCGAGCGGGCTCGCGATCCCCATGCCTGTCACCACGACCCGACGCATGTTCATGTCCCGTCCGCTACCCGACTTATTCGGCTTTCTTTTTCTCGATATAGTCGATGGCGTCCTTCACGGTGCCGATCTTTTCGGCGGCGTCCTCGGGGATTTCCACGCCGAAGGCTTCCTCGAAGGCCATCACCAGTTCGACGGTGTCGAGGCTGTCCGCGCCCAGATCGTCGATGAAGGAGGCTTCCGGGGTCACCTTGGCTTCGTCCACGCCGAGATGCTCGACGACGATCTTCTTAACTTTTTCGGCGACTTCACTCATCGAATTCGTGCTCCTGTAGCGATTATCGATCGTTGGGCGGTTTGAACCGGCGGCGTCGACCATCCCGCCACCGGTCGAATGGATAGCATGCGTTGATCATGCCGCACGAGGCTGGCGTCATGATCGCTGCGAAAGTCCGGCGCGCTTAGCATGGTTCGCCCGGTCGCGCCAACCGCGGCTCAGATCATGGCCATGCCGCCATTCACGTGCAGCACCGCGCCGGTGACCCAGGCGGCCGCGTCGGAGGCGAGATAGGCGACGGAGGCTGCGATATCCTCCGGCTTGCCGAGGCGGCCGAGCGGGATCTTGTCCGCAAGCGAGGCACGCTGCGCCTCGTTCAGGGCATCGGTCATCGCCGTCTCGACGAAGCCGGGGGCGACGAGATTGACCGTGATGTTGCGCGAGGCGACTTCCTGCGCCATCGCTTTGGTCATGCCGATCAGGCCGGCCTTGGCGGCGGCGTAGTTCACCTGGCCCGGGTTGCCGGTGCTGCCGACGATGCTGCCGATATTGATGATCCGCCCGCTGCGGCGGCGCATCATCCCCTTCATGACGGCACGGGAGAGGCGGAACGGCGCGGCAAGGTCGACGTCCATCACGCTGGCCCAGGCCTCGTCCGACATGCGCAGCAGAAGGCCGTCGCGGGTCAGGCCGGCATTGTTCACCAGGATGTCGATGTGGCCGAGAGCCGATTCGGCCGCGGCGATCAGCGCATCGGCGGCCTTCGGGTCGGACAGGTCGGCCGGGCAGACATGGGCGCGTTCGCCGAGTTCGGCGGCGAGCGCCGTGAGGTTTGCCTCGCGGGTGCCGGAGAGGGCGACGGCCGCGCCGAGGCCGTGCAGCGTGCGCGCAATCGCGGCGCCGATGCCGCCGGAGGCGCCGGTGACCAGCGCCGTGCGGCCTTCGAGCGAAAAGAGTTCAGCCGACATGCTTCGCCAACTCCTCGAGTTCGGCAGGTGTGCCGCAGGACAATGCTTCGGCGTCTGGCGCGATGCGCCGCGCGAGGCCGGAAAGCACCTTGCCCGCGCCGAGTTCGATGAAGCGGGTAACGCCGAGCGCGGTCATGGTGGCCACCGATTCGCGCCAGCGCACGGGTGCCGTCACCTGCTCGACGAGCTTGGCCACGATGTCCGCCGGGTCGGTCACCTTGGCCGCGGTCACGTTGGCGATCAGCGGCACGACCGGGGCATTGACCGCAACACCCGCGAGCGCCTCGCGCATCGCCTCGGCCGCGGGGGCCATCAGCGCGCAATGGAACGGGGCGGAGACCGGCAGTTTCAGGGCGCGCTTGACGCCGCGGCCACGGGCGATCTCGATCGCCCGGTCAACGGCGGTGGCGGTGCCGGAAATCACGACCTGGCCGCCGCCGTTGTCGTTGGCGACGGAGACGACCTCGTGTCCGTCCGGACCTTCGGCGGCCTCGGTGCAGATCGATTCGGCGGCGTCGAGCTCGACGCCGAGCAGCGCGGCCATCGCCCCCAGGCCGGGCGGCACGGCCTTCTGCATCGCGTTGCCGCGGATCCTGAGCAGGCGGGCGGCATCGGCCAGGGCGAAGGTGCCGGCGGCGGCGAGCGCCGAATATTCGCCGAGCGAATGGCCGGCGACCACAGCCGCGCGGTCGGCAATGCGGATCCCGGCTTCCTTCTCGAGGCAGCGCAGCACCGCGATCGACATCGCCATCAGCGCCGGCTGGGCATTCTCGGTGAGGGTCAGTTCCTCGGCCGGCCCCTCGAACATCAGGCGGGAGAGTTTCTGCTTGAGAACCTCGTCCACTTCCTCGAACACCTCGCGCGCCGGCGCGAAGGCGGCCGCGAGGTCGCGCCCCATGCCCACGACCTGGCTGCCCTGTCCTGGAAAGATGAAGGCGTTTACCGCCATGCTCCGTTTCTCCTGTCGTGTCGGCGACGTGGCCGGCGGCGTTCCGCCCGTCCGGGCGGTCCCGTGTTTACATGCGCTGACGGAGGCGCGGGGTAGATGCAGCGCGCGCGCAAGTCAATCTTTCGTCAACCTCCCGGTATCCATTTGTTCAGAAATGCCGCTCGAACACCCGGATCACGTCGCCCGGCTCGATCAGGGCGGAGACCGGCGCGCGATATTCGCGGGGGGTGCCGCCGGTCACCCGGATCACGCCCACTTCCGATTCCGCCGCCCGATAGGTGAACCCGCCGGCAAGGGAGACGGCGGCCAGCACCGTCATGCCCGGTTCGAACGCATACTGGTCGGGCTTGTTCACCTCGCCGAGGATCGAGAACGGGCGATAGGCCTTCACCTCCACCGCCACGGCCGGATGGCGCAGGATGCCCTTCGCCACCAGCGCGCGCGCGATGGCGCGGCGCAGCGCCGCCGTGGTCCGGCCGGCGGCGCGCACCGGGCCGAGCAGCGGCAGGTCGATCATGCCGGAGGCGTCGACGAGGTAGGTTGCCGTGAGCTGCTTCTGGCCGAACACGACGACGCGCAGACGGTCGCCTGTGCCGAGCCGATAGCCTCCGGGCGGGGCGGGCGGCAGGGGCGGCAGGCCGCTCCAGGCCGCGCAGCCGGACAACAAAGCCGGTGCGGCGAGGGCGGACACGGCCGTGGCGAGCAGATGGCGACGTGTTTCGCGGCGGAATTTCGGCATCACATGCAACCCTCGCCAGAAAATCGGCAAAATATACAACTTAAAATTGACTTAATTTCGTGTCGCAGACAGAATGCACAGGCAAGGGTTGGCTTTGCAAACCGGGCAGGTTTCCCGGTGAAGAGGAATCGGTTCTGAAATGGACACGGCGGCAAAAGCGCGAGATCGGGTCCGGCAGGTTGGGCTGTCAGCCGATCCGGTCGATGCATTCCGCGCCGTTCGCCGGCACTGGCGTCTTGCCGCGCTGGTCGCGTTTGGCCTGCCGTTACTGGCGCTCGTCGCGCTTTCGCGCATGCAGCCCGTTTTCACGGCGACCGGAGCGCTGCTTTACAATCCTGTCGATTTCAACCCGAAGTTGCTGCGCGGCGTCGTCGAGACGCGGCAGGTCACCGATGCGCTGATGGCCAGCCAGGCCGCCATACTGAAAAGCCCGACCCTGATGGGGCGCGTCATCGACGGGCTCGATCTGGGCGTCGACCCGGAATTCGACCCCGCGCGGCAGCGCCCGTCGCTGTTGCGGCGCTGGCTCGGCAGGACCGGTCCGCAGCGGCCGCTCGCGCCCGATGCGTTGCGCGACGCGGTCACCGCCCGGTTTCACATCGACGTGCCTGCCGGTTCTCAGTTGATCGACGTATCCTTCACCGCCCACGATCCGGCGCTGGCGGCGCGGGCGGTGAACGCCGCCATGGCCGCCTATCTCGCCAGGGAGCGCCGCGAAAGCCTCGCGGTGCTGGACCGCGCTCAGGCCTGGCTCGGCCAGCGGGCAAAGGCGACGGCGCATCGGCTCGAGGCTCTGGATGTCGCGATCGCGCGCGAACGGGCGCGCAGCGGCACGGTGCGCGGCGCGGGCGCGGCGCCGCTGACGAACGAGGAGGCGGGGCAGCTGACCGGCAGCCTTGCGGCCGCGCGGGCCGACCTTGCGGCCGCGCGGGCGCGTCTTGCGGCGTTGAATGGCGGTAGCGAGGCCGAAGCCGCGGCCGCCGTTGCGCCGGAGATCGCGCCGATGCGCGCGAGAGAGGCGGAACTGGCCGCGAAACTGCGCGCGCTCGGCAGCACCGAAGGGCCAAACTATCCCGATATCCGCGCGACGAAGCGCGCCCTCGCCGCATTGCGCGGCCAGATCGCGGCGGAGACGGGGCGGTTGATCACGGCAGACAGGATGCGCGCCGCCGCCGCGGCGGCGCGGGTGAAAAGTCTGAAAGCGGAACTCGCGGCCGTGCGCGACCGGGCGGCGGCGCAGTCGGTCCGGGCGGCGCCGCTGGCCCGCCTCGAGGAAGAGCGCACGGCCGAAAGCGACCTGCTGCGCGCGCAGACCGAGCAGATCGGCACGCTCGAGAGCCATAGCGCGCTGACCCGGCCCGATGCGCGGATCATCGCCGCGGCCACCCGCCCGCTGCAGCCGAGCGGCCCGCGCAGCGCGGCGATCCTCTCCGGCGCGGTCCTGCTCGGGCTCTGCCTTGGCGTGCTGGCCGCTCTGCTGGCGGATTCGCTGAACGGAAGTTTCCGTTCCGGCGGGCAGGTCCGCGAGGCGCTGGAATTGCCCTGCATGGCATTGCTGCCCGAGGTCGGGCGGCGTGAGCGTCGCGGCCTGTCCGTGCCCGACTATGCGCGCCGTTACCCGTTTTCCGCCTTCGCCGAGCAGATCCGCGCGCTGCGAACCGGCCTCTGGCTTGCTCCCGGCGCCCCGCGCAGCCTGGCCGTCACGGCGGCGCGGCCGGGCGAGGGCAAGACGACGCTGGCGGTCAGCCTCGCCCTGTCGGTTGCGGCGAGCGGGGCGCGGGTTCTCGTGATCGACTGCGACATCCGGCAGCCGAGTTTCGACATGATCTTCGGGCTCGGCGGTCTGCCCGGACTGACCGACCACCTCGCCGGGCGAGCGACCCTGGAGGCCGCGATTCATCGACCGGCGCTGGAGGAGGGGGGCAACCTGCCAGACGTGATGCCCGCCGGGGCCGTGGCGACCGAGGCGCTGGCTCTCTTCATGTCCGACCGGCTGGGCCGGTTGATGGCGGAACTGCACGGGCGCTACGATCTCGTGGTTCTCGATCTGCCG
>Ga0315298_1007795_pt1 | contig 13926 bp, 8 predicted proteins | sample WHS_1_MG_FD_203077 | JGI IMG/M metagenome (GOLD analysis project Ga0315298, IMG submission 203077) | Extremophilic microbial mat communities from Washburn Hot Springs, YNP, Wyoming, USA - WHS_1_MG | ecosystem: Environmental > Aquatic > Thermal springs > Hot (42-90C) | place: USA: Wyoming...
AGGAGAAGATTTTGAATTAGTGGTCAGATTACGCCGGTATATGCACGAAGTTGAAAAGAAACGCTATCGTGTTGCGTTTATCCCCGATCCGTTATGTTGGACTGAGGTGCCTGAAAGCTATCGTATTTTATCACGACAACGAAACCGCTGGACACGCGGTGCGATCGATACTATTTTGAAACACAAAAAGATGATGTTGAATCCCAAATATGGATTGATCGGGATGGTAAGCTTTCCAAATTGGGTGTTCTTTGAATGGTTAGCGCCAATTATCCAAGCGACTGGCATTATTTACACCGTCGTTCTTTTATTTTTTGGACTGGCTAATGCCATGGTGATGATTACGTTGCTGCTATTTGTTTTGACATTTTCTATTATGTACTCATTATTTGCCGTTTTATTTGAAGCTTACACTTTTCATAAATATCATGGCATGGGTTATGTGGGGCAATCGATTCTATTTGTCTTTTTGGAAATGCTTTTTTATCAGCCATTAAATATGTATTTTGCCTTAACAGGAAATTTTGATTTTTTCTTCAGAAAAAAGAAAAAAGGATGGGGCGTCATGACCAGAACAGGCTTCTCAAAGAAAAAAAAGGAATAACCGCTTAAAAAACAATCAATATGGACTCATCAAAATCGATTTTCAAATCAGAATTCAATTGGGATAGCAGTTGTTTATTGGATATTCCTTTAATTGACAACCAACACCAACGATTTTTCCATTTGTTTGATACGTTATCAGAACTGATTTCCAAAAATGAATTCGGCAACCATCTTTGGGAAATTGTTGACGAGTTAGAAAAATACACCCATTATCATTTTACCACGGAGGAAAATCTGTTGGTTGAAGCTCACATTGCCGAATCCGAAATCAAATTGCATCAATCACAACATCAAATATTTATTCAAAAAGTGGAAGAATTTAGAATGGCTTTACGATATAATAATGTAGTGTTGCCTGAACAGATGATTCAATTCATGCGAAAATGGTTCTTAATGCACATCAAAGTAACCGATGCAAAAAATGCCGTTGAGATAAAAAGCTATTTAAAGGGCAAAAGCGCCTAAATGAATCAATGGAGAGATAGCTTTCCTCCAATTTGCAGCGATCAAAAATTCATGAACAATTGCCTCTCGCAACTTGCAGCAGCCTGAAAACGGTTGTAGATTGCTTCTCGCAACTTGCAGCAACCCGAAAACGTTTGTAGATTGGTTCTCGCAACTTGCAGCAACTCGAAAACGGGCGTAGATTGCCTCTCGCAATTTGCAGCGACTTAAAAACGTTTGTAGATTGGTTCTCGCAACGTGCAGCAGCCTGAAAACGGACGTTGTCACCTTCCTGCAACTTTGCGGCTGCTCAGATTACATGAACGACTGTTTTATGAGCGAAATGAACTATCTCTTTTAGTGAGGTCTTCACCCGGAGTGAAGACCTCACTATTGCTTGTATTAGCCAAAGGTTAAAACAGCAGATTTGGATAAAAACAGTGTGACAATCCGCTACAATGTACTAAATTTGCCGGATACCATTCAGCTCGGGAATGGACGGCAGATTATCAACAGCTACGATGCCGGCGGGCACAGGCTGACAACACAGTACTACACTCCGATCGGTACGGTGATCGTAACACAGGGAAACATTCATGGAAGCTATACCACGGCAAATTCCGTGTTGCTGCTGGATGATTATTGCGGCAGCTACCTGTATGAGAACGGAACCAGCGCCAGCGTGCATCCACTCACCAAGATACTGACACCGGAAGGGTACATCGATATGAGTACTTCGGGTTACCCTTATTGCTACTTTAAGCAAGACCACCTGGGCAGCAACCGTGAGGTGACGTCCTACGCAGGAACAACAGGTACCGTGATGCAACAGACGGAGTACTATCCTTCGGGTACTGCTTACGTGGAAGGAACGGGAGCAGGCGTTCAGCCTTTCAAGTTCACAGGCAAAGAGCTGATCACGATGCACGGCCTCAACTGGCAGGACTTCGGAGCACGATGGTTAGACAACGTCAGGATGCAATGGACAACGATGGATCCACTAAAACCCATTGACTTCAATGTAAGTCATCGATCAACAAAACTTCGGGAGCATCGTCGCTATTTTTAAAGCAACTTTTTGATTAAACCGTTGTTTTTTGCAAAAAATCACTATCTTTGCCGCAATTCATCCGTTTATTTTTATTTTTTTACACTAATGTCGGATAAACTCCGATGATGAATCATCCTTTTGAGCATGAATGTGATGATCCATTCATTTTATTATTTGACCCATTAACCAAAACCGCATGAAAAAAGGAATTCTCTTTTTAACTATGATCTTTTGGCTGCATCAACTCCAATTGATGGCCGTTTCGGCTTATCCGTATCCGGTAGTCATCACTCAACCTGACGGAACAAAAATCACAGTCATTCAAAAAGGTGACGAGTACCTCCATTGGTTAGAAAGTACTGACGGCAAAATGTTGATTCGTGACCAACGGGGCTATCTTACGTATGCCATGCGCAATGGACAAGGTGATATTGTATCGTCGCAAGTAGTAGCCCACAATGTAACGCAGCGCACGGCGGCTGAAGATCAATTTCTTGCCGCACAGCCGCAGAAAGTCTTCTATTCATCCACTCAATTGAATGCTATTGTGAAAGCCGCCAACCTACAACGGGAACAAGCGCTTCAAAATGCACCGACTCCGGCCGGTAACATCAAAATATTAGTTGTTCTCATGGGTTTCCCCGACACCACTTTTACTTTATCCAATTCGGCTTACAACAACTGTTTCAATCAATCGGGATACAATGTAAACAACTCACAAGGATCGGTAAAGGACTATTTCACGGCCAATTCGTACGGAAAAGTAACAATGAATTTTGATGTGTATGGTCCTTACACGAGCAACCATCCATACAGTTTTTACGGAACGGACACCGGCATAGCCGGAACGGATCAATATCCCGACTCGTTGGTGTATGAGGCCATTGTTGCTGTACACAATGCTAATCCTTCGCTTAATTTTTCACAATATGCGGGGATTCATGTGGTTTTTGCCGGACATGGGCAGGAATTTTCAGGAGTTAAAAGCACGGCAATATGGTCACATGAAGGCTTTATTACCCCGCCAAGCTATTGCAGCATCACACGTTATGCCATGACGCCTGAATTTTATGGCAATTATTACACTCCAACAACCATCAACACCATTGGCGTTGTTTGTCATGAGTTAACCCATGTGCTTGGAGCACCTGATTTCTACGATACCAATTACAACAACACCGGCGACGGCTCCTACACCGGATCGGGAAAGTGGGATCTGATGGGCGAAGGGAACTGGAATTATTTAGGAAACAGTTACAGCGGAACTTGCCCGGCCGATATTAACATGTATCAGAAAATCCAATTCGGCTGGGTTACTCCCATTGCCTTGATCAGCCCGCAATCAATCAGCGGCATGCCCAATTCGGCTCAAAATGCCACCGCGTATTTGGTTCGCACGGCTACTCAAAATGAACGTTACATTCTGGAAAACCGTCAGCAGGTAGGATTTGATGCTGCGGTTCCGGGTCATGGATTGTTGATTTGGCATGCTTCGCAGGATGTCAATGACATTTTTTATGACATCAACATTACCCATCCGCAAAAAATGTATCCCGTATGTGCTTCGGCTACCTCTGCTCAACCATCGGCCATTGTCTCTTCTTATGGGAGTATCAATTCATCGGGATGTCCTTTCCCGGGCACTTCGTCTAAAACGTCCTTTACCAACCTTACTACTCCGGCGCTTTTGGCATGGAACGGAAGTTACAATAACACCCCGATCACTAACATCACCGAAAACAGCAGCAATAAAACCATTTCATTTCAATACATGCAAGGCATCGATGTGGCGCCGGCTCCACCATTATTAACCGACACACTCAAAAATAGTAAATTAGTCCTTCGTTGGACCAAACCCACCGGATGGCCTTTGATTGCCGACACGACTCAAGAACAGCATTGGGATGGGGCTTGTTCCGATGGTTATTTAACTTACGGGCAAAAATTGAACATCATTTGTGCGCAACAGTTCAATGCCGCTGCCTTGACAAACTATGTCGGGAAACAATGGACTGCCATTAAGTTTTTTCCCGCCGACAGTTCTGCCACGGCTTATTACCTGAAAATCTATACTGTTTCGGGTTCAACCGCAATCAGAGTGGTCAATCAAGCCATTTACGGTGTGACTCCCGGAACTTGGAACACGTTTCCTTTGTCAAATCCTTTAACCGTGTCTGCTAACACCAACTATGCCGTGGGTGTTTCCTACACCTCTTCAAAAGGATACACCATGATGATGGATAACGGGCCTGCCTACGAGGGGACAAACGGCTACGGAGATTTGATTTATCCCTATTACACCACCGCTAAGGATCCCGCCAGCTTAACGTTTATTAAAATTGCATCTGATCCAAACTATCAATTTAATGTCAATTTAAATGTGCGCGGGCTTATTTATACCGGTCCTCCGTTGAGCTACAATGTATATCACAACAACATGTTGGTGGGCAATTACACTACGTTGGTCGATACCATTGCAGCGCCCACTTCAGGATCATTCTGCGTTAAAACTGTCAATGCAGGTATTGAAGGACAAAACAGCGTTTGCGTAAGTTACATTGCAGCGGCCATTGATTCTCACGATACGGCAAAAATTAAAATTTATACCCTCAATGGATTGGTCAACGTGGATGGTGCATCAACCAACGATCTCATTCAAATTTATTCACCGTTGGGAATCTTGTATCAGGCACGCACGGTGACTTCAACGCATGAAACCTTTGTCCTCCCGACAGGCCTTTGGATCGTACGGGTGAATAAAACCATTCAAAAAGTGGTCGTTCCTTAAAAAAACAGTTTGTCTCATTCATAAACCTTAAATAGTTTGTTATATGCTTAAAGATCATCCAAAAGGATTATTACCCTTAGCTCTTGCTAATACCGGAGAACGTTTCGGTTTTTACACCATGTTAGCCATTTTTGTTCTTTATCTGCAAGCCAAATTCGGCTTTGATAAAGGGACAACCAGCACCATTTATGGACTGTTCATGGGTGCTGTTTATTTTATGCCGCTTATTGGCGGTTTCATAGCCGACAAATGGTTTGGTTACGGGAAAACCATTATGGTTGGCATTGTGGTGATGTTTTTGGGCTATTTGCTCCTGGCTATTCCTAATAACGATACCCATTTTTCGTTTGTTGCCATGATTGCTGCTTTGACGTTAATCACTTTAGGAACAGGCCTTTTCAAAGGGAATCTGCAAGTTTTGGTTGGAAATCTTTATGACGATCCAAAATACAGCAGCAAACGCGATGTCGCTTTCAGTATCTTTTACATGTGCATCAACATCGGCGCCTTTTTTGCTCCTTCCATGGCCGAATGGATCACCAATTTCAGCTTGCATCGGCATGGTCTCTCATACGAAGCACAGATTCCGGCGTTGGCTCATCAATTTTTGTCGGGTACCATTTCTCCCAACGGACTGCATGACCTGAGCCGCTTGGCCGAAGCGCAAATGGCAGGAGCAAGCGCTCATTTATCTTCTTTTTCGCAACAATACATTCAACATTTGAGTGATGCTTACAATTATGGATTTGGTGTGGCTTGTCTTTCGCTGGTCTTGTCCATTGCCATTTTTATTGTGTTCAGAAAAACGTATCAATATGCTGATTACAGCGCCAACAAACCCAATACAGCCAACAATCACATTGAAGTGTTGACGCCTCAACAGACGAAAGATCGCATCGTAGCGCTCTTATTGGTGTTTGCCGTTGTCATTTTCTTCTGGATGTCTTTTCAGCAAAATGGACTCACTATGACTTTCTTTGCCCGGGATTACACGGTTTCGACGGTGTCGGGATTTACTCGCATCGGCTTTTCGCTGACCAGTCTGACGTTGATCATCATTCTGTTCTACAGCATCCTCAACGCTGTTCAGACCGACAAAAAACGCACACGAACCATTTCGTCCCTCGTTGCGCTGATCTCACTGTTGCTCATTTTGGTTGTTTACCATGCGCTTCCTGCTGAAATGCACATCACACCGCAAATTTTTCAACAGTTCAATCCTTTCTTCATCATCATTCTGACCCCTGTTTTTGTTACCTTGTTTTCACAACTGAATAAGCGGGGGAAAGAACCGTCTTCGCCTCGAAAAATCAGCTACGGAATGTTGATTGCCGCCGTCGGGTTCACTATTTTGGTTATCGGATCATTGGGATTGATGTCGCCGGCACAACTTCAAGCTTCAGGCGGAGTCAGTCCTTCGCCCGTTTCGCCGGATTGGTTGATTGGCACGTACCTAACGTTGACATTCGCCGAATTATTCCTTAGTCCGATGGGCATTTCGTTTGTCTCGCGCGTTGCGCCTCCAAAATACAAAGGACTGATGATGGGCGGTTGGTTTGTAGCTACTGCCATCGGAAATGCGTTGACCGGCGTCATCGGGAATCTATGGAATGCCTTGCCTCTCTGGTCAGTCTGGGGCATTTTGGTTGCCTGTTGTTTAGTGTCTGCCTTGTTTATGTTCACGATTCTACGGAAATTGGAATCTGTTACCAAATAATTGGTTTTCGTACGCTACCTGCTTCTATCAAAAGGCTTGCTCATCAAGAGCAGGCTTTTTGCATTTTTGGATCGGATTTGCCTGTTCCAATCAAGGTTGTGGAAGCCAAAAGAGCTTTTCTCAAGACGTGACGGATCATCCGGTCTTTTCAGGGACGAAAAGCATCTTACTGATTTGATTCACAATGCACCTCAAGGAATGGAATCCCATCGGCCGCTTTGCAACAGCCGCAAAAGAGGATTTTGATGAAAAGAAAGAATGAATGGATGAAGGAAAAATTGTATCTTTGTAAAACAAATCAATGAAAGCGAAACGCTTTCACCATCAGCTATTCAGCCATCTTAAGACATCAGGTGCCGATGCCGCCATGAACTTAAAATCAGAAAAGACATGATGGATCATACTACTTCATTCACAATGGAAACAACTCAATACAGCGACGAACACATCATCACCTTAGAAGGACTTGAACACGTGCGTCGTCGTCCCGGAATGTATATTGGAAAATTAGGGGACGGAACGTATATTGACGATGGCATTTATGTGCTGCTGAAAGAAATCATCGATAACTCGGTCGATGAGTTTCGTATGGGAGCCGGCAACACTATTCAAGTGACACTCGAAAACAAAACATTAACAGTCAGAGATTTTGGACGTGGCATTCCTTTGGGAAAGATGATCGATGCTGTTTCGATCCTTAACACAGGCGGTAAATACGATTCAAAAGCATTTAAAAAATCGGTCGGGCTGAACGGAATCGGCACGAAAGCCACTAATGCACTTTCCTCTTCCTTCATTGTTGAAAGCTACCGCGAAGGGATGATGAAACGCGCTACCTTTGCTTTTGGTAAAATCGTGTCTAATGAACCACTGGTACCCACCACCGAGCCCAACGGCACGCGCATCGAGTTCAAACCCGATGAATCCATTTTTGGACTGTTTAACTTTCGGGATGAACACATTGAAACCATGTTGCGCAACTATGCTTATCTGAACAGTGGATTGACCATCTATTTCAATGCCAAAAAATTTGCCGCCAAAAACGGCTTGCTCGATTTACTAAACGAAAACATTACCGCCGAAACCCTCTATCCTATCATTCATTTAAAAGGCGAAGACATTGAAATCGCTTTTACTCACACCAATCAATACGGAGAAGAATATTATTCGTTTGTCAATGGACAACACACTACTCAGGGAGGCACTCATCAAAGCGCTTTTCGTGAGGCCATTGCCCGCACCATCAAAGAGTTTTACAACAAAAACATGGAGATGGCCGATATCCGAAACGGGTTGGTAGGTGCCATTGCCATCAGTGTGGAAGAACCCATTTTCGAATCACAAACCAAAATACGCCTCGGCTCTAAGGACATTGGCCCCAATGGACCTTCCATCAATAAATTTGTGGGTGATTTCATCAAAAAAGAAGTGGACAACTTTTTACACAAAAACCCTGAAACAGCCGACATTTTATTGCACAAAATTCAGGAGTCGGAGAAAGAACGTAAAGCCATTTCAGGCATCACTAAAATTGCACGCGAAAGAGCAAAGAAAGTCAGCCTCCATAACAAAAAATTACGAGATTGTCGTCTTCATTACAACGACAACAAAGAGGCAGGGCATGAAGAAACAATGATTTTCATCACCGAAGGCGATTCGGCCAGCGGTTCCATCACTAAAAGCCGTGATGTGAACACTCAGGCCGTCTTCAGCCTCAAAGGAAAACCGCTCAACACCTTCGGATTAACTAAGAAAATCGTTTATGAAAACGAAGAGTTCAATCTGCTGCAGGCAGCGCTGAATATTGAAGACGGCATCGAAGGATTACGCTATAACAAAGTAATCATTGCAACCGATGCTGATAACGACGGCATGCACATTCGTTTACTTTTGTTGACTTTCTTCCTCCAATTCTTTCCTGACTTGGTGAAGAAAGGGCATGTGTACATTTTGCAAACTCCATTGTTTCGGGTTCGGAACAAAAAAGAAACCATCTACTGCTACAGCGACGAAGAAAAATCGAATGCTATCAGTCAACTCGGTCCTAATCCCGAAATCACTCGATTCAAAGGGTTAGGAGAAATCTCGCCCGACGAATTTCGTCATTTCATCGGGAAAGAGATGCGTTTAGATCAGGTCACGCTTAAAAAAGAGGATTCCGTCAACGCCTTGCTCGAATTTTATATGGGAAGCAATACTCCCGAAAGGCAGGGATTCATTATCGAAAACTTAGTAGTCGAAGAGGATATTATCAATGAATAAGGGGAAAAAAGATCGATTCCCGTTCCAATTCGCCTGTTTTTTGCATACATTTGTGGCACATTGTCCCTGAACCGTGATCGATGCACTGTTGCTTTGTCATCCATTGTTTCCATGGTGCGGTTAATAAAAATACAGTTATTTTTCGCCTCTGCTTAGGGGTTTTAATCGCCATGGGTGTCATTAAAAAGAAGGCAATGCAACGCCCTCGTTGCCTCGTTATGTTTCAGCAACAGCGCGTCGAAAGCATTCTTTCGCTGAAAACAAGATGCAGACCCAAAGAAAGTGCCATAATGTTTAATAATAAACCCATCACATGAAATGAGCATGAACAGAACGATGTACCTCAAAAGGGGCTGAGTTGACATGCTGGTTGCATGTGACTTAAAAAACCTTTTTTACACATGAAAAAAATTTCTTTTCTACTCAGTTTGTTGTTGTTATTAGCAACGGTAATGAAAGCACAAAACAACACGGGATTGCCACAACTTGGCAAAGACAGTATTAAGAACATCATTGCAGCCATGTCATTGGAGGAAAAAGTGGACATGGTCATGGGATTAGGTGATCGTAACTGGACCAATCCGCCTTCGGGACCTAAAACGGTTCTTTTGGGAGGAGAAGCCGGCAGAACGTATGACATTCCGCGACTTGGAATCACACCGGCCGTTTTGACCGACGGACCTGCCGGAATACGCATTGAACCCAACCAAAGCGGGCATTCGCATCCTTTCTATGCCACCGCATTCCCGACGGCTACCGTCATGGCTTCCACCTGGAACACTGCATTGGAAGAAAAAGTTGGCGAAGCAATGGGAAATGAAGTGTTGGAATATGGATCAGACGTTCTTCTGGCTCCTGCTTTGAACATTCAACGCAACCCACTTTGCGGACGTGACTTTGAGTATTTTTCGGAAGATCCGTTGATTGCGGGGAAAATGGCGGCTGCCTTGGTTCGCGGAGTGCAGTCCAACGGCGTTGGAACATCCATCAAACATTTTGATGCCAACAACATTGAAACCGATCGTACCACGGTGAATGCAGTGATCAGCCAACGTGCGTTGCGCGAAATTTACCTCAAAGGATTTGAAATTGCCGTTAAGGAAAGCGATCCATGGACGGTCATGTCGTCATACAACCGATTGAACGGATTTTATACGTCACAAAACTATGATTTGTTGACGACCATTCTCCGCAAAGAGTGGGGATTCAAAGGCATGGTGATGTCCGATTGGTGGGGCGGCGATGATGCTGTGGCTCAGATGAATGCCGGCAACGACTTATTAGAACCGGGCGATTATCAACGAGCTGCTTTGCTGCAAGCCATCAAAGACAAAAGCCTCAGCGTCAAAGTGCTCGATCGAAATGTTGCTTCCATTCTGCAACTGATTGAGAAAACACCCCGTTTCAAAGGCTTTGTTCCTACGTATCATCCTGATTTGGTTGCTCACGCTGCCATTGCTCGCGAGGCTGCTGCAGAAGGCATGGTGTTGTTGAAAAACGACAATGCTGCTCTTCCTTTTGCCAAGAAAGTAAAACGGATCGCGTTGTTTGGTAAAACATCCTACCGTTTTATGGTTGGCGGTACCGGCAGCGGCGAAGTAAACTATGATCATGCAGCTTCCGTCAATGATGCGCTCACCGAAGCAGGGTATCAATTGGATCAACCCGTTGTCGATGTTTATAAACAATATATTGATTCCGTTTTGAACAAGACCAAAGAAGAAGATCGCAAACAGGTCATTGCCTATGAACCTGAAATGAATCTTTCTGCTTCATTCATTAACGAACAAGTAAAAAATTCGGATGTGGCTGTCATCACCATTGGTCGCCAAGCCGGCGAAGGCGCTGATCGCCCCGTTTCAAGTTTTACCTTGACACCTACCGAACAAGCGTTGATTCATGATGTATGTCAGGCCTATCATGCTGCTAAAAAGAAAGTGATCGTTGTGCTCAACATTGGTAGTCCCATCGAAACAGCCAGTTGGCGTGATCAACCCGACGCTATCATGTTGGCATGGCAACCCGGGCAACACGGCGCAAATGCCTTAGTCGATCTTTTGAAGGGGGCCGTCGATCCTTCAGGTAAATTGGCAGAAAGTTTCCCGATGAAATATGCCGACGTTCCTTCCGCAAATACTTTTCCCGGCGAACCCAAAGAACATCCGGTCAACGCATTTTACAATGAAGGCATTTATGTAGGTTATCGCTATTATGAAACATTCCATGTTCCGACAGCCTATCCGTTCGGCTATGGCTTATCATACACCCAGTTTCATTATTCAGACCTTACGCTGAGCAGTCCAACTTTTGATCATTCCATCACAGTATCGGTGAAAGTAACCAATGTTGGAAAAGTAGCCGGTAAAGAAGTGGTTGAGTTATACCTCAGCGCTCCCAAAAACGAAATCGACAAACCAACTCAGGAACTGAAAGCCTTTGCTAAAACCAACTTGTTGAAACCGAATGAAAGTCAGGTGTTGACCTTCACGCTGAATGAAAGCGATTTAGCTTCTTTTTGGAGTGGGATTAGTGCATGGGTAGCAGATGCCGGTACCTATCAAGTCCGCATCGGAGGTTCTTCCGAAGACATTTACGACACAGCAAACTTTACCTTGCCACAACGCATTGTGGTCGAAAAAGTTCACAACGTGTTATACCCGAACTTCTTATTGCATCCGTTGATGCCTAAAGATCAACAATAAAATCATAGTCATCAAATAATGGAAAAACATTCTCTCCAAAGCATGGGGGGAATGTTTTTGTGTTGATAACATGATAGAACGATTGGTTGAAATGGGTTCCACTCATCGTGGGGTGAGGTGTGCTATCTTTTGAGAAATCAACGCATTCTTTTCTTTTCAAAAAGGGAATGGTTCGTACAACTGCATGCAACAACCTGCGGCGACACCAGAAGCAAAGAAAAACGCTCGCTTGGCGGCGATGCCTACTCTGCCCCGGCTGTTTACGTGAAAGAAGGCGGTGGAAGTTGGAATATTTACTATATTTGTCGTGATTATCTCGGCAGCATTACCCATGTGGTCAACGCTGCCGGCTCTTTGACACAAGAATTAAGCTATGATCCCTGGGGCAGGTTGCGGAATCCATCTACACAGGTGGCATACACTCCCGACACAGAGCCGGTATTGTTCTTATCCCGTGGTTATACAGGGCACGAACACCTGACCCAGTTTGGGTTGATAAACATGAACGCCCGGCTGTATGATCCGGCAATAGGAAGATTTTTGTCTCCCGATCCGTATGTGCAGGCACCGGATTTCAGCCAGAACTTCAATCGGTATTCTTATTGCGTGAATAATCCTCTTGTTTATACAGATCCAAGTGGAGAGTTCATATTTACAATCCTTGCAGCTATATTCTGTCCGCCGCTTCTCCCAGTTGCGATAGGTACAGATATAGGATGGATATCAGGTGGCATAAGAGGTGCTCAGACACCTGGTATGAATTTCTGGGATGGAGCATGGCGAGGAGGAATAACCGGTGCAGTTGGTGGAGCTTTATCTATGGTTGGAGGATCAGGCATGAGTTTTGCTGCCAATTTAGGTTTGGGTACTGCAGAAGGAGCGTTTACGGGGGGACTCAATGCTGCACTTTGGGGAGATGATGTAGGTAAGGGTATGTTATGGGGAGCTGCCGGAGGAGCTCTGATGACAACTGTGACATCAGAAAACATGAGTAACCTGTTTAAAGGAGAAGGTTTTTATACCAACGAAAATGTCTTTAACAATATGATGGGAAGAGGAATGGGAAAACAGGAGATACTGGATTATTTTGGATTTAAAGGACTTTACAAACCAGATCTGAGTGGCCCTAGCTATCAACCAGATGGTAGTTATTGGGGTGCTACTCTTAAAAATGGGGATATTGCTTTTGGAAATTTAGCTTTTGATAATTACGGTACATTAAAGGAAACGTATATTAAAGAATCTTTTCATGCCCAAAAAGTATTAAATGGAATCCCTTATGACAAGGTACCCGGAGAATTTCAAGGTTTAGGATTTGATATATTTCCTGAGGAAATACAGGGTTATATTTATGCTTATAAAAATCAAGGATTATTTTTGGGTAATCGTTTACCTTTTAGTGGGATGGAATACTATCAAAGTCAATTGAGGTTCATTGATATTCCTTTTCGATCGTATCCCAAAAGCTGGATTTATAAAATTCCAAGAAGATGGTAAGAAAATATTTTTACTTGTTAATAGGTTTAACTTTTCTTCTTTCTAGTGCCTTTTCACAAAAAAAAGATAGTAGTATTATCAGTACTATAACTTTTATTGAAGACAAACCTATATTTAATGGAAACTTAAAAGATTTTATCCAAGACCATATATGCTATCCTCAAAAAGCTAAACAAGACTTATTAGAGGGTACTGTAGTAGTTGTTTACTGGATTGATACTTTAGGAGTAACTTTTGATCATACAATTTTAAGGGGCATAAGAAAAGATCTTGATGAAGAAGCATTGAGGGTAACAAAGCTTATCAGGTACGAGAAACCCGCCATGCAACATGGTAAACCAATTAAGGTTAGATATACTATTCCTGTTGAATTTAAACTTTCAGAGAGTAGTGAACTCAGAAAAAGGGTATTTAAAAATCAGCAGTAAAAGCCTCGCATTCCGGGGCTTTTTACTTAAAGTACATAAGCCTGCCTAGCATTAAAATCCCGGATCAGGGCGTTTAGTACCTTAAGGATAGATTTCTTCTCATCTTCCGGCATCTTGTCGAGTTGTTTGAACTGTTTGATCAGCTCGGCATCTTTTAAAGTTTGCTCGACCTTATCAGATTTATTACCATTTACCAGGTAATCAATAGAGACATCAAATACATTGGCCAGCCTTTGCAGTACATCTGCCGGAGGCTGTATATTTTTACTTTCATACCTGGTTAACTGGGTATGAGATATCTCTATCCTGTTTTCAGCATTGGGACACCCTATGAAAAATTGACGATTTTATAAAGTTCCGCCTGTTCATCATCCATTTGTAAAAGAATTGATTTAGTATGCTTGGATTGGGGAAGCATATAACTTATTTGA
>Ga0315298_1007797_pt1 | contig 13925 bp, 13 predicted proteins | sample WHS_1_MG_FD_203077 | JGI IMG/M metagenome (GOLD analysis project Ga0315298, IMG submission 203077) | Extremophilic microbial mat communities from Washburn Hot Springs, YNP, Wyoming, USA - WHS_1_MG | ecosystem: Environmental > Aquatic > Thermal springs > Hot (42-90C) | place: USA: Wyoming...
GCGGTAAATTACTACAAAGCCGGACTCGCTTGGCGAGTCCGGCCTGTCGGTGGAGGCGAGCGGAGTTGCACCGCTGTCCGAAAGAGCCTCGACGCGGGTATCTACGAGCGTGTCCCCAGCTTTGATCTCGCTGCGGCAGACCCACTGGGGCCTGGTTCAACCGCAGCCAGTCTGATCAGTTTCCCGGCAGCGTCTCAGACGCCGCGCTGACGGTAGCCTACTTTATTGCGCCCACTCCACGCTCGTAGGCGAAGGGTGGGTGGACGTTACCGCACTAAGCGGCGAGAGCGTAGCTGTTGTTGGCAGTTGTTGCTTTCCCACGATTCACGAGTGACGTGGGCTCTCGGCTCGCAACCCTTGTCACAGCATCCCCCGTCGAAACTGGTACGCCCCCGTAGTGATGTTTGCTGACAAATAGTAGCATACCGCATGAAGAGAGTCGCGTCAAGACCGCGCGGCCGCGGACGACCTCACTCGCGGTCGCGGGCTAGCCGCGCGAGCTCGCGCTCGACGTCGCGCTGCGCGAGCGCCTCTCGCTTATCGTAGAGCTTTTTGCCGCGCGCCAGCGCCAGCTCCACCTTGACGCGTCCCTTTTTGAAATACAGGCCGAGCGGCACCAGAGTGTAGCCGCGTTCGCGAACGGCGCCCTGCAGCCGCCTGATTTCGCTCTTGTGCAGCAACAGGCGGCGCTTGCGAACCGGGTCGACGTTGAAACGATTCCCATGCTCATACGGACTGATGTGGACGCCGACCAAAAAGACCTCGCCGTCCCGGATCTCGCCATAGCCATCCCGGAGAGAGACGCGCCCCAGGCGCAGCGACTTCACCTCGGTGCCACGCAGCTCAATGCCGGCTTCATAGGTCTCCTCGATGAAGTAATCGTGCCTGGCTTTGCGGTTTTCGGCAATCGGCTTCACGCGATCGGCCATTTGCGCCACCTGCGTCGCGAGCCCTCGTCAAGACCGAGGGCTCGTGGAAATACGAGTGCAACTAATTATATGTCATGCACGCGCCAGCGGTCAACAACGGTCAACGGCGATGTCGGCGCGTCCGTTCCTTCTTGGGCGAACGATCCGCCAAGCGGTTCTCCGACGGTGCGGCGGCAGATCCGCCGCCGTCGCGCTGCGCTCTCGCGACCGCGCGGGCGGCCTGCTCGACGGCCCGCCGGTCGCGTTTGCCGCGCGCCTCGCCGGCCACCAAATCGCGCTCGGTGAGCGGCAGGAAGTCGATCGTCCGCTCATCGACGTTAATGTGGGCGACGACGACTGACATCTGGTCGCCGATCCGATACCGGCGCCCGCTGCGCTCGCCGATGAGCGCATAGGCCTTCTCATCGTAGTGGTAGTAGTCATCGGTCAGGTTCGAGACGTGGACCAGCCCCTGAATGCCGTTCGGCAGCTCGACGTAGAGACCATAGGCCGTCACGCCGGCGATGATGCCGTCATAGGTGGCACCGATCTGGTCGGCCATGAACTCGACTTTCTTGAGGTCGGCCACCTCGCGCTCCGCTTCGGCCGCTACCCGCTCGCGCTCCGAGCTCTGGCGGGCGATGAGCGGCATCAGTTTGCCCAGTTTCTCAAAGCGCTTTTCGGACATCCGCCCGTTGTCGAGAAACTCGCCAATGATGCGGTGAATGGTGAGATCGGGGTAGCGCCTGATGGGCGACGTGAAATGGGTGTAGCATTCCGATGCCAGTCCGAAGTGACCAATGTTCTCTTCAAAGTAGACGGCCTGGCGAAGCGAACGCAGCACAACCGTGTTTATGAGATGAGCCTCGGGGCGCCCTTCCACGCGCTTGAGGACCGTCTGCAGCGCCTTCGGCTTCAAATCGCCGACGCCCTTCAGGTGAAGACCGAAATGGGCGAGGAACTCGCTGAGCGCCTCGATGCGGTCGGGCGCAGGGCGCTCGTGGACGCGGTAGATGAACGGCACGCCCAAAGAAGCGAAGCGACTGGCCACCGTCTCGTTGGCGATGATCATGAACTCCTCGATGATCCGCTCGGCCGGACCGCGCACCACTTTCTCCACCTCGACCGGCCAACCGCCGCGGTCGAGGACGATCCGCTCTTCGGCGAAGTCGAAGTCCAGCGCGCCGCGCTCCCGCCGCCGGCGACCGAGGAGCTCCGCCAGCTCGCGCATCTCGGCGAACCACGGCGCAAGATCGCGCAGCCCGGGGTCGCCGCCGCCCGCCAGAAGGTCGTTCACCTCATCGTAAGTCATCCGCCGGTGCGTCTTGATGACGCTGCGCATGATGCTGTACGATACCACCCGCCCGTCGCGGTCGATATCCATGATCACCGAGATGGTCAGCCGGTCGACGTTCGGGTTGAGGCTACAGATGCCGTTGGAGAGCTTGGGCGGCAGCATCGGCACCACCCGGTCCAGCAGATACACGCTGGTCCCCCGGGCGCGCGCCTCATTGTCGAGCTCGCTCCCCTCGCGGACGTAGTAGCCGACGTCGGCGATGTGGACGCCGAGCCGCCAGCCGCCGTTCTCTCCCCGCTCCAGCGAGACCGCATCATCGAGATCTTTGGCGTCGGCGCCGTCAATGGTCACAATCCGCAGCGAACGCAGATCGGCCCGGCGTTCGTACTCGTTCGGCGGGATGGCCTCCGGGATTGCCGCCGCCTCGTCAAGGACGGCTTGCGGGAACTGTTCGGGCAGTTCGTACTTCCGTATGATCGAAGTGATGTCGACGCCAGGCTGGTCGGGGCGACCGATGCGCTCAACTACTCGTCCCTCGGGACCGCGCCGGCCGTCCGGGTAGCGGGTCAGCTCGACGACCACCTTGTCGCCGTCGCGGGCGCCGTGCAGATCGCCGCGCGCGATGAGGATGTCGTAAGCGATGCGCTTTTCGTCCGGTTTGACGAACTGCAGCGAACCCTCGCGGTCGAGCGTGCCAACGACGGTTCGACGAGCCCGCTTGAGGATGCGGATGATCTCGCCTTCGGGCGCACGGCCCGGACTGTGCCGCTGGATCCGCGCAATCACGCGGTCGCGGTCCATGGCGCCGTTCATGCTGTCGGCGCTGATGTAGACATCGGCGAACTCCGGTCGGTCCGGGAGCACATAACCGAAGCCGCGGCTGTGCCCCTGCAGCGTGCCGACGACAAGGTCGAGCCGCTCCGGCGCCGCATAGCGCTGCGACCGCGTGCGGATGACCGCGCCCTCCTCTTCAAGTTTGGCCAAGAGGGCGCGGAGCGCTTTTCGGTCTTTGTCCGGAATGCCAAGCGCCTCCGCCAGTTCTTCGGCCGTCAGCGGCCGGTAGGCATCCTCACGGATGTAATCAAGCAGTTTGTCGCGATCGATGGTCTTGCCTCCAGTGCCCTTGTTTTCTCAACGCACGCCGTGCCGTTCAAAGCTCCAGCTCGGCGGCAATGGTTCGCATCGCTTCTATGCCGATGGTAATAAATTCATCCAAGGTCAGGCCGAGTTCGGCGCAGCTCTTGATCTGCTCGCGATTGGCGCCGCGGGCGAACGCCTTCTCGCCAAACCGCTTCATGACGAAGTTCGTGTCGATGACCGACAACTTCTTCTCCGGCGCCACCAACGCGGCGGCAACGATCAGGCCCGTCAGCGGATCCACCGCATAGAGTGCTTTGTCCATCGAGCTGTTGCGCGGCAGACCGTGCGCCTCGTTATGAACCCGCACGGCGTAGACAAGGTCTTCCGGCAAGCCGCGGGCGGCCAGCATGTCGGCGCCCAGCATGCTATGCGTCTCGGCGTCGCCCTTCGTCTGCTCGTAGTCGATGTCGTGCAGAAGACCGGCGAGTCCCCATTTCTCCTCATCTTGGCCGAGCCGCTTGGCCACGGCGCGCATGCAGGCCTCAACAGCGAGCGAATGTTTGAGCAAGTTCTTGTTCTTTATGTTCTCCTTAACCCAGGCGAGCGCTTCGTCGCGCGTCATCTGTCTCTTCCTCCCACCATAGTGTGCGTTGCTAGTACTAGTACCTTCCGCAGAGGCAGCCAGTTTAAACCTCCCCGTCACTTGGTACTCGCGGAATACCATGATACCCGAGACAAAAACCTCGACAGGTCCGCCCCGCCGAGGTCCGTTGTCCAAACATCACTTGCCTGCGATGGTGAGAACGAGCGCTGTGATAAAGAAGCCCACGGCAGCCCACGTCGTGAAGCGGGCGAGCTGCTCATCAATGCCCTTTTTCTTCCCGAAGAACCGCTCGGCCCCGCCCGAGATGGCACCCGAGAGTCCGGCCGTGTGACCCGACTGCAGCAACACCAAAGCAATAAGCGCCAGCGAGACAATCACATGCACAGTGATTAAGAGAATCTTAAGCATGACCGCACCCCCGGTGATACTTCTGGCAGAGCTATTGTAGCACAGGGGCTGGAGCTTGGCAATCAACAATTACCGCCCGCGGCGAAAGGCGGCCGCACCGGCAAAAACGCCCGTGGCGCCGAGCTCCTCCTCGATCCGCAGCAACTCATTGTACTTGGCAATGCGCTCCGAGCGCGCTGGCGCGCCGGTCTTGATCTGGCCGGCGTTCGTGGCCACAACGACGTGCGCAATCGTGGCGTCCTCGGTCTCGCCCGAACGGTGGGAGACGACCGCCGCGTAGCCGCTGCGATTGGCCAGCTCAATGGCGTTTACCGTCTCGCTCAGCGTGCCGATTTGGTTGAGCTTGATGAGGATGCCGTTGGCAACGCCGCGCTCGATGCCTTGCTTGAGCCGCTCGACGTTGGTGACGAACAGGTCGTCGCCGACGAGCTGAATCCGGTCGCCAAGCGCCTCCGTAAGCATCCGCCAGCCATCCCAGTCGTCCTCGGCCATGCCGTCCTCGATTGACGCGATCGGGTAGCGCGCGACCCAATCCGCCCAGAACTGCACCATCTCCTCCCGCGACAGGGTCCTCTGCTCGCCGCTGAGGACATAGCGACCATCGCGGTAAAACTCGCTGGCCGCCGGATCAAGGGCGATCAGGACATCTCTGCCCGGCTCATAGCCGGCCTTTTTGATCGCCTCGAGGATCACTTCCAAGGCAGCTTCATTGGCGCTGAGATCAGGCGCAAATCCGCCTTCATCGCCCACCGCCGTGCTGAGCCCGCGCGCCTTGAGGACCGACTTCAACGCATGATAAACCTCGGCGCCGGCGCGCAGAGTCTCGGCGAACGTCGGACCGACCACGGGCGCGATCATGAACTCCTGGACATCGACGTTGTTGTCGGCGTGCTTGCCTCCATTCAGGATATTCATCAGCGGCACCGGCAGCGTGCGCGCCGCCACACCACCAAGATAGCGGTAGAGGGGCAGACCGAGCGCCTGGGCGGCCGCCTTCGCCGCCGCCAGTGAGACGCCCAGCGCAGCATTGGCACCGAGGCGGGACTTGTTGGGCGTGCCGTCGAGCTCGCTCAGCAGCTGATCGATCCCGATCTGGTCGAGGGCATCGAACCCGCGCAGCCGCGGCGCGATCACGTGGTTGACGTTCTCAACCGCCTTCCGCACGCCGCGTCCAAGGTAGCGCGTCGGGTCGCCGTCGCGCAGTTCGACCGCCTCGTGCGCGCCGGTGGAAGCCCCCGACGGCACTGCCGCGCGGCCGAAGGCGCCGCCGGCGAGATGGACATCCACCTCAATCGTAGGATTGCCGCGCGAATCGAGGATCTCACGAGCCAAGACATCGATGATCTCGGTCACGATCATTACCTCCCATTCTCCAGCCCTCCTAGAAGTTTGCTGCAAAACTCGTTCCCTGTCCAGGCTGCCGCAGAAGGGCTGAACGGAACTGGAGCTTCGGCCCGACTTCCTTGAGTCATTTGATGATGTCGGGCCGAAGATCCCGTGGAGTGAAGCCTTCTGCAGCAGCCTCCTAGGAGTCAGCTGCAAAACCCGGTTCCCGTGTCCGGGCCGTTGACGATGAGCGACCTGCCCTCCATTTCGGGCGGAATTGGCAACTCCAGCAATTCCAGCAGCGTCGGCGCCACGTCGGCCAGGATGCCCGGTCGCAAAGTGGCAGCGCGGCGCCGGTCGTCGACTAGGATGCACGGCACCGGGTTGGCCGTGTGCGCTGTATGCGGCTTGCCGTCCGGGTCAACCATCTCCTCGGCGTTGCCGTGGTCCGACACGATCAGGACAGCGCCGCCAAGGTCGCGCACCTCGTCGACGACCTGGCCGAGGCACTCATCGACGACTTCAACTGCGCGGATCGCCGCCGCGAGCACGCCGGTGTGGCCGACCATGTCACAGTTCGCATAGTTCAGGATGACGCAGTCGTAAACGCCCGAGCGCAGGCGCTCGAGCAGCGCCGCCGTCACCTCGGGCGCACTCATACCCGGGACAGCGTCATAGGTCGCCACCTTGGGCGACGGGATCAGCACGCGATCTTCGCCCGGGTACGGGTCCTCCCGCCCGCCGTTGAAAAAATAGGTGACGTGGGCGTATTTCTCCGTCTCCGCGATTCGGAGCTGGCGGGCGCCGAAAGCGGCCAGCCACTCGCCGAGGATGTTGTGCATGGGCGGCGGCGGCGGGAAGGCGATCCCGTTCACATGCAAACCGGCTTCGTACATGGTCATGGTCACATAATGGACGACGGGCCAGACGCGGCGGGCAAATGCGTCGAAATCCGGATCCGTCAGCGCGTGCGTGATCTCCCGCGCGCGGTCGGCGCGGAAGTTCCACAAAATGACGCTGTCGCCGGAACGAATCGGCCCCACCGGCCGGGCATCGTCGCCGATGACGACCGCCGGTTGCACGAATTCGTCGCTCTCGCCGCGGGCATAAGCGCGCGCAAGAGCTTCGGCGGCACTGCCGACCGGCTCGCCTTCGCCGCGGACAAGCGCCGCATACGCGCGCTCGATGCGGTCCCAGCGCTGGTCGCGATCCATGGCGTAAAAACGTCCCTGCACGGTGGCGACCCGTCCGACGCCGAGCGCTCCCATCTCCTGCTCAAGCCGCGCCAGATATCGCTCGGCGCTCCGCGGCGGCACATCGCGTCCGTCCAGGAAGGCATGGACGAAGACGCGCTTGACGCCGAGCGACTTCGCGAGCCGGAGCAGCGCGAAAACGTGCTCCTCATGGCTGTGGACGCCGCCGTCAGATAACAAGCCCATCAGGTGAAGGGCCTGTCCGCCCACCAGGCGAAGCATGGCCGTACGGAGAGCCTCGTTTGCGTCGAATGCGCCCGTCTCGATGGCCTTGCTAATCCGGCCGAGATCCTGGTAGACAATACGGCCAGCGCCCAGGTTGAGATGGCCAACATTCGAATTTCCCATCTGGCCGGGGATCAAGCCGACATCGGCGCCCGATGCGCTGAGCCGGGTGTGCGGGTATTCAGCCTCGTATGCGTCGAGGTGCGGCTTTCTGGCGAGGGCGATCGCGTTGCCCTCGCGCGCCGCGCTGATCCCCCAGCCATCCAGCACCGCCAACACCACCGGGCGCCTCATCTTCTCATTCCTCCTCCGCCGCGGCAGCGACGATGCCGGCGAACGAATCGGCGTCAAGGCTGGCGCCGCCGACGAGCGCGCCGTCGATGTCCGGCTTGGCCATGAACGAGCCAATGTTCACCGGTTTGACGCTGCCTCCGTAGAGAAGCCGTGCGCCCTCGGCCGCCGCGCCAAACATGTCGCCCAGACGGCGGCGGATGAAAGCGATTACGCTTTGGGCGTCGTCGGCGGTGGCAGCGACGCCGGTGCCAATCGCCCAGACCGGTTCGTAGGCAACGATCAGGCCCGCGCACTGAGCCGGAGTGAGCCCCTCCAGGCTCCCGGCGAGCTGCGCCGCGATGACCTCCTCCGTCCGACCGGCCTTCCGCTCCTCCAACGTCTCGCCGACGCAAACAATCGGGATGAGTCCGAACGCAAGGGCGCCCGCGAGTCGTCGGCTGACGGTCGCATCAGTCTCGCCGAACAACTGGCGGCGTTCGGAATGGCCGAGAATGACGTAGCGGCAGCCCATCTCTTTGAGCGTCCGGGGCGAGATCTCGCCCGTGAACGCGCCCTCGGCCGCCCAGTGGCAGTTCTGGGCGCCGAGGGCGATGCCGCTCGCGCCAAGGCAACCGGCTACCGCTTCGAGCGCTGTGAACGGGGGACAGACTACGATGTCGACGCGATGGACATAGCCGACTCGCTTGCGCAGCTCGGCGACCAGCGCGACGGCCTCCTGCGAGTTCTTGTACATCTTCCAGTTGCCGGCAATGATAGGCTTTCGCGGCACCGAATCATTACCTCCGATCGTTCAGCGCGGCCACGCCCGGCAGGACTTTCCCTTCAAGGAATTCGAGCGACGCGCCGCCCCCGGTCGAAATGTGGGTCATACGCCCGGCGAGGCCGGCCTGCTCGACGGCTGCCACCGAATCGCCGCCGCCGATGATCGTCACGCCGTCCACCTCAGCCATCGCCCGCGCCACCGCCACCGTGCCGGCGGCAAACGGGGGCAGCTCGAACACGCCAAGCGGACCGTTCCAGATGACCGTGCGTGCCGACTTGATCGTTTCAAAATAGGCCGCGACGGTCTCGGGTCCGATATCGAGCGCCCGCCAACCGGCCGGGATCTCATCCGCGCGGCAGACCCGGCGCTGCGCATCGGCGGCGAAGCGGTCCGCGATGACCACATCCACCGGCAGAAGAAGCCTGACGTTTCGTTCCGCCGCCTTGGCCATCAGGCTGCGAGCCACCTCGACCTTGTCCGCCTCGACCAGCGAATCGCCGACCGGTTTCCCCTGCGCGAGCAGGAACGTGTTGGACATCCCGCCGCCCAAAATCAGCGCGTCGACCTTCGTCAAGAGGTTATCAATGACCCCGATCTTGTCGCTCACCTTCGCGCCGCCGATGATGGCGACGAACGGCCGCTCCGGGTCGCTGAGCGCCCGGCCCATGATCTCGATCTCTTTCTCCATCAAGAGGCCGGCCACCGCGGGGAGAAACTCGGTCACTCCGGCCGTCGACGCGTGCGCACGATGGGCTGTCCCGAACGCGTCGTTGACGTAGAGATCGCCCAGCTTGGCCAGCGCAGCTGCAAAGTTGCGATCATTCTGCTCCTCTTCCGGGTGGAAGCGTAGGTTCTCGAGCAACGCCACATCGCCATCCCGCAGGCCGCTGACGACGCGCTCAGCCTCCGGTCCCACGCAATCGGGCGCCAGAGCCACCGGCACCCCGAGCAGTTCGGACAGGCGCTGCGCCACCGGCGCAAGGGAGAACTCGGGCGCCACCTTGCCCTTCGGTCGCCCGAGATGGGACATCAGCACGACGCGAGCTCCGCCCTCTCTGAGCATCCGGATCGTCGGCAGCGCCGCGCGAATGCGCGTATCGTCAGTTATGCGCTGGCCGTCGAGCGGCACGTTGAAGTCCACCCGCACTAGGACCCGCCGGCCCCTGAAAGCGACATCGCGAATGGTTTGTTTGCGCAACGACCATACCCCCTCAGCTCTCGCGGTTCGGCTCGGTCAGCGGGGCCGGCTCAAAGGCCCCGCGCGGCGATGTACTCGACCAAGTCGGCGAGCCGTGCCGAGTAACCCCACTCGTTGTCATACCAGGCCTCGACCTTGATCATGTCATCGATCGCCATCGTCAGCGGTCCATCGACGATGCTGGAGAGCGGCGACCCCTTGTAGTCCATAGAGACCAGCTGCTCGTCGGTGTAGCCGAGGATGCCTTTCAGTTCGCCCTCGCTGGCTTCCCGGAAAGCCGCGTTGACTTCGGCGGGCGTTGCCGGCTTCTTGAGCTGCACGACGAGGTCGGTGATGGACACCGTCGGCGTGGGCACGCGCAGCGCGTAGCCGTTGAGCTTACCTTTCAGCTCCGGTAGGACGAGGCCGATGGCTTTGGCGGCACCGGAAGTAGTGGGGATGATGGACAGAGCAGCCGCGCGGGCGCGACGAATGTCCTTGTGGCCGGCGTCCAGGGTCACCTGGTCGTTGGTGTAGGAGTGAACGGTGGTCATGAGACCTTTGACGATCCCGAACCGGTCGTGGAGCACCTTCGCCACCGGCGCCAGACAATTCGTGGTGCAGGAAGCGTTGGAGATCACTTGATGCTTGGCCGGATCGTACATCTTCTCATTGACGCCCATGACGATGGTGATGTCCTCGTTCTTGGCCGGCGCCGAAATGATGACCTTTTTTGCCCCCGCTGCGAGATGGGCAGCGGCCTTCTCCCGATCGACAAACCGGCCCGTCGACTCGATCACGATGTCGGCGCCCTCTTTGCCCCACGGGATCGCGGCCGGGTCCTTTTCGGCGTAAACGCGGATGGGCCGCCCGTCGACGATGACAGCGCCTTCCTCCCCACGCACGTCGCTGTGAAGTTGACCGTAGTTGGAATCATACTTGAGGAGATGAGCCAAAGTGGCCGGCGGGAAGAGGTCGTTGACAGCGACGACCTCGATGCTGCTGCGCTGAAGCACATTGCGCAGGAAACGACGACCGATAGCTCCGAAACCGTTGATACCGACGCGGATGGTCACTCTCTGCACCCTCCTGTCCGACTCTCGCGCCGGACGCGCCGGCGCTGTTTTCCCCGAGCTATAACTTCGATCCCCGATCTCGATACCCTGCGAAAAACAGTCATCATAAAGTTCATTGGCGCCTATTGTTTCCTCTTATGGGAGCTCTCTATCCCGGCCTCGCTGCGATATTTCGCCACCGTCCGCCGCGAGATCGGAATCCCCATCCCCACCAAGAGATGCGTCAACTGATCGTCCGAGAGCGGCTTATGCGGATCCTCGGCCGCGACCAGATCACGGAGCATCTCCTTGATGCTGGCCGCCGAATGGCGCTCGCCGGCCGCACGGCCGACGCCGCTGCCAAAGAAAAAGCGGAGCGCGTAACAGCCCTGCGGCGTCTGTACGTACTTGTGCGCCACCGCTCGGCTGACCGTCGATTCGTGCAGGCCCACGCTCTGCGCGACTTCGCGCAACGTCAAGGCGCGCAGGCTGCGCACGCCGAAAGCGAGAAACGGGCGCTGGAAATGAGCGATCGCATCGACCACCCGATAGAGCGTTAGATGCCGCTGCGCGAGGCTGCGCAGCAGCCAGACCGCCGAACGCAGCTTCGCCTGCAGATAGTGTTCCGCCTCCGCGTCACCGCCGCGGTCCAGCAGCGCGCGGTAGTAAGACGAAATGCGCAAGCGGGGTGACAGCGAGTCATTTACGACGACCACATACTCATCGCCGACCCGCTCGATGACGGCATCGGGGCGGATGAATCGCGGTTCATCGCCGCTGCTGAAGCTGCGCCCCGGTTTCGGATCGAGCGAACGAATGACAGCGACCGCCGCCCTGACCTCGGCGACGTCGACACCGACGGCGGCCGCGATTCGCGCCAGCCGCCCGGCGGCGACATCGCGCAGATGCCCGCGGACGATCTCGCGGATGCACGAGCTAGAGACCCCGCGGGCGTCGAGCTGCAGCAGAAGGCATTCCGCGAGCGACCGGGCGCCGACTCCCGGCGGGTCGAACGACTGCAGCAAGGAAAGCGCCCGCATGACCCGGTCCTCCGGCATCTGCAGCGCCGCGGCGGCGTCGGCGATGCTTATGGCAAGATACCCGTTGTCATCGAGGCTGTCGATGAGGAACGCGCAGGCCCGGCGGACTTCACCGTCCGCGCCGCTAAGAAGCAGTTGGACCGTCAAGTGCTCGGCCAGCGTCGGGGCGCGCGCGAGGAAATCGACCGCCGTTCGGCGTTCGTCTTCCGCGCTCCGGAGGTAGCCGAGGTCGCTGGCGTCCTGGAAATACTCGAGCCACTCCGGCTCTGGCGTCTCGTCAAGGGGCGGCGCGGCCTCGCTGTCCTCCCTGAGGTCGAGCATGGGATTGTCGAGCGCCTCGCGCGCCACGTATTCCTCCAGATCCGTGAGGGGCATCTGCAAGACGGTCAGCGCTTGCCTGAGCTCGGGCGTGACCAGCAGCCGCTGCTGTTGCTCCAGCCTGGTCGTCTGAGCGAATCGCATTCCGCGCACCCCCCTCCAGGACCTCCGCTCGGACGATGCTCTGCTTCAATCGTAGCTCATGTGCTTTGCCACCACATTGACGGCGAGGACATTCAAGGCGGTCATGTGCTCAATCATGTCGCGGACGGCGCGCTGCACCTGGGTCATCACCTCGACCACGTGAAAGCCATATTTTATAGTGACATCGATGTTTACGATAACCCCGGTGTTCTGTGTCTCCAAGGTCACTCGCCCCGGTCGGCGGACTCCCTCGACATCACGGCACGCCCGGGCTGCAATGGCGATCACCACAACATCGTTGATATAAAACCGCCCGAGCGAACTGTATGTCGGCCGGACAACCGATTTCTCATAGAACATTTCCGCCTCCGAGCCGTTCTTGCTGCGGATGAACAGCTTGAGGGGATCGATCAAGTACCCTGAGAAAGTCTTCTTCACTTCCAGCGTCGGGGCCGGGATGACGTGACGACCGCGCTCGCGCCGCGCGCGCAGCGCCCGGCGGATCTGCGCGGGAGAGCTTACCTGTTCGATCGAGATCGTCTTGACCACCGGCGGCAAGTCCAGGTTCGTCCTGATCCGCTCGATCATCTGCTGAGACGTCCCGAGGATGAGGACCCGCTCGGGGCTCAACCTGGCCAGCGTCTCGCGCGCGGCCGCGGCATCCCCTTCATCGGCGAAAATCGCGCGCCGCACGGCGGCCAAGCGCGTCTGCTCGCGCTTCGCCGAGCGTCCGGCGACGATTTTCCCTCCGGCGATCAGCAGGCCGTCGTCGACAATCAGGTCAATACGGTACTCATGCGCCACAAGCATAGCATGATGGCTCTTTCCTGTCCCGCTCGGTCCGACCAGGGCATAGACTTCCACCGTCTGTTCCTCCCGCCCGCTGTTCTCGCTCTGTCCTTCATTCTACACTGAGACTGCATTCCCTCGAAAAAACGGGCGCAGGGAGCGGTCCGGACCGCTCCCTGCGCAGACAGTCACTTCCGCTCGTCGTCCGGCTGCCCCTTGGTGTCCCCGGTCTGCGGGCCCGTTGCGTTGCGAGCCGCACCCTGGCCGCCGGACACTCCCTGGCCACCGGCAGTTCCCTGGCGGCCGGTCGCCGGCAGGCGGTCGCGGCCAATGCCGATCTCGTTCGCGACCTCCTGCTCAAAGCGGTCGAGCGTAAACCCACGGGACGACGGAGTGTTCAGGCGAGCCGAAGCATTCCGCCGTTCATTCTGCTTGTCGGGCAAGATCATTTCACCTCCAACGCGGTTTACGCATAGTGTCCCCGCAGCGACCGACTTCGGCGCAGTGATTTGGTGCATAAGTAGGCAGACAGCGGCAGTCAACTGCCTCTGCCCGTCCGTCAAAGCCGCAACAAGTCTCGCGAAGGCAGTTCAGCGAGCCCGCGTGCGCAGCTGCCGCTTTGCTCAAACTACATTGCGAAGGACATCTTAGACGAAGTCAAAGGAGGTGATGACCAATGCGCAGTGGTCTCATTCCCATCAATCCGCTGCGCGGCGATGGCGTAACATCCCTGTTCGACATGATGACTGACCTCGATCGCTTTTTCTCGCACCCACTATTCAATCTCAACCCTCTGCGCACAGACATCAGGGAGACAGACAATGAATACCTCGTCGAAGCGGAGATCCCGGGTATGGAGAAACAAGACATCAAGGTCTCCGTCCACGACGGGGTGCTCGCTATCCGCGCCGAGCGGAACACGGATGTCAAAGAAGAGCGAAACGGCTACATCAGGCGAGAACGCTCGGTCGGGACAGTCGAGCGGCGCTTTGCCCTCGCCGAGGATGCCGACGAGGAGCATATCGAAGCCAGATACGAGAACGGCATTCTCCGCGTCATCATTCCGAAGGCAAAGCGCCCCGGCAAGGCGCCGAGAGAGATCCAGATCCACTAGAGACCGCAGCATGAGTCTATTCCACTAGGTACGCGGGCGAGCGGCCACAGCCGCCCGCCCGCTTCCCGCTATCGCCCGCATGGACCAAGTCATAGCCAGTGGCACCGCGGCGAGGTGCGCAGCGGCGTGG
>Ga0315298_1007799_pt1 | contig 13923 bp, 10 predicted proteins | sample WHS_1_MG_FD_203077 | JGI IMG/M metagenome (GOLD analysis project Ga0315298, IMG submission 203077) | Extremophilic microbial mat communities from Washburn Hot Springs, YNP, Wyoming, USA - WHS_1_MG | ecosystem: Environmental > Aquatic > Thermal springs > Hot (42-90C) | place: USA: Wyoming...
TGGTCGAAAGCGTCCTTGCACAGACTTTCCGTGACTTCGAGATCGTCGTTGTAGACACCAGCGAGTCGGGAGCGATTGCTTCGGCTCTGGGCCCCGATTCCAGCACGGTCACTGTTGTGCACCGGCCTGGGGAAGGAATGGTCGCCGCCTGGGCTAGCGGCCTTGCAGCAAGTACGGGCTGCTATGTCTCATTCCTCCGACCGGATGATCTGCTGCACCCACAGCAACTCGAGCTTCAGGTGCGTCAACTCGAAGTCCAGCCAAAGCTGGGCCTAGCCTACTTTGGCGGTCGAGTCTCGGAAGAGGATCCCACGAGCCTGGTCAGAGAGGTTCAGTCGAACGACAAGGAATACCTCGAAAGCCCCGAGGTAGCGATAAGCCTTCTGTTCACAGAGGCGCCTTTGCTTCGACGTGCCTGCGTCGAGAAGGCCGGCCTTCTCGAGCGGCCGTCGTCAGACCCTGGATGGAATCCGTGGGAGCGGATCAGCGCTACTGGGTTCGAGGTCGACCGAAAGGAACGTTTGATTCTGTGCAAGGAGCACCTGAGCATCTACCTGCGGAAAGTCAATGCGGGAGACGAAGCTGCCGGTCAAAGGCACATGATCGAAGCAGTCAGGGTTCATCCCGCGGTCCTGAAGGAGCAAGGCGTTTTCGTGAGCTCCGCTCTTGCTGCCGCCATGAATCCCAGAGTCAAGGATCCCATCGCATTTGCCAAGACCGGACTCGATAGCCTACCAGACTGCGCGCTAGGGCTAAAGCGATCCCGGCCTCGCATCCTGAGCGAGTTGCACATTTCTAGAGGTTTTCGAAGCTACACAGCGGGCAATTTCTCGGAAGCAAGGCATGATGTCGTCGCGGGCATTGGGTTCCGGCCCTCATTTCTCCGCAACCGGGGCGTGGTGTCAATTCTATGTAAGTCGGCTGGCTTCAGGAGAAGGCGGCCATCAGTGGGTGGTTCTGCGCGGGGCATCGATGAGACCTCACCATTCGATCTAGAATCCGTCCGCGCCGCATTCCGGGATCCGTTGCGGGAGATTGGCCGCACGGAGTGCGGAACTAGTCGCAGCACATTTGTGGGGCAATGGGCCGGGGCTCCTTACATCGTACGGCTAGTCAGCGATCAGACAACCAGCCTATCAGCAGACCAGATGGCCAGAGAGATCGACCGGATACGAGCAGAAGGGGTTCCTGCACCCGGGATCAAGACTCTGTGCGCGCCACCAGAGGGTCGATCGGGGCCCGGCTGGATCGTTGAGGAATGGATTGCCGGTAGGCCGTTTCTCCCCAGCAACATGCGTTGGCGCGACGTACTAGCCGTTGCTAGACAGTTGGGGGGATCGTTGCGAAGGCTCCACCAGATCCGGGCGGATGCGTTCGGTCCGGTAGGGAAACGCTCGCCGGGTGACCACCACGGAACCCTCAGCGAATGGCTAGCGCCGGAGGCTCTCGAGAGCCGGATGAGTGAGAGGATGATCGCGCAAGATACGATAGCCACGGTGAAGGCAGCCTGCGACACCTGGCGTCAGTCGTACCATGGTTCACCGGTACTCTGCCACGGCGACCTGCATCCTTGGAACATTCTGGTTGAGCAGGACCGTCTCGTCGGAGTGATCGATTGGAGCGATATTCTCGGGTGCGACCCAGCCTACGACTTTGCCGTCCATTACTTCTGGACCGGCGATTTGCGAGTGCTGAATGCCATGCTGGCGAGCTACGCGCCTGCCGAGCGGTTGCAATTCACCCGTCGCATCATGGCCGCGGTGGTCTGCTTCGCCGGCACCTTGCTGGTCGGCGATTACTCGCAGCAGTCGATCGACCAGGATCAGTTGTTCCAGCGCTGCTGGAAATGGCTCAAAGACGCCAGGATACGTGAGTCGTTCGCGTAGGATACAGCCGCTGAGTCCGGAGTGGTGCATCCGCCCAGGAAGACGAAACCCGTCGATGTGGTTCGCAGCGAGGGGTAGCGACCTCAGCGGAACATTCCCTTGGGCAAATTCGGGCGCGATGTGAGACCAGGTAGGTGGGGAGATTGACGCCATACCTCATTATTTCGGCAATCAGCAGCTTCCTGAGGAGCCAGAAACGGCGCGCGGAGTGCAGGCTGCTTGGAGCCATTGCCAGCGTGAATGCAAGACAACCTGTTGCCGCTCTCACCTTTGACGATGGCCCACACCCAGAGTACACTCCTCGGGTATTGGAGACCCTGGCACGGCACCAGGCCCACGCTACCTTCTTCATGGTCGGCGAAGCGGCGCGAAAGTACCCTGAACTCGTGCGCGCCGTGGCCGAAGCAGGCCACGCAATCGGCAATCATACGTGGAATCATTCGCCCATTCCCTCGCTGCCACGGCGTGAATTCCTCGCCCAGATCCGCGCTTGCCAGAGAGCCATCGCCCCATACGGGGATAGGCTGCTCCGCCCGCCATACGGGCTCCAAAGCCTAAGCTCGTGCCTAGCGGCAAGGATAGAAGGATATCGGCTGATCACGTGGAGTGCGGAGATCGAAGACTGGCGTGAAGACGACGCCCAGCGGATGGCGACCCGACTTAACGACGGACTCGAACCGGGAGCTATCTTGCTTTTGCACGACGCAATCTACCCCGGCTTTGACGAACGCGAGCTCCTGTTCGACCGCCAGCCGATGACGCAAGCCCTGGACCTTTTCCTTGGTCAGAACGGTGGCCGGTTCCAATTCGTTACCGTGCCAGAGGTGCTTAAGCATGGTCGCCCGATACGATGTGTTTGGGAATGGGAGGGCTAGAACCATGCCTCGGCTGTCGTTGCTGGCCCCGTCCCACACGCCGGGGCCCTGTCCTGGTGATGCGGACGTGACACGGGAGAGCAGAGACAACCCAACAGAGAACGGAGGGTACGTTGTGATGCAGACAGTGAGCGGTTACCTGCATCCCGACTACGCGGCTTCGCTCTCCGAGTTCGGCACACCCAGGTTCTTACCCCGAAGCGGCGGGTGGGTGCTGGTCCGCCAAATCCCGGGTTTCCCCGACCGAGACGCCACTGGGTGCTATCCTCTGTTTGCCTGTCGGGACTGGTCGCTCTTGCATGCTGACCTGGAGGACCTTGGCAGGGACCTAACGAGCGTGGCCATCGTAGCCGATCCCTTTGGAGATTATGACGTCGGCTATCTTCGGCAATGTTTCCCAGACGTTGTGCTCCCGTTCAAGGAGCATTTTGTCGTCGATCTGAGCCGGCCGATTTTGGAGCACGTTTCCTCCCATCATCGGCGTAACGTCCGAAAAGCGCTTGAGAACGTCCGAGTAGAGACTTGTGAGGTGCCTGCAGAGTACCTCGACGACTGGACGGAGCTATACGGCAATCTGGTCAGGAGGCACGACATCAAGGGGATTCGTGCCTTCTCCAAACAAGCATTCTCTCGGCAACTCAATATTCCCGGGAGAGTTGTGTTCCGTGCTGTACACCGACAGTCAACGGTCGCGATGGCGATCTGGTTTGTTCAAGGAGAGGCCAGTTACTATCATCTTGGAGCATCGAGTGAGCTGGGTTACCAACTCAAGGCGTCCTTCGCGCTATTCTGGCAGGCTCTCGAGTTTTTCTCCGCAACAGGACTGCGATGGTCCGACCTGGGAGCGGGCGCGGGCATTAGCAGCAACAATCTGGATGGTTTGAATCGGTTCAAGCAGGGATGGGCGACAGGAACACGGCTCGTCTACTTCTGCGGCCGGATACTCGACCAGGAGCGATACGCCGAGATCCTGCGGACCATGGGCTCTTCCAGCAGCTATTTTCCGGCATATCGAGCCGGCGAGTTCTCTTAGTAGCTCTGGAGCGCGACCTAGGTCGAGTTGTGTTGCCCCGCACCGCCTGTTTGGCGCTCGTAAGCAAGATTGGCTGTTCTTCTCCACACGGGTGGGAGGTGACTAGTGAGCGATAAGTCATACCTCGACATCGTGGCTGGGTATGAGGCCTACCTAGAAAGGTATGGAGACAATTACCTCGGAGTAGGCTGGACGAAAGGCCCGGAATACGCCGATGTGAGATACAAAGTCATGCTCGAGGCCGTCAAACAAGGGCCGCCGATGAAGACAACCCTCCTAGACTTCGGCTGCGGTGCCTCTCATCTCTACGAATACATCCTCAGACATCACATCGACAACATAGAATACACTGGACTGGACCTGTCGGAGAGGTTCATTAGCCTCTCCAGAAAGAAGTTTCCGCACCTGACGTACTATCGCACGGACATCCTGACCGACGATGCCGATCTACCCACCTTCGACTACGTCCTGATGAATGGGGTGTTCACCATGAGAATGAGCCTCACACACGAGGAAATGTTCGAGTACCTGAAGGCCGTTGTGGCCAAGGCGTTCCAGAAGGCACGGGTGGGAATAGCGTTCAACGTAATGTCGAAATACGTGGACTGGGAGAGAGACGACCTCTTTCATTTGCCGTTCGACACCCTAGCGTCGTTCCTGACAAAGGAAGTTAGCAGGAACATCGTCGTGCGGCACGACTATGGGCTCTACGAATACACTGTCTATGTTTACAGGCATCCTAGTGATCCGGTGGGTAGGAGCCATGAGCCGGAACAGAGCCTTTGACCGTGCAAGGCGCTCCGCCTGGTGCCTATTCGGATCTGGAACAGATCCTTGGCAAAGGTGGACATGGAGGGCGGGAGCATCGAATACATGGAGGAGCGGCCGTGAAGAAGAAAGACGTTAATGACCTGGCGATCTTTGGGGGCGAGCCCGCCTTCAAGAGGGTTCTGCACGTGGGACGGCCGAACATCGGCGACCGAGAACGGTTGTTCGCCCGGCTAGGCGATGCGATCGATCGCGCTTGGTTATCCAACGGCGGGCCGTATGTGCAGGAGTTCGAGCGGCGAATTGCCGAGCTGGTACGGGTGAAGCACTGTGTCGCGGTGTGCAACGCGACCATTGGCTTGGAGATTGCTATCAAGGCTGCCAACCTTGGGGGGGAGGTGATCGTTCCTTCGTTCACTTTCATCGCCACGGCCCACGCCCTCCAGTGGCACGGTATCACCCCTGTGTTTTGCGATCTGGATCCCATCACACATAACATCGACCCGAATCGAGTGGAAGAGTTGATCACTCCGCGCACCACAGGCATCATCGGCGTTCACGTCTGGGGCCGCCCATGCGACGTGGCGGCACTGGATATGGTGGCGCGAAAGCACAACCTCAAGCTGCTCTTTGATGCAGCGCACGCCTTCGGCTGCTCTCATCGGGGTCAGATGGTTGGGAACTTCGGCCTGGCCGAGGTATTCAGTTTCCACGCCACTAAGTTCCTCAATACGTTTGAAGGCGGGGCAATAGTTACCAACGACGACGAGTTCGGCCGCAGGGTCCGGCTGATGAAGAACTTCGGCTTTACGGACTATGACGAGGTCAGCCACATTGGGACCAATGGGAAGATGAGCGAGGTCTCAGCGGCAATGGGGCTGACGGGGCTGGACCAATTGGACCAGTTGGTCGCCTTGAACCGCCGCAACTACAGGCAGTACCGAGATGAACTGCGTGACCTGCCTGGTGTTCGTATCGTGACCTATGACGAAAGCGAGAGGTGCAACTTCCAGTATATCGTGCTTGAGATAGACGAGTCCGTCACGGCGATAAGCCGGGACCAGATGGCCCAGGTTTTCCAGGCCGAGAATGTGCTGGCTCGTCGCTATTTCTACCCTGGCTGCCATCGCATGGAACCTTATCGGTCCTTCTTCCCCAATGCTGGGCTGCTGCTGCCTGAAACAGAAAGGCTTGCTGGATGCGTTCTGGTCCTTCCGACCGGCTCGGCGATCGAAACAGAAGACGTGACAGCTATTTGCGAAATCCTGAGGACGACGGTCGGTCGTGGAGAAGAAGTGAGCGAGCGACTTAGAAGGTGCGACTTTGGTGCGAGTGATCCCCGGGCTCCCTTCGTGATGGCGAGTGACGCGGCTGTGGCAAGCGTACCGGAAATCTGAAGGAGGCCCGACATCATGTGCAGGAATGCCCCTGTGGACGTGTCGATCATCATCCTTGCCTACAATCAATCGAAGCTGTTGCGCTCTGCCGTCGAGAGTGTGCTGGCTCAAACCTACCCGAGCATAGAGACGATTGTCATAGATGATGGGTCAACGGACGACACTCCTGAGGCTATGCGACAGTATGATGGGCGAATCCGATACATCAGGTGCCAACATGTCGGGGCGGCCGCCGCCTTGAGAACGGGCATTGAGGCCGCCAAGGGCCGTTACCTGGGACGCCTCGATCATGACGACTTGTTCGCACCAACCAAGATTGAGCGGCAAGTGGAGGTGCTGGACTGCAATCACGACATCGGTCTCGTCCACTGTAGATACTACCACATCGACGAAGCTGGATCGATTATTGACAAGGTTGGCCTTCTGCCCGACGGAGACGTCCTGAACCAACTCGTGCACGGGGATTTCGTGTGGTCCGGCGGGCCACTCTACCGTCGGGAGTGTCTGTCGGCGGGAATTCCCGCCGATGATGTCTGGACGGGAGATTTCGATCAACTCCTGCGCATTGCCCTCGCAGGCTACCGCTTCGGATGCGTTCAGCAGCCCCTTGGCGCTTATCGCATGGTCCATGGCAGCATGATGGACGACTTGACGCGGGTCGAGCAAAGCACATTCGCAGTCCTAGACAGGACATTTTCCGACCCACGGCTGCCTCGGCGGGTAGCGATGGACAGGCGTCGAGTCTACGGCGAGTGGAGATGCTGGATGAGCTGTATGTACTACGCGGCGGGCCAGTGGGAGGACGCGGACCGTAATCTCCGCCAGGCACTGGCGTTGTGTCCAGCGTACCTGACGCAGCCGGCGGAACTCGTCCGATTCCTGGCCGATTACGCGTTGAGCGCGCGGATCAAGGACCCCATCGGTTTTGTCGGCGGACTGACCGAGCACTTGCCATCGGGCGTCGGACTGGGGGGACTCAACGCGCAGTTGCTGGCCCAGGTCTATGCTGGGCTGGCCTTACGGCGGTACGGCGCTGGGCAGGCGCGCGAGGCGAACCGCCTCTTGGCCGAGGCAATCGCATTGTACCCCGAAATGCTGCGCGACCCGAGCCTCTTCCCTCGTCTACTGGTGCACTCCAGCTTGACTCTGCCAGTGGGAGATTCTGGTGCCTACATCGAGCACGTGTTCGGCAGTCTCCCGACTAGCGCCCGCGCCCTAAGCCGTTTCCGGTCTCGTGTGATCGGCGAGGTTGCTGCGGCGTCCGCCTTCGAGGACTACCATGCCGCGCGGCATACCGCAGTGATTCGGAAGGTCGCTATGACGGCGCGGTATCGGCCGGCTCGCCTTGTGAACAGAGGCGTGGTCTCGATTTTCGTCAGATCGCTCGGTCGCTTAGCTTGGTCGAAACTGGCTCACCGGGGCGGGAACACGGCGGGGAGACGTGACAGGTGGTGGTCGGTTGAATAGCAGCAGGATGCCCCTCATATCCGTGGTTATCCCCACCTTCAATCATGCCCGGTTCGTCGTGCAAGCGGTGGAAAGCGTGCTGGCACAAACGTATCCCTGCGTCGAGATTCTGGTTGTGGACGATGGTTCTACGGACGAGACAAGAGCAGTGATTGAGCCGGTCAGGGGCCGCATCACATACATCTACCAGGAAAACAAAGGGGTCTCAGCAGCACGAAATGCGGGAATTCGCGCGGCCAAAGGTGAGTACCTAGTCTTTGTCGATGCCGACGACTGGATTCCGCCTGAGAAACTGGCGGTTCAGGTGGCGGTCCTCGAAGAACGGCCGGGAATCGGGCTCGTCTACTCGGCCTGGCAGCACACGGACGAGGGCAACCGCTGGGTGTTGGACGAGGTGCGACCCAGAGCGCCCGGGCAACTGCTGGAGACGATGCTGCGTCACGCTTGTTCCTTCTTCCCTGTGGGATCTCCCTTGGTGCGCAGCGAGTGTTTCAAACGGGTGGGACTGTTCGATGAATCGCTGACGAGCGCCGAAGACACGGATATGTGGGTGCGTTTGACCTTGGCCGGGTACGAGTTCGCCTACGTCGACCGGCCATTATACCGTTACCGCATGGTCACCCACAGCCTGTCGCAGAACCTAGCACGGCAAGCGAATGATGAGTTCACGATGCTGAACAAGGTCTTCGCCGCCGTCAACTTGCCACCCAATCTCCGCGCACTTGAGTCTGAGGCGTACGCCGCAACCCATTATAAGTTTGCGGGCAAGTACTACGAGTGTGGAGACATAGCGGCGGCACAAGACCATTTGAGGAGAGCCATCGCCAGGTGCCCTTCTTTGGCAGTGGACAGCAACTGGCTAGTGGAGTGGCTTGCGGCTCATGCGCTGGAGCCAGAAGTGGCCGACCCGGCCCGTTTCATAAACGTCGTTTTCGACCACCTTCCTGAGGAGGCGGCAGCCCTGGGTCGCTTGCGACGAAAGGCTCATGGCCGATTCCACGCGGCCGTCGCTTTCGCCGCCCATCAGAGCCGTCGCCCTCGCGAGGTCCGCCATCACATCTGGCCGGCGATTACCGGAGACCACTCGATGTTGCGCAATCGCGGCTTCTTGCGCATCGCCGCCGGATCACTGATTGCCAGAGGGAAAGGGAATTGAACGTTGATGCCGGCCGTCGATCCCTCCCAGCGTTCGGAGCGGTCGAAGCCAGCCAGTCCCGTGCTCACAGTTAGCGTCGTTGTTCCCGTGTATAATGGCGCGGCGACGATTGGGCAGTGCCTAGAGAGCCTGGCCGGGCAGACGTATCCGGCCGACAAGTATGAGATCATCGTCGTCGAGAATGGGTCGACCGACGGTACCACCCGCGTGGTGGAGCAATATCCGGTCCGCATCTATCATTGCGGCCAGCGTGGCCCGGCTCCTGCGCGAAACCTAGGCATCGACCGCAGTGAAGGAGAGATCGTGGCGTTCACTGACGCCGATTGCGTCGCCGACCGCGAGTGGTTGGCGGAGTTGGTCAAGCCCTATGGGGACCTAGCAGTGGGAGCGACCGGCGGCGCAATCCTTGCCTATGCATCAGCCGGCTGCGGCTTGGTGGAGCGATTCTCCGCCGAATGTACCCCACTGGTCAACTACATCAGCGGTGAGGGCGAGTTCCTACCACGGCTGCTCACGGCCAACGCGTCGTACCGGAAAGACCTGCTCAAAGCCGTCGGTGGTTTCGACGCGAGACTCGTCACCGCTGAAGACGTGGACCTCGCCTGGCGGGTACAGCTTCAGATGGGAGCCATGGTGTCTTTTGCCCCCCAGGCAATTGTCTACCACCACCACCGGCGCACAAGAGCCGGGCTGGCACGCCAGTATCGGCAATACGGCTTTAGCGAGATCCTGCTGGACACGATGTACGGCCGGTACACAGGGTACCCCCGAACGCGTCGCTATCAGGCACGCCGGATGGTCAAGCAGTTGGCAGCCCTCGGTCGTTACGGTCTTTCAGCTGTGATCCGCCAGGCTCGCTTGGCAAGAGGAAAAGCGAGCACCGATCAAGCCGCGGCACCAAGACTATGGTTCCTGATCGAGAGTAACAACCTGTGGGGCAAACTGGAAGCGATCGTGGCGACACGACTAATGACCGATGCCAGCCCGGTCCTGCAGATCAAGCCAGAGGCATTGATCGAGCGATGGCATCCTGGCCGTGTCGAGTAGCCTGGGCGGCAGACTAACTGACTGAAGGAAGCGACACCAGAGGAGTGACAGGTGAAAATCACCCTGCTGTCCCATTTCTTCCCGCCAACACATAACGCGGGCACCGAAACCTACACCTATGGCTTGGCCAAGCAGTTGCGCCAGCTTGGTCAGGTGGTGAACGTGGTATGCAGCCAAGACTGGGATCGGTGGTGCGACTACCGGATCACCGCCACGGAAGACGTTTTTGACAGCATACCCGTGCGCCGTCTGCACCACAACTGGGCCAAAGCGCCAGATCCCGCGGGGTACTTGTACAACAACCCGGAGGTCTATCAGCATCTCACCGAGTATCTAGGCGAACTGCAGCCGGACGTGGTTCACTTCACGTCGTGTTATACCCTATCTGGCAGCGCCATCCTGGCCGCGAAGCAACTGGGGCTTCCAGTCGTCTTGACGCTCACTGATTTCTGGTTCCTTTGCCCGAGACACACGCTGCTTCGGAGCGACGGCTCGCTTTGTTCGGGATACGAATCTGCTGCAGGGTGTCTGGGGTGCATGGCGAAGGAAACGAAGGTCTGGCGGATTGTCAATTCCATTACTCCACGCTGCCTGGCGGCCAGCATCCTCGCGCACTTGGCCGGGCACCCGTTTCTTACTAAGAGAAGAGGCTTGCGAGGCCTCTACAGTGATTTTGGGGCACGGGCGAGGTTCTTACGTGGCGTATTGGACCAAGTAGATCAAATCATCGCGCCATCTAAGTTCCTGGCCAAGACCTTTGTGCATAACGGGCTTCCTCCGTGGAGAATACTTGTCGCTGGGTACGGACAGGAAACGTCGTGGGCAAGGCGTATTCAGCGGATAGAAAGCGCTTCGTTGCGAATTGGCTACGTGGGCCAGATTGAGCCGATCAAAGGCGTCCACTTGCTGATTAGCGCCGCGCGGCGGATTGATAGTGCGGCGATAGAGGTCGTGATTCACGGAGACCTAACGAGAAACCCGGGGTACGCCAGGGAGCTCAGGCGTCTCGCTGAAGGAGATCCCCGCGTCAAGTTCTGTGGACCCTTTCCCAAGAGCGAGCTGCCAAGCGTGTTCGCCGGCCTCGACGTACTAGCCGTACCCTCTTTATGGTACGAGAACGGTCCAGTGGTGATCGGCGAAGCCTTTGCCGCTCGCATCCCCGTGATCGCAACGAACCTAGGCGGCATCAGTGAGTTTGTAGAGCACGGTGTGAATGGGCTCCTCTTCGATCGCGGTGACGTACCAGGGCTCAGCGCCGCGCTGCAGCTACTTGTCGAGGATCCGGCGTTGCTAGGACGGCTCAGAAACGGCATCCCCCAGGTAAGGACACTGGAGGAGGATGCAGCAGAGTTACTGGGCTTGTACGACCACCTCATCACTAATCGAGCAGGGGAGCTGACTTGCCTGAACCAAAGGTGATGGTTATCGTCTTAACCTGGAACGGGATCCACGATACGCTGGAATGCCTGACGTCGCTCTCAAAGGTCGATTACCGCAACAAGGAAATCGTCGTGGTGGACAATGGGTCGACAGATGGTACGGTTCAGGCCATTCGTTCCCGGTTTCCGACGATCGCGCTCATCGAGAACGACAGGAACCTCGGTTACGCTGCAGGCAATAACGTCGGCCTCCGCCACGCACTACGTACTGGCGCTGACCAGGTATTGCTCCTGAATAATGACACCGTCGCTGCGCCTGATTTCCTTGGGCTTCTGGTGCAGGCACTGGACGGCAGGCACTCAGTAGGCATCGCAGGGCCCATGGTATACTACCATACCCACCCGGAAGTGATCGCCTCCGCAGGCGGCGAAATCGACTGGCGAAACGGCGCGACCCGGATGCGAGCTATCGATCAAACAGACCGTGGACAATTCAAGGAAGCAGAGTTTGTCGATTTCGTCACCGGCTGTGCGCTCCTCGCCAAGGCCGAGACCGTGAAGAAGATAGGACATCTCGATCAGGCTTTCTTCATGTATTTCGAGGAGACGGAATGGTGTGTACGTGCCCGTCGCGCCGGCTATCATACTCTGTTTGTGCCACAGGCGAAAGTGTGGCACAAGGTCTCTCCAGCGAAGCAGTCGACTTCGCCCCGCATATCGTACTACATGACCAGAAACCGCCTACTCTTCCTGCGCCGGTCCAAAGCGCAGAAGATCGCCCATTTGCGTGCTGTCAGTTCGGATTTGCGCACAGTCTTGGCTTGGTCGATAAGACCGAAGTACCGTGAGAAGACTGCCCAGCGGAATGCCATGATACGAGCGCTGCTGGATTATGCGCTCGGGAAGTTTGGAGAACGCCGGTTTGCATGAGGGGCAAAGCGGCGTAGGGCGGCCAGTCCCTTGGGCCGGACGCGAAGGTGACGCTCATTGCTTGAGATCGGTTTCACGCGCAGGCACGAAAGCGATGTCCGGCGTTTTTGTGCGCCACCTCGTGGGAGGACGTGCGCATTGGACGGTGACACAATGATGAGGATTCTCTTTCTCTCCCGATGGTTTCCATGGCCTCCAGACAATGGCTCCAAGATCAGGGTTTACAACCTGATCCGGCAGCTGTCGCGGCACCACGAGATCACGCTACTAAGCTTCGTCGAAGGCGATGAAGGGTATGAGCGTCCTGCCGAGGAGATGGAGTGTTGCCAAGAAGTGGAGACTGTTCCTCTGCCAAGGTACCGTCCCGCTAGCGTCAGAGGTGTTGCCGGTTTTCTCTCCCTCACGCCTCGGTATCTGTTCGACACTTACAGCAGGGCTATGAGAGACATGGTAGAAAAGAGAGTGCAGACTGGCCGGTTCGATCTGCTTCTGGCCTCCCAGCTCGGTACAGCGGCCTATGTTCCCAGCGATAGGCGCATCCCCAGCCTCTTGGAAGAACTCGAGCTGACCCTTTTCCGCGACGCATACGCCACGTCGCGGACGCTACCTAAGAAGTTGCGGTATAGCCTAACTTGGCTGAAACTGACTCGATTCCTCGCCCGGCAACTGAGGCGGTATTCTGCGTGCACAGTGGTCTCCAGCAAAGAAAAGGACCTCCTAGTTCCAGTGGCCCCTGCAACCTGCATGATCGATGTGATTCCCAATGGAGTAGACCTGGACCATTACTCGTATGGTCAGGCGACACCAGCGCCCGATAGCCTGGTCTTTTCGGGCGCGCTGACCTACGAAGCCAACTATGATGCCATGCGCTACTTCCTGGCCGAGATCTACCCTCTGGTGCGGTCGAGGGTGCCTGGTGTCCGGTTACAGATTACCGGGCGCAGCAGTGGTATAGATCTTAGAGCTTTGGCTCTTGACTCCTCGGTAGTCATCACCGGCTACTTGCCGGATGTGCGGCCGGTGGTCGCCGGGAGCTGGGTGTGTGTGGTTCCCCTGCGCCTTGGCGGAGGGACGCGCCTGAAGATTCTGGAAGCCATGGCCCTCGGCACCCCGGTAGTCACTACAACCAAGGGCGCGGAAGGCCTCGAAGTAGTACCCGGCGAGGACATCATCATCGCCGACCACCCGGCTGCTTTCGCGGCCGCTACTGCAGATCTGCTGCGCGACGAGCGTCTGAGAGAGAAGCTGGCTCGTAACGCGCGCCGTCTGGTGAAAGAGAAGTACGGCTGGGAAGCGATCGGCCAGAAGCTGAACGATCTGGCAACAGAAGTTGTCGCTTCGCATCGCGGCTTCTAACACACTTCTAACCGTTCCCCTACCACCTTCTAACCTCCTTGCGCGAGAATCAGATTGCGAGCATGCCCCTTCTTGGGGTTCATTGCTGTGCCAGAGACAAAGGGGGCAAGTTTGAACACCTTGACTGCTGCTCCAAGGAACTTACCTCGGCCGTTTTTCAGACTGGTCACGACTGTTCTTGTGATCATCCCCGTGGCGGTACTTTCGGCCTTCGCTGCCCAGGACCGCCCATGTATCGAGCCTTTGCTGGTCCTCATCGCCACATTGGGCGCGCTACTCGCGTTGCATCACACGGAAGTGGCGCTTATCCTCATACCGGTGGCGGCGGTGGTGCTGCGTTACACCCTTCAGGCAGGCCATCAAAGTGTAATAGTAGCTAGCCTTGTTTTGGCCGCGCTGCTGACGGGTGTCTGGCTAATAGGCATGCTACTGCGCAAGGACTTCCGGCTGCGGCCTTCGCCGGCGAATACCCCGCTTCTGTTGTTTGCGATAGTCAACATACTGGCCTTACTATGGGGAAACGCCTCCCTCGATCCCCGAGTGGAAGTCTGGCCTGAGTTTCCCATCACGCAGCTGGGGGCCCTTGGTATCACTCTCCTGTCCATCGGCGTCTTCTTTCTCGCCGCCAA
>Ga0315298_1007800_pt1 | contig 13922 bp, 9 predicted proteins | sample WHS_1_MG_FD_203077 | JGI IMG/M metagenome (GOLD analysis project Ga0315298, IMG submission 203077) | Extremophilic microbial mat communities from Washburn Hot Springs, YNP, Wyoming, USA - WHS_1_MG | ecosystem: Environmental > Aquatic > Thermal springs > Hot (42-90C) | place: USA: Wyoming...
CCACCCTGAGGTCGTACCCACCGCTGGCTGCCCAGACGACGAGCCATCCCACCGCCAAGCCGCTCAGCCACCAACGCTGCGCCGCCCCGCCCAGCGGCTGCCCGGCCGCGCCCAAGGTAACCCAAAGCGCCCACGCGCCCGCCATGGCAGCCACCACCACCGCCACGTCACCCAGGAAGAGCAGCGCGCGCCGCTCGCGCAGGCCCAGAGGCAGCACGGCCCCGAGCGATCTTCGGCGAGCCTGTACACCCGCCAACGAGTTTGCCATGGTCCCACCTATCCCCCGGGCACCCAGGCGGCCAAAACTGTCACCGCCCTTGAGCCAGCAGGGCCGCCAGGTCACGCGCGATCCGTGCCCAATTGTACGTCGAACGCACCCACGCTCTGCCCGCCTCGACGCGCGTGCGCCACCCCTCAGGGCGGGCCAGGATCTCCCGTATCCGCACCGCCGCTTCGGCGCCGCTGCGCACCACTGTCACCAGGTCGCCAGCGATGAGCTCGACCTCCTTCATCGGGGTCGCCACGACAGGCTTACCCAGCGCCAGATACTCGAACAGCTTTAGCGGGGCCGCACCATCGCTGATCGGCCCGGGCACCCGCGGCAGCAGGCAGACATCCATCGCGTCGACATAGTCGAGGTTGCGAGGGTAGGCCACCGGCCCGGGCAGAGCCACGTTCGCCAAGCCGCGCGCCAGGGCCCGGCGCCGGACGTCGTCCCACTGCCGCCCGGTTCCCACGAGCAGGAAGGTCGCCTCCGGCATCATCGCCGCCGCATCGAGCACGAGGTCGAAATCGACCACGTACTCGAAGGCTCCCACAAAGCCCACGATGGGTGGCCGGTATTCTGCGCGGATGGGCCGTCCGTCGGCCGCTGCCGCTGCCTCCAGGTCGGCCCCGTTGGGCACCACTAGTGTTCCGCCCGGCAATTGAGCCGCCAGCGTGCTCGAGCACGTGGTCACCAGGTCGCTGCGCCGCACCAGCGCGTCGAAGGCACGCCGAGCCAGCGGAGAGAGCACCGGCTGCCAGCGACCGGCCTCCGTCGCAAACATCGACAGAAGGTCGTCGGCCACATCAAAGACCACCTTGCAGCGCCCACCCGCCGCTGGAGCTAGGATGCACTGCGGGAAATTGTAGAGCAAGAGCACGTCGATGTCGAACGCACGCACCATCTCAGCCAGATAGCGGCGCGTGGCCAGGGTGAGGAGCCCCTTCTTGGCCAGCTTCTCCAGCGGCAGCCGCGCCCGCCACAGTGGCACAGGGATCTCGTGCACCGCCATGCCCGCGGGCAGCGGCACCACAGCGGCGTCGGTATAGTTGGTCTCCGCGGCTCCGTGCCACATCGGCGCTTGCAACACGTACACCCGGTGGCCCTGCCGGCAGAGTGCGCCCAGCAACTGATGGTAGCGCGACCAGTTCGCCGAGCGCCAGCGAGCGAGGTAGGGGAACAGGATGTTCATCAGAACTCAATCTCGGGCACGCAACCACGCATCCTTCGAGCGCAGTCCAATCAGGACGCTCCTCAACCACACCGCCAGGTACAGTGGTGCTGCCAGTAGACTGCGCGCATACATCCCGCGATCCTCCACCAGCAACAAGCCAACGATGTAGTAAGCCAGGTCGATGGCCACGCCGAGCCCCAGCGCCGCCACCAGCGCCACGCGCGCTGCCCCGCCCAGCGGCAGCACCACAGCCAGCACAAGGAGCAGGGCCTTGGCCGCAAAAAGCAGCGTCTTCGGTTTGGCCAACGTGGCCCACAGCAGCGACCAGGCGGGCGGCCCGCCCCGCAGCACAAGAGCCAGGATGTCGCGCCAGTACGCCCGCCAGACCTCGACCTGCCCCTGCAGCCAGCGGGCGCGCTGCCGCGAAACTCGGCCCGCGTCCGACGGTTTCGGGTCGTAGACCACCGCCTCCGGCACCCAATGGATGCGGATGCCGCGCCGTGCCAGGCGCAGCGTCAGTTCCACATCCTCAACGCGGGTGGAGAGCCCCGATACGACCTCGCGCAGCACATCGGGCCGGAACGCCATGCCCGTGCCCCGCAACTGCACGCTCCAGCCGAGCCACGACCGGATGCGATCCCCAATCAACTGCGAGAGAAGCTCCGAGTAGGCAGCCAGCGCCGACGCGGGAGACTGCTCTGCACCCACCGGGCGCACGAAGGCCTGCGCAGCGAGGGCGCCACGGGCGAAAGCGGCCTCGAGCGCCGGCAGGAACGCCTCATTGAGCCGCGAGTCGGCATCGAGCACGACGACCCAGCCATATCGGCTGAGGTCCTCGCACGCGTTCTCTACAGCCCATGCAAGGGCGGCCCCTTTGCCAGGCCGGAGCGGATCGCGCCGCTCGTAGACTCGGGCGCCCATCTCCCCCGCCAAACTCGCCGTCGCATCACAGCAGTTGTCGGCGATCACCCGGGTGGCCGCCCCGGCGGGAAGCGACCCGAGAACTTCGCGGATGGACGCGGCCTCGTCATGGGCGACGATCACGAAACAGCAACTGCGACTGGGCAGCGGCACCACATTCCTCCTTTGGCGCCTGGGCGTGAGCCTCAACTCACCGCCTGCGAACTAGTGCGATGGGAGCCCACGCACTCCAGTCTGCCGTCGCATCCCCGCTCGGCGCGGACGAGACGTTGAACTCCAGGTCGACGACAGCTCCGGCAGGGCCCTCAAGATCCACGGTGCGTTCGAGCCAGCCCGTGCTCGAGGGCCCCCGCGTTAGGGTCTGCGTTAGGGTCTCGTGAAACAATCGCCCTTCCCCTGCCGCCGTGTGAGCGACCACTTCGACGGTCCAACCATCCCCCCGCGTCAAGCGCGGCAACCGCCATGAGCAGGGAAGCATCACCCTGCACGCCCACATCGTGGAAGACCATACCACTGGGTGCAATCTGGACCACGGCCGTCCTGGCATCGCCGTCGCGCTGCATCGAGAGGGGATAACGCACGGAATTCGACGGGTCAACGCTGACGCTGCGCGTGCCGACCAGGCCCTCGAGGTCGAGCACTAGCTCAGCGGGGCGCACCCATCGGCTAATCTCAGGCGGCACTTCATAGACCGTGTAGTGGGCAAAAGGCCGTACCTCGGCTGCCCCCCGAGTCTTGAGGAGAGCAACGATATCCGCCGGTGGCGCCCGCCTCGGCAAGGGCAGCAAGATGAAGCGCGCCTCCCCCCGCCCCTCTTGCCGGCACAGGTCGCAGGGGTCGAAGTCTCCCAGGAAGGCGATGTCCCACGGTATCCACCACCCATACCCGCACACTGGCACTCCAGCCCGAGACTGCTGCGGTGCCCACTCGGCAAGGGCCGCCTGCGTCTGGTAGGCATGCCGCTCACGTTGCACGTATTGCACGTAGCCGCTGAGCTGCGCCCGCAGCCATGGCCAGAACGAAAACAGAATCAGCAGCACCAGGAGTCCACCAGTCGCGCTCCACCGTGCCTGGCGCGCTGCCGGCGCCACGAGCCCCCCCTGCCAAGATGCGCGTCGCCTCCCTTGTCACTAGCCAGCTGCAACAGCCCCACTGCTACGAACGCCAAGGCGGGCACCTCGCCCAGAAAGCGTGAACCTGTCCCGTACAGGCCAAGCGCGAGGAATCCGGCGACGGTCAGAACTGCGGCCGAAGCGCCGGCCACCCGACGCAGGCCGAGGGCTGTGGCGGTGCAGCACGCGCACCAGAACGCCACAATCACCGCCCTCGGCGCTCTCGCCCTCGGCCCGAAGGCCACCATCAGGAGTGCTGCGGGCAGCATGGCGGTGGGTCCAGTGGTAATCCGCACGTCGAAGGGCCTCCATTCGCCAACGATGGCGGTTCCGTACCCCGCCCCCCTCAGCAGGTGCAGGGGCACCTGAGGGTTGTAAGCCTCGTCAAAGGTCAGCGAGTTCCCCAGGCCCAGCGCGGAGACAAACACCAGCCCGGCGACCAGTAACGCCATGACGGCGGTCGCTGGGGCAGCCCTCTGCACACGCGCCAACGGCGACAGACTTCGCCACCCCGTCATATCTATCGCAGGACCTCCACGAGACTCAGGTCGTCAAACCACACCACACTGCTCCCATAAACACTCACGTACACCTGGGCAAACTTCGCGTCCTCGGGGGCCGTGGCCGACATTTCGTTCCGTTCCCAGGAGGCGCCAGCCGGCACCACCTTGATGCTGACGTCCACGAGGCGGCGGTTCGCATCCAGCCAGTTTACCTGGAGGCGTGCGAATTGGCCGCCTCCATCCGCTCGGCACCAGTGGCTAAGGGTGTACAGCGATCCCGGCTTCACTGGCACCAACTGGAAGAGACCATCGACGCTGGTGGCCCGCACTGCCCCGTTCCCGTAATGCGCAGAGTTCCCCGAAACAGAGTACAGCGGGTGCCCGTAGGTGTGCCATGTTGCGGGCGCCCCCCCAGGGCCCAGTGCTTCGAAGCCACCGTTCGCCAGCAGCTCACGCCGCCCCTCTGCGGGCGGTGGGCTCGCCCAGAAGCCATAGACGTACACGTCGTGCCGCGCAAACTCCAGCCGAGCGTGGGATTGCAGGAACGCCCCGTCCAACACGGCCACCCCCGAGTACATCCGTGGGTTCGCCTGCGCCTGCGCCCAGTCGATCACGACGTAGTCATACCCGCCCTCCCGCAGGAAGCGTTCAAGAGCGTCTGGCGAGCGCAGCGCCGCTGGGGCCTGCATGAGGTCAATCGACGATTGAGTCCAGTGCACGTCCGAGGAGGTATAGAGCGAGCATTCGCTGCCTACCGCCAACACCTTGTGGGGAGGCCCGCCGCTGCCCTCCAGGTAGACAAACGCGTCGTACTCGGGCACCGCCCTGGACAGAAACGCCCGCGCCGTCTCCCTGCCGACGAACAGCCGAACGGGATACCGCTCCGGTATCTGCCAATTCCACACCGTCTGAACCCACCGGCCGGAGACGCCAAACAGCAGGAGGCAAGCCAACTGAACAGCCCCCGCGCGACTGGCTAGCCGGGTGGAGGGTCCTCTGCGCAGCAAACCGATGTTCAGGCCAGCGAACACCGCCATGATCCCCACCAGCGGAAGCATGTAACGCAGATAAGGCCCGACGGAGTACCATAGGGCGGCCCCTGAAAGCAGCACGCCGAACAGCATGGCCGATGTCGCCCACCCTCGCCCTATCGCTCCACGCCCCTCAAGGTACCGCCAGGGGAGCGCCAAGAGGGCGAGGCTGCCCAGCAGCCCCTGGGGGGCCGCTTCGGCAAAACCCTGCGAGTGGAAGGTTAGGTCCCAGGGCAGCGCTGCCAGGCCCGCCAAGCCTCGCCTGACGCCAAACTCAGCAAAGTTGAAGAACTCGTTCTCGGCGGGCCAGAGCGGGCTACGGAAAAGCGCGTTATAGAAGGGGAAGATGGGGTTGCCAGTCCACAGCCAGTCCCTCACGCACCAGGGTGCGAGGAGAGCAACGGCAGGCACTGCAAAACGCAGCGCCCCACGGACCGCAAGGGACGACGGACCATAACGCACCACCAACCCCACCAGCGCAATCACAGCGAGCGGTGCTAGGATGAAAGCCGCGTTGAGCTTCGTGCCAAGCGCGAAGCCGGCCAGCACGCCGCTCACCGACAGCATGTGTGGCTCTCCCTCCACCACCCACGCCATCGCCGCGTAAACAGCACCCAGCCCGTAGGCGGCAACCACCAAATCGATGTAGGCTGTCTCGCCCTCCCAGCCGATTATCGGGGTCGCGAGGAAGAGGGCAGCCGCGAACACGCCGATGCGCACCCCACCAACCATGCGACCCAACAGATAGGTGGCGCCAGCTGCCAGCAGCCCGAAAACCAGGTGGAGCAGCCCAGGGAGCGGCTGGCCAACCAGCAAAAGCCCGAGCGTATAGAGCATCTCTGCGTTGTGCGCCCAGTACGACCTGAACTGCTGGGTCAGCGGCACCATGCCATGCTGCCGCACGTAGGCGGCAGGGACCGCCAAGTGGTACGCCATAGCGTCGTAATGTATGCTCGGTGCAACCGCCCACATCAGGGCGCCCGAGAGGCAAATCACTGCCGATGCACCCGCCACAGCATAGGTACGGAGATCGGCTTCCCCCCAATACGCCCGGAGGTCTTGCACTCGGGCGCTTGCCACCGGGGCCACCCGCCGCACCCTCCTCGGAATGAAGAGCGCGGACAGCACGACTAGGGCTCCATAGGCAACGGGTGCATAGAGCATCCGGCAGGCAGCCATCGCGAAAGTCAAGAGAGCGAGGGAGCCCAGCCCCAAAGAGGTACCAAGCACGACCTGCTCGGCCAACGGCCGTTCACCGGCCGGGCCGAGCAGGTCCAGCACCGAGCCGCCAACGCCCCACGACAGAACCAGCATCCACACGAGCACCAAAAGGGCAAGCGGCACTCGTAGCAAGACAACGGAGCACCAGACGCACAGCACGGCGAGCGTTGCGACCAGCAGCAAACGCCCTCTCTTAGGCCAGCTTAAGGCGGCCGCCCCCAAGAAGGCCAACGAGTAGAGCGCCGCCCATAGCATGTCGTAGCGGGAGGTGTTCAGAGGGTTGGCTGCCGCCCAGGCACACACGCCCACCCCACACAAGATAGCTGCCACCACACACGCTGCGGCGACGCCATGCCGCAGGTGCGAAGCCCCGGCAGGCAGGGTCCTACCCCCCAGAAATGTGCTCCGGCTCATCAGCAGTTCGCTCCGAGCACCGCGTGCCCACGCCCGCACACGCGGGCGCCACCGCTAGTTAGTAGAAGCAACACAGACCAGAGACAGCCCCACAGGTGGCGGAACCACCCGTTCGAGCCGTGATACCCAAGGAACAACGAACCGGTCGTACGCCTGAACCTGGGCAGGGGACTCATGGGCCATGCGTGCGATGCGGTTGTTCCATAGCCAGCCAGCCAAGCCCGCCACGTTGAACCACCACAGAGCATCGATGGTATACCCACGAGCCGTCAGCAGGCGTTCCAGGCGGGAGCGCGTGTACCGCCTGTAGTGCCCCAGAGCCCTGTCGACGGTTCCCATGACGGCGGGAACCGCGGGCACCATCAAAAGCAACTTCCCGGGCCGACACAGTGCGGCGCGAATGTTACTAAGAGCCACCTCGTCGTCCTCCACGTGCTCGAGCACGTTCAGACAGACCGCGGTGTCACACCGAAACCGAGCAAGCCTGCGGAACGCGGGCGCCGCGACGTCTGCGCGCACGACAACCACTTGCTTGGCCGGAGCAAAGCGTTCACGGAGGCGCCGAAGCGCGGGTTCATGGACATCCACGCATCCCACCAGCTCTCGATCCAGAAGGAAGTCGGTGTAATTGCCTATGCCAGCGCCCACCTCTATTACCCGAGGCCCCAGGTGCGCGGCGATCTGCTCAAAAACCCACCGACGATAGTTCACTGCGCCTTGCATCACCTCCAAATCGGAGACTGTCATGTCAACTGCGCCTGTGCTCCCCATCACCCTCTCCGCTCCTGACTACAACCGGACCGCGACCGTGGGCCTCGTGTTCGCGGAGCCACTTGCTCGCCACTGCTTCACACGCCACGGGCCGCCCCCCTTGCGCTCAGCCGACACACGCTCACGACGAGCCGCTCAACGATCCGGAAGACCGCGCGATCCTTGGGCTTCCGGCCGGCAGTCAGGAACGTGGCCCGACGTGAGCAGACTCACCCAGCATACGATACGGTCCCCGTCAGCGGCGTGCAATGGCCTGCGAGGGTCGTCGCGACGGTTGACTAGGGCCGCCTGCGTTCGCCCGAAGCTGCGGGCTCAGCCAGGCTGCGTCGGAGCTTGCCCCGCCACCCCGGAGCCCCCCCGGCCCCTGGTGGCTCGGCCTCCGATCACCCCACGCCGCGCGGGAACGGTTCCTCTACGACCAGCCTCAGCAGCTGTTCCGCCTCTTCGAACCGCCGGTTCACCGTGTGGAGGATGATCCCAGCGACAACGACGAGGGCACCCAGAAGCTCAAGCGCCACTGCCAACAGGGCCGATGGAAGGTGGAGCACCAAGCCCGTCCTCATGTACCCGCCCACAGCAATCAAGCCCGGCACTAGCCCCCCGCCCGCAAGCAGTAGTCCAACACCTCCAAAGAAGGTGAGTGGCTTGTAGTCCCGAAACAGAGCGAGAACGGTGACGAGTATCTTCACTCCGTCGGCCAGCACCCGAATTTTGGAGTGGCTGCCTCGCGGCCGAGCCCTGAGATCAACTGGTACCTCTACGATCCGATAGCCGCGCTGCAGCGCCTTGATGGTGAGCTCCGCCTCGACCTCGAATCCTGTAGCAGACAGCGGAATACCCCTCACAAGACGGCGCGACATGCACCGATAGCCGCTTAGCACGTCGGTAATGTGCGCCCCAAAGATCCAGTTGACAGCACATCGGTACAGCTTGTTGCCCATTCGGTTCACGGCTTTGAAATCGCTATTGCTTAGGTGCGAAATCCTGGTCCCCACCGCCATGTCCGCCTCACCACAAATCACGGGGTCCAAGAGTGCCTGCACCCTATCCGCGGGATAGGTATCGTCGCCGTCCACCATCACGAAAACGTCTGCGTCCGTCCTCGCGAACATGGACCGAACCACGTGGCCCTTGCCCCGCCTTTTCTCCACGACGACTTGGGCCCCGGCGGCACGAGCCTCCGTGGCCGTCGCGTCCAGAGACCCATTATCAAAAACGATGACCAGGGCCTGCGGGATGGCAGCCCGGAAGCCCCTGACCACCTTGCCGATTGTCTTCTCCTCGTTGAGGCAGGGAATCAGCACAGCCACCCTCGGCCCCCCGTCCCGGGCCGCGGCCACAGCCAGCCGCCCGCCCAAGTCGCTCAAAGCCACGTTCGCCATCGCCACGCCTCCCTCACTTCGCCGATTCTCCGGAGAACCCCGGCACCGGTCCGCCCGAGCGCGGCTTGCCAAGCCCAGGCGTACGCCTCCCGCCGCCCGCAGACGCACCCCTCCGACCCTGGTGCCCCCGCCATGGCTCTCCCCACTTCCGCTCAAATTCCTTGCGGTTCCGCTCGAACACTCTCCGGTACTCGGCTTCGCCCAGCCGAGAGAATGAGGCCATCCCGTAGTGGTGCACAAACACATCCTCCGCACAGACGACCCGGTAGCCCGCCAGCCTCACCCTGCGGGAGTAGTCGTCGTCCTCGAACATGCCCACGCGGAAGCGCTCATCAAGCGGCCCGACCTGGTCGACGACGGCCCTGCGCATAGCAACGCAGTACATAGCAAGCACGGGAATGTCGAAGCATTGCCCCTCGTGAGCCATCGTATACTCTCGAGCGAAAGCCTCCATCTGCGTCAAGTCAGCATACCGAACCTCGATACGCGCCTCATTCCCTGCCCAGTTTGTGACCGGGCCCACCATTCCGATTTCGGTCTGCTGTGCGTGCCGGATGAGGCGTGCCAGCGAGCCACGCGGCACGACTGTGTCGTTGTTCAGCAAAATGACGAACTCCGAGTCTCGCGCCTCCTCCAGACCCTGATTGTTGGCGGCTGCGAATCCACGGTTCGACTCGTTTAGCACCAACTTCAGGCGCATCTCCCGGCCTGCCAACGCCTTCAGATACTCCACTGTACCATCACTGGATGCGTTGTCAATCACTACGATCTCCATGTTCGGCCAGGAGCCGTCGGCCAGCACGGCCTCCAGGCATTGCCGTGTATACTCGAGCCCGTTCCACGTAACCACGATCACACTCGCCTTGCCGTAGAGGCTGGCCACGGCCGCCTCGAAGTCGCGACACCGCAGCTCCCAACTGTTCTCCCTTGCGAACGCCTTCCGTGCCTTGATGCGCTCGGTCGAGTCCTCACCCAGGGCCGCTTCAAGCGATGTTACAAAGCCCTCCGCATCTGAGTACCTATAGACGAGATCGCCCATACCCGCGAGTTCAGGCAGCGCCGCAGAAACCACGGGTTTCCCCGCACTGAGGTACTCGTACACCTTCACGGGGTTTGTCGCCTCGGTCAGCGGTATGCGGCGGAACGGGATGGTGCATACATCGAAGCCGGCGAGGTACCCCGGCAGTTCTCCGTAAGGTTTCTCGCCAAGCAGGTGCACATTCGCGCGAGTCTCGAGGCCTCGCAGCTTGGCGCCGAATGTGTGCCCAATCAGCACGAATGACCAATCGGGGTGCCGTCGCGAGGCCAAGACCATGGCCTCCGCATCGAACCACTCGGCAATAGCGCCATAGTAGCCGATGACCGGGCGCGCCAGTGCGGCGAGGGGGCTCGCTTCACGCGGCGGCAAACTGCTGAAGTGCTCATAGTCCGCACCATTGGCGATGAGCTTGCAGTTGGCATTCACGGCAGCCAACCTCTCATGGAGCTTGGTGGAGCTCGCGACTACCAGATCACTGCCCGCGACCAGCCGGTTCTCGATCTCCAAGAGCGCGGGGCTGCTCGTGCTAAAGCCGCCGTGATCGTCCATGCAGTCATAGACGACCTTCCAACCATATCGTTGCTTCAGCAGCGCCACTAGAGGCTGCCAGAAAGGATGCTGCACCACACAGACGGCCTCGGCGATGCCCTGCGTTCGACAGAGCTCGTGCACCGCCCGAAGTGCCATGCCGAGCGTGGGCTCGCCCAGACTGTCGGTGTAGATCGCTAGTCGCGGGTCCCCCGGCAGAGCCACAGCATACACCCCATCACAGATCGGCTCAGGCGCAGGCTGGCTCTCCGAGAGCCCACCGAACCGAGTCCGCACCCAGAAAACGCGGTGCCCGTCACGGGCGAACCGAGTTACCAGCTGCTGGGGGCGCTGAAAACGGAAATCCCACTCTATAATAGGCAAGACCAACACGTCTATGCGCCGCCCAGGTGCGGTGGCCATGCCGCGATGTACCGCTTCCGTGCCGCGGACCGCGCAACGCTGGCGCCGCCTCCACAGCCAGCGCCGAATTGCCAGTGGAACCACCCGCCTCAAGACACGTCGCGCCGACGACAAGCCGCTCCAGTACACCCCGGCTATTCTCCACCACCTGGAAGCATGGACCGATTCTAGTTCTCTGGCCAATGCCGACACGGTCCTGTCCTTCTCCGCCACCTCTGCGGAAAGGTTGGCCACGGCCTGCTCCTTCTCTGCCAAACTGGCGCGCAGACGCGCCACCTCGCGCTCGCCCGCCACCCTCAGCGCCAGAGCGTCACCGAGTGCCGCCGACAGCTCGGCTATGCCCCCCGGGTCAGCCGCACCCGGCTGGTCGTCCCATGCCTCCGGCAACCGTTTCGAATCCACCTTCACGGCACCTAGCCCGGCGAGGAGGTAGGCGCGCTGCATCGTTGGAATCAGTGGCGAGCGATGCACCTCAAGAATGCGCGCCCGCAGCTCCTCGTCCATGCCACTCAGGGCCTTGATAAAGTCCTCTGTCCAATCCATCCCCATGAATGTGTGGCCTAGGAACGATACGCCCGCCGCCTCAAACACCCCGCGCAGGTCAAGCGCCGGGACCTCTCTGCCGAAGGGCCACTCGCCTTCGGCGGCTTTGGACACCCGCCAAAGCCAGTACCAGTAGCAGAGCCGGTTGGGAACCAGAACTAGCACGTACTTAGTGCTCCGGCTGGCCATGCCGCGCAGGAACGCCACCTGGCCCTGGAGCGTGTAGTGCTCGAGCACTCCGGCGTTGAACACCAAGTCGAACTCGGGTGCCCCCGGCGTCAGCACGTCGCCCTCGACAAACTCCGCTGTCGCTCCCTCGCGCTCAAACAGGCGCCGCGCATACCGCAACGCCTCGCGGCTGGCATCCATAAGCGTCACCCTGTACTTCCCCGTGCGTGCGAGCGCCAGGCTCTGGTATCCCGCTCCGCAACCGGCCTCCAAGACTCTGCCGCCCTCGGGCAGCAGCTCAGTTACACGGCTGACAAGCTCTGCGTTGAACTGCACTTGTGCTGCGCTAGGTTCGGCAAAGGGCAGCGTGCGGTAGTAGTCGTCCCACTTCTGCCGCTCCCGTGCAGCCCGGTCTGCGGCAGACCTGCGGCGAATGTACTCCTCGGAGGCATACACAACGAGGAGCTGTTCACCGCTCCAGAAGGTTGGGTCCACGCTGATGCGCCTCGCATAGAGACGGAGGAGGCCCGCGATTCGCTCCGGGAACGACTCCTCCCTGAACTGCGCGCGATGATACTTGGACAGCGGGTACTCGTTGTAGGGGACCAGCGCGATGTACAGCTCGCGGCACCTGGCGAGTTGCCCACTCATTACCTGGATCGGCTGCTCGAAATGCTCCAGGCAGTTGCTGACGACGACCACATCAAACGTGCTGGGAATCTGCCCTTCCTCGCTCAGGATGAACTCGTACTCTGGATAGCGACGTCGCGCTTCGGCTACGGCCCGCCCCGAGAAATCGAGCCCCGTCACGCGGCTCTCGGGAAACATGCCTCCGAGAACAGCCACTCCCTCGCCAAAGGCGCAGCCCCAGTCCAGAACTGTCAGGCCAGGTGTGCGGAGGAACGCCAGCTCGGGGGATTCGAGCGCCGCAACTATACGCTGCATAAAATGGCGTGTCTGCTCGCTCCCGCCCGCCGCGTCCCACTCGTTGGCAAAGTACTGCTCCCACCACTCCCGGGAATTCACATCACACACATGCCCCTCCTGGCACCCTCCCCGAAACCCCTACCCACAGATCAGGGAGTACCTGCTCCGAACCCGGGTGCTTGCATCGCCGCCCGATACGCATCGGCCACGTCCCGCGCCACCCCGCATCTGCGCACAGCCCCGCCGTCGACCCATATCGCACGCTGGCAGCTGGCCTCCACGACAGACAGAGCGTGGGTGACGAGCAATACGGTAGCACCGGCCTCACGAAACTCGTCCATGCGCGCAGCCGCCTTGCGTTGGAACGCCTCGTCACCCACAGAGAGCACCTCGTCCACAATCAGCACATCCGGTGTGACATCGGTGGCGATGGCAAAACCCAGGCGGGCGATCATCCCAGAGGAGTACGTGCGCAGGGGGGCATCGATAAAGTCCCACAGCTCGGCAAAGTCGACGATCCTCTCGAACTTTTCCTCCATCTCCCGTCGCGAGAACCCCAGCAGCGTCCCGTTCAAAAAGATGTTCTCGCGCCCTGTCAGCTCGGGGTGGAACCCCGCCCCAAACTCCAGAAGCGGTGCCACCCGCCCCCGGATCCACACCCGCCCCGTCGTCGGCCGCAGCACCCGCGCCACAACCTTCAGCAGGGTGCTCTTGCCCGCGCCGTTGCGGCCGATGATGCCGAAAACCTCGCCCCGCCGCACCTCCAGGTTGATGTCGCGCAGCGCCCAGAACTCGTTGTTCTTCACCCGCCGCTGCAACGCGCGGATGGCGTACTCCTTCAGCGTGCCGATGCGCTCGTGCGGCACGCGGTAGCGAACCGACACGTTCTCGAGGCGCACGGCCACGTCGCCATCCGTGGCCGGCGCAGCCACCGTCGCGAGGTCAGACACGGTAAGCGAACTCATCCGCATTCCTTGTGAAGACAGTCCACCCCACCGCCAGCGTGCCCAGCGCCACCACCGCCGCGCAGGCCAGCCGCTCCGGGCTGGGCCACTGGCCATAGTAGAGTGGCAGCCGGAAGAGCTTGACCAGGTGGTACATCGGGTTCAGGTTGAAGAGCCAGAAACGGTACGAGGCGGGCACAATCTCCTCGGGGTAGACGATGGGCGTGAGGTACATCCACGCCGTGAGGGCGATCTCGTACATATCGGCCACGTCGACAAAGTACACCGCCACGGCCGAGAGCAAGAGTCCGAGCCCCAGCGCAAAGGCGGCCAGGAGAAGGAATGACACCGGGAGGAACACGGCAGAGGCCTTCAACGGTACCCCCGTCGCCAGCATCACGGCCAAAAGAGGCACCATCGAGAGCACCAGGTTCACCAGGCCGGTGCCCGTCGCTGAGATGGCGAAGAGGGTCTTGGGGATGAAAATGCGCTGGATCAGGCTGCCGCCCCACACCAGTTGTCGCATGGCCTGCGTGGTCGTCTGCGCGAAAAAGTT
>Ga0315298_1007802_pt1 | contig 13920 bp, 13 predicted proteins | sample WHS_1_MG_FD_203077 | JGI IMG/M metagenome (GOLD analysis project Ga0315298, IMG submission 203077) | Extremophilic microbial mat communities from Washburn Hot Springs, YNP, Wyoming, USA - WHS_1_MG | ecosystem: Environmental > Aquatic > Thermal springs > Hot (42-90C) | place: USA: Wyoming...
GGTGCCGCATGGCCGGCGATCACCGCGTTGCCACCGGCATCCACCCGCACGGTATCGAAGCTCGGTCCCGGGGCGACCGAAGGCGATGCGATGGTGCTGGGCGCAACCTTCGGGGCCGGTTTGGTCGGCTCGAAATGCTGCTGGCCGCCGAGGAACACGAGGCCGAGCAAGGCAACCAGGCCCAGACCCGCAATGGCGGTCGGCGCGACCCACCCGGGAAGGGCGGGGCGACCGGGCTTTTCATTGTCGGTTTGCTGTGCGTTGAGGGCCATGGGCGGACTCTATCAATAACTTGCTTCGATTTGATTACCCTGCCACGAACTTGTCCCTGTCGATAGGTTCAAGAGGTCATTCTGGAATATGAGTCACATTTCGGTCACGGTATTTTGCGGGTCTTCAGTCGGCGTCGCGCCCGATTACATGCAGTCGGCGCGCGATCTGGGCGCGGGGCTCGCCGCGCGCGACATGACGCTGGTGTTCGGCGGCGGCAATGTCGGCCTGATGGGCGCCGTCGCGGGCGCGGCCCTTGGCAGCGGCGGCCGGGTGGTGGGGATCATTCCCGATTTCCTGCGGGCGCGGGAGGTCGAGTTTCCCGGCCTGTCGGAGTTGATCGTCACCGATTCGATGCACACCCGCAAACGGCGCATGTTCGCCCGGGCCGATGCGTTCGTGGTGCTGCCCGGCGGGCTCGGTACGCTCGACGAGCTGATGGAGATCGTGACGTGGAAGCAGTTGGAGCGCCATGCCAAACCCATCATCCTGGTCGATATTCTGGGCTGGGCGGGCAGAGTGGCGGCCTTGCTCGATGCGGTCATCGGCGCCGGCTTCGCCCGGGATTCGGCGCGCCAGCTATGGGAAATCGTCCCGGATGTCGCGGCGGCGCTGGCCCGGCTCGACGATTATTCGCCGTCTTCCGGCAACGGCTCGATGGTCGAGACCCTGTAATCCTCGCCGAACCAGCGGCCGAGATCGACCTCGCGGCAACGGCGCGAGCAGAACGGCGCCTGTTCCGGAACGCTCGGCTTGCGGCAGATCGGGCAGGGTTTCGCGGTCATGGCAGGATCTCGTGGAGTGGCGGGCGGATACGGGGGCGCAGAATCTCGGCGAAGCCGAGAGAGGTAAAGCCGAGCAGGCGCGGTTTCAACGGATCGCGTGCGAGGGCCTGCGTCAGATCGGGCGCGAGGCTGGGGCGCGCGCTCGCTTTCATGCCGGCGAAATCGATCAGGATTGCGCCGTTGAGGTTGCGCAGGCGGATCTGACGGGCGAGTTCGGGGATCAGCGCGCGATTGAGCCGCGCCTGCAGCCCGGTTTTTTCGCCCCGTTCGGCGGTGGCGGCTCCCGCATCGATATCGATGGCGGTGAGCGCCGGGGTCGGCGATATGATCGCACGCGCGCCGCCGGGAAGATGCACGACCTGCTCGGTCAGGCCCGCGATCTCCTCCTCGATCCGGGCAAAGCAGGACGGCGCATGCTCGACATCGGCAAAATGAGGGCGGAGCCGGGCGATCAGCTCGAAATCCTCGGCGAGGATCGGCGCGTCCGGGTGCAGGGCGCGGAATTCCGCGATCGGGCCGGGGCCACGGGCGTCGAGGCCAGGCCGGGCCGCCGGTTCGCCCGGGGCGCGGGCGAGACGCGGCCCCTTGCCGCCCTGCGCCGCGCGGATGATCCGCACCGCGAGCAGATCGCCGTCCGATGCCGATTTGCCGCCCGCGCTATCGGGCAGGAAGCCGCTGGCGGTGCCGAGATCGACGAAGACGCCGCCGAGCGCCGGGGCCCGGGTGGTCACCCGGCCCGTGTAGCGATCGCCCACCCCATCCGGTTCATCGGGCTGCCAGATCGCATAATCGACCAGCACTCCCGCCTCCAGCAGGGCCAGATGCACCGCCCCGAGCCGTCGCGCGGCAAGGATCACGGGGTGATCATCACGGCGCGCGCCAGCCGAGGCCGCGCAGGAGGTTCAGGGTTTCGTGCAGCGGCAGCCCGACCACGCCGGTATAGGACCCCGACAGGAAATCGATGAAACCGGCGGCGCGCCCCTGGATCGCGTAGCCGCCAGCCTTGCCGCGCCACTCGCCGCTCGTGATGTAATGCTCGATCGCACCCGCTTCGAGCCGCGCAAAGGCGACGACGCTGGCGACCGTTCGCATCGCGATCCTTCCATCGGGGCCCGCGACCGCGACCGCGGAATACACTTTGTGACGCCGCCCCGAAAGCATCGTGAGGCACTCCCGCGCCTCTGCCTCGGTTTCGGCCTTGGGCAGGAAGCGGCTGCCGAGACCGACGACCGTATCGGCTGCGATGGTGAATGAACCGGGGATGGCGGCACTATCGAGTTTCGCGCGGGCGAGGCGCGCGGCGAGGCTGCGCGGCACCTCATGAGGCTGCGGCGTCTCGTCGATGTCGGGGCTGACGATGCGGTCCGGGATGATCCCGATCTGGCGCAGCAGATCGAGCCGGCGCGGGCTCGACGAGGCGAGGACCAGCGTTACTTGAATCGGAACGTGATCCGGCCCTTGGTCAGATCATAGGGCGTCATCTCGACGTTCACGCGGTCGCCGGCCAGAACGCGGATGCGGTTTTTGCGCATCTTGCCGCTGGTATGCGCCAGAATGACGTGTTCATTATCCAGCTTGACCCGGAACATGGCATTGGGCAGCAGCTCAGCGACGGTGCCGCTGAACTCGATCATGTCTTCTTTCGACATCTATCCTCGTTATAAGGTCGTTACGTGCGGGCTTCACATGAGCCGTGCGGGCGACGAGGTCAAGGTTTGCGCGGATCGGAGCAGATAATACCCCCCCCGCCTGTCGCTGCGGTCCGGAAGGCAATAAACCCGGTTTCGTCCCTACCACTGGTCTATCCTGAAAGAAGCGAACCCCATGAACGTCACCGTCGGCACCCTCACCATCGGCAATGCGCTCCCCTTCACGCTGATCTCCGGCCCCTGCCAGATCGAATCCGCCGATCATGCCATGAGTGTCGCGGGCGCGCTGGTCGAGATGACCCGGGCATTGAATATCGGCCTGATCTTCAAATCGAGCTACGACAAGGCGAACCGGACCTCGCTCGGCACCGGGCGCGGCGTCGGCATGGCGGCGGGGTTGCAGATCCTGGCCGACATCAAGGCGAAATTCGCCATCCCGGTGTTGACCGATGTGCACGACGCCCATCAATGCGCGCCGGTCGCCGAGGTGGTGGACGTGCTGCAGATCCCGGCCTTTCTCTGCCGCCAGACCGATCTTCTGCTCGCCGCCGGCAACACCGGCCGGGCGATCAACGTGAAGAAAGGCCAGTTCCTCGCCCCGTGGGACATGAAGAACGTCGCCGCCAAAATCGCCAGCACCGGCAACGAGCGCATCATGCTCACCGAACGGGGGGCGAGTTTCGGCTACAACACGTTGGTCAGCGACCTCCGGGCGCTGCCGATCATGGCGCAGACCGGCTATCCCGTGGTGTTCGATGCCACCCATTCGGTCCAGCAGCCCGGCGGCCAGGGCGGCTCCTCCGGCGGCCAGCGCGAATTCGCACCTATCCTTGCGCGGGCGGCACTCGCGGTCGGGTGCGCGGCCCTGTTCATCGAATGCCACCCCGACCCGGATAACGCGCCGTCCGACGGTCCCAACATGATCCCGCTGGCCCGCATGCCCGCTCTTCTGGCGCGGTTGCAGAAATTCGATCTTGTGGCCAAGGCCGAGACCGGGCAGGAATGATCCCGTACCGGGAACGGTCCCGGAGGAGATCACGATGAATCGCCCGAACCTGTTATCCGCCGCTGCCTGTCTCGCCGTCGCCGGCATCGGTCTGGCGGGCTGCGCGGACCTGCCGTTCATGCACCCTCAGCCGTCCTACGTCGTGTTCTTCGCCCCGTTCAAGACCAATCTGAATCCGCCTGGCATCGCCGTCGTCGCCCAGGCCGCGCACAAGGCGAAAATCGACCTGCTCTCTCCGGTCACCGTGACCGGGGCCGCCGATACGGTCGGCAATACTCCTGACAACGTGGCACTCTCGAACCAGCGCGCCGCCGCCGTCGCCGCCCAGCTCGTCGCGGACGGCGTCGCCCCCGCGCGCATCACCACCGAAGGGATCGGCCCGATCGGCAGCCCGCCGGACAGCAAGCAGGCCAGCCGCACCGCCACCATCGTCATCGGCAGGTCGCGCGCGCCCCAATAGGATTTCGTCGCAGGCGGGCGGTGAGCACGCTCGCTAGATCGTGTCTTGGGTTACCGCCCGCCTCGTCGCACAACGCCGCGCATGGTTCGCAGCACGCTCAACCGTCAGGTCTTCACCCGCCGTGCTCTGGTGATCGGCGGCATCCAGACCGTCACCTTCGGCGGCCTGATCGCCCGGCTGTACGATCTGCAGGTGATCGAGCATGCGGGCTACCGGATCAAGGCGCGCGATAACGCGATGTCGCAACGCCCGCTCGCCCCCGAGCGCGGCCTCATCACCGACCGCACCGGCACCCTTCTCGCGGGCAACCGCCAGCACTGGCGCGCCCTGTTCCTGATGACCGACACGCAGGATCCCCGCACGGTGATCGAACGCGTCGCCACCCTCGTCACCCTGTCCCCGGCGGAGCGCGACCGCCTCGACGCCCTGCTGGCCGGCCCCGCGCAATACCTGCCGGTCACCCTGAAAAACGATCTCGACTGGGCCGAGATGGCGCGGCTCGAAGTCCAGGCGACCCGGCTGCCCGGCGTCATCATCGATCGTGGCTTCTCCCGTCATTATCCTCTGGGGCCCATCGCGGCCCATGCCGTCGGCTATGTCGTCCGTCCCGACCAGGCGGCGGTGAAGGCGCAACCGGTGCTCGCTTTGCCCGGGGCGCGTATCGGCGGCTCGGGGATCGAACAGGCCCGCAACGAGGTGCTGATGGGCATACCCGGCGTGGTCGAAACCGAGGTCGATGCGCTGGGTTCGGTCGTGCGCGTGCTCGATCGCGATTCCGGCCGGCAGGGCAAGACCGTTTCGCTCACCCTCGATGCCGAACTCCAGCGCACCGCGGTTGCCACCCTCAACAGCCGCGCCGGTGCCGCCGTGCTGCTCGACGCGCATAACGGCGCGGTGCTCGCCATGGCCAGCGCCCCGTCCTTCGACCCCGCCTGGTTCGATGACGGGGTGCCGGATGCGGTCTGGCATCGCTGGATGACCAACCCGGAACGCCCGCTCACCAACCGCGCCACCCAGGGTCTCTATGCGCCGGGTTCGTCCTTCAAGCCCACCGTCGCGCTGTCCGCCCTCAAGGCCGGCACGATCACCGCCAAAACCCGGTTTTTCTGCCCCGGTCATCTCAAGATCGGCAACCGCATGTTCTACTGCTGGCTGCGCAGCGGTCATGGCTGGATGGATGCATCCCACGCCCTGCAACAAAGCTGCGACGTGTTCTATTACCATGTCGCGATGCGCACCGGCATCGACCGCATGGCCGCGATGGGCGGAAAGCTAGGCCTGACCGGTCCCGCTCATCTCGATTTCCCGGGTATGGCCGCCGGCTTCCTGCCGACCCATGACTGGGCCCGGCGCCGCCGGATCGACTGGACCATGGGCGATACCGCGGTTCAGGGCATCGGCCAGGGCTATACCCTGTTCACCCCCCTCAACCTCGCCACCATGATCGCGCGGATCGGCACCGGCACGGCGCTCGACCCTCATATCGTGCGCGCGATCGGCGATCAGCGTCCCCACCGCCCGGTCGCGGCGTCGCTCGGGCTCGACGATCGCCACCTCGCCACCGTCCGGCGCGGTCTCGATGAAGTGGTCAACACCCCGCTCGGCACCTCGTGGGGGGCGCGGCTGGTTCTGCCGGGCGGCATCCGCATGGCCGGCAAGACCGGCACCGCCCAGGTGATCAACGAGGATGCCGCGATGGAAGCTGCCAATTACAACGACGCCCGGCTCCCGTGGAAATATCGTCCCAACGCCCTGTTCGTCGGTTACGCGCCGGTCGAACGTCCGCGCTTTGCCGCCGCGGTGGTGATCGAACATGGCACCCTGCTCGGGCCGGTGAAAATCGCCCGCGACCTGTTCACCGCCGCGTTCCGCCAACCCATCGCGATCGGCTGAACCGGAATCCCCACCCGGCCGGGCAGGGACGCCGCAGGCTCAATCCCCCGCCGCCGAGCGTGCCGAGATTGGCATCCGCGAGACCGGCAGTGCGACATGGGCCGGGGCCGGCAGCGCCTTGACCGACCGGGCCGGCAGCGCTGCGATGATCGAAACACTGACCGAGGCGAGGTAGGGCAGCGACTGGGTGAACAGCACCAGGCACCAGAGCTTGGATTCCGGTGTCGCCCAATGATGGCCGAAGCCGACCCCGAGCAGCGCGCCCCAGGTGAGGGCGAGCAGCACCAGCTCCTCGCGCGCCATCACCAGACCCTGCACCAGAGCGGGCGCATCCTCCATTTTCGGGGTCCGCAGGAACGGCAGCTTGTTGCTGAACAATCCTTTCCACACCGCCTTGCCGATGGTGTGCGACAAAGCGAGCCCGGCCACCGCCGCGCCGATCCGGTCGCCCAGCCCGCACTTCACCCGCGCCGAATAGAGGGCGAGGATCTGCACGATCTTGAAGACGAACAGACCGATCGAGGGCAGCATGAACAGGATGATCGGAAATTCGAACCGCACGGGGTCGAGGATCAGCCCGGCCGACCAGGCGAGGCCGAGGAACAGGAAGGCGAGGCCGAGCGCATCGCCCATCCACGGCAGCCAGCCGGTCACGAAATGCCAGCGCTGGCCGAGCGTGAGTGTGCGGTCGAACGGCGAGATCAGCGCCTTCCAATGCGCGCGGGTGATCCGCATCGCGCCATAGGCCCAGCGATAGCGCTGTTTGCGGAAGGCGTTGAAGTCATCAGGCATCACGCCGCGCCCGAAGCTGCGTTTGGAATAGACCGCCTCGTAGCCGTCGCGGAACAGCCGCATCCCGAGTTCGCTGTCCTCGGTGATGCACCACTCCGCCCAGCCGCCATCCTTTTTCAGGGCCTCGGTGCGGATGAGGGTCATGGTGCCGTGCTGGATGATCGCGTTGCGCTCGTTGCGGTTGACCATGCCGATCTGAAAGAACCCGGCATATTCCCAGAACATCATGCGCTTGAAGATCGAGCCGTCATTGTCGCGGTAATCCTGCGGCGACTGGGTGAATCCCACCACCGGGTCGGCGAAGGCGGGGACCATGCAGCGCAGCCAGTCCGGATCGACGATGTAATCGGAGTCGAGCACACCGACGATTTCGGCATCCGGCGCGGTTTCCCGCAGGGCGAAGTTCAGGGCGCCCGCCTTGTAGCCGGGATACTGGCCGAGGGTGAAGAACCGGAATTTCGAGCCCAGCCGCGCGCAATGTGCCGCCACCGGCTCCCACACCGCGCTGTCCTTGGTGTTGTTGTCGATCACCAGCACTTCGTAATTCTCGTAATCGAGCGCGGCGAGCGCGTTCAGAGTCTGTTTCACCATGTCGGCCGGTTCGTTGCAGATCGGCAGATGCAGCGAGACCTTGGGCAGTTTCATGCCGTGCGGTGCCGGAACCGGCTCGAAATGGCGCTTGCGCACCCGGCCGAACAGGGTTTCGGTGAGGTCGAAACTATCCGCGATCAGCAGGAACAGCAGCAGGCCCTGGCCCAGCGCGAGGGTGCTCCACACCGCCGCCGCCGACCATGAAAGATAGGTCTCGCCCATCGTCATCAGCAGCATGGCGAGCGCCGTGCCGAACCCCTGAACCAGCACCGCGAAAATGACCTTGCCGATCACCCGCATGTCCGGGCGGCGCGACAGCAGGCCGAGCGTGATCAGCAGCCCGAGCAGCGCGGCGCCCGCAGCCCAGGGCAGCCAGGCGCGGTTCGGCAGGACCGGGCCGGTCAGCGAATATTTCATCTCCCGCGAGAGCGACCAGAGGCCCCAATACCCGGCGGCGCGGCCTTCGAAGCTGGTCTTCCAGGGCTGGTCGAACGCTTCCATGACGAAATAATGCAGATGGTCCTTCTGCGCGACGTTAAAGAAGGTGCGCATGAAATTCGCCTGCAACACCCGCGAGGCGCGCGCGCCGCCAATGTCGATCCCGTCCGACGGCCAGCCGATCTCGCCGATCACCACTTTCTTGCCGGGAAACCGCTTCTCGACCTCATGCAGCCGGTACAGCGCGTATTTCACCGCATCGGGTTCCGGCACGCCTTCCCAGTAGGGCAGCAGATGCACGGTGATGAAATCGACCGATTTGGCCAGTTCCGGGTGATGCAGCCAGACATGCCACGGCTCGGCGGTGGAGACCGGCACATGCACGCGCTTTTTGACGTAGTCGATATCGGCGGCGAGTTCCGGCACGGTCAGGTTACGCCGCAGGATCACCTCGTTGCCGACCATGACGGCCTTGACGTCGGCATTCGCGTTGGCAACCTTGACCACCTTGTGCAGCTCGGCCTCGTTGGCCTTGGGGTGCTGATCGATCCACGCGCCCACCGTGACGTTCAGGTGATATTTCGCGGCGAGGGCCGGAATGTCGCCGAGGTCGTTCTGCACCGTGTAGGTGCGGATGTTGTGGGTTTTCGTCGCGACCAACGCGAGATCGGAGTCGATCTGCTTGATCGTCGGGTACACGTTGCTCTGCGGGCTTTCCCCGGCATGGAAGGGCGAGAAGGCAAAGCCGCCGATTTCGCCGCGATACGCCGGCATGTTGTCGACCGGACGATTGAGCGCCGCCCAGATGCCGAATGTCGCCCCCGCCGTCGCCAGCGCGGCCAGCCAGGTGCCCGGGCTGCGCCAGCCGGAACGGCCGCGTGGCCGGCTGACCTGAGGGGCGAGAGGACGAAGCTGGGATTGATGCGTCATGAACAATCATCCGGTTGAGGCGCAGAAACATCCTGCGACCGCTCTCAGATGCGTGTGCAGTGCGGCATCGCACGGGCCGCATTATGGCGAAACCGGGGCATTTATAACCGTCAGGACACGGCTGCCGTGCTAGGGAGAGGCTATCGGATCATGGGATGCCCATCGCACATGCCGCCGACGATCTGGTCCATAAACTCAGGATATCCATGCAAACGATTGCCGAAATTGGCCTTTTGATCTTTCTGATCCTGCTCAACGCCGGATTCTCCCTTGCCGAGATGGCGCTGGTCTCGTCGCGCAGGGCGGCTTTGGCGCTGATGGCCCAAAAACACATGCGTGGTGCCCTCCGCGCGCGCGCCCTCGCCGATTCCCCCGAGCGGTTCCTGCCCACGGTGCAGATCGGGATCACCGCGATCGGGGTGCTGACCGGCGTGGTCGGCGGGGCGCAGCTCGCGGTCAGGCTCGCGCCGGTGCTGGCCGGTATCCCGGTTCTGGCCCCGGTCGCGGGCAGCGTGGCGCTGGTGGTCACGGTGTTCACCGTCACCTTCCTGACCCTCGTGTTCGGGGAACTGGTGCCCAAGCAGCTCGCGCTCCGCAATGCGGAGCGGATCGCCTGCCTCGTCGCCTGGCCGCTCGACCTGTTCGCCCGGATCGCGGGGCCGCTGGTGCTGCTGCTCCGCGTCACTTCCAGCGCCGTCCTCCGCGTCTTCGGCCCGATCGATCGCCACCGCCGGGCGGTCAGCGAGGAGGAACTCAAGGCGATCCTCGCCGAGGGCACCGAATCGGGCATGCTCGAACACGAGGAGCGCGACATGATGGAACGGGTCATGCGCCTTGCCGACAAGCCGATCCGCGCGATCATGACCCCGCGCCAGGACATCGCCTGGCTCGACCGCACCGCCCCGCGCGGACAGGTCATCACCGCCCTGAAATCGGCCCCGCATTCGCGCTTCGTGGTCTGCGACCGCAGCATCGACAATGTCGTCGGCATCGTTCAGGCCAAGGACATCCTCGATCGCATTCTCGACGGCAAGGATATCGGGCTCGCCGCCAGCCTGCGCCAGCCTCTGGTCGTGCCGGATGCGATTTCCGCGCTCGATGCGCTGGAGCGGTTGAAGGCCGATCCGCTCGGTGTCGCTTTCGTACTGGACGAATACGGCAGTTTCGAAGGCATGGTCACGGTGGGCGATCTGCTGGAAGCGATCGTGGGGGATCACGACGAGCCGATCCATGCCGAGGGCGGCACCGAACCCGCCGACAGTTTCGATCTCGACGGGCTGGAACCGGTGGATGAGGTCGCGCATCGCCTCAAGCTGCACGACCTGCCGGCGGAAGGGTCGTATCACACGCTCGGCGGGTTCCTGCTCGCCTTGCTGCGGCGGGTTCCGCGCGAGGGCGATGCGATCGTTTTCGGCGGCTGGCGTTTCGAGGTTCTCGGCATGAATGGCCGCCGGGTCGAACGGGTGCGGATCAGCCGCGACCCGACCGCCACGCCCTGAGGACAGGGATCACGATCCGCCCGGGTTGGCTCCCGACATTTCCTGCGACGACACCGCCGAAATCCGCGCGCCGCGCGCGGTGTCGCCATGGTAGGCACCATATACTGCCAGCGCCACGAAGCCGCCGGCGAACAAGGTAATCAGGACGATGCCGATCTTGGCACCACGGGGAAGCGTATGCATGGCTCTTTATGCCGCATCGGCGCCGGGGATGATCGGAACATCTTTGTGAGCGGCGGCGGCGCGGAATTCAGCCCGGCTTGCGGGGGGGCAGCGCCAGGGCGAGGGAAAGCTCCTTCAGCCGCGCCTGATCGACCGGTGCAGGAGCGCCCATCATCAGGTCCTGACCCTGCTGGTTGAGCGGAAATGTGATGACCTCGCGCAGGTTCGGCTCATCGGCGAGCAGCATCACCATGCGGTCGATGCCGGGTGCGGCGCCGCCATGCGGTGGCGCGCCGTAGCGGAAGGCGTTGAGCATGCCGCCGAACCGGGCTTCGACCACTTCGGGTCCGTAGCCGGCGATTTCGAAGGCGCGCAGCATGATTTCGGGCTTGTGGTTGCGAATGGCGCCCGAACAGAGTTCGACCCCGTTGACCACGATGTCGTATTGGAACGCCTTGATCGTGAGCGGGTCCTTTGTGTTGAGGGCGTCGAGCCCGCCCTGGGGCATCGAGAACGGGTTGTGGCTGAAGCCGATCGCCTGGGTTTCCTCGTCCCGCTCGAACATCGGGAAATCGACGATCCAGCAGAATTCGAACGACGCGGCACTGATCAGGCCGAGATCGGTGCCGAGTTTGGTTCGCACGGCACCGGCGAATTTGGCCGCGGTCTCACGCGGGCCGGCGGCGAAGAACACCGCATCGCCCGGTTGCAGGCCCACGGCCTCGCGGATCGCCTCGGCGCGACCGGGTTCGAGGTTCTTGGCGATCGGGCCTTTCGCGCCATCGGTGTCGAACACGATATAGCCCAATCCACCCGCTCCCTCGGCGCGTGCCCAGTCGTTGAGTTTGTCGAAAAAGCTGCGGGGGTTCGATCCGGCACCCGGTGCGGGGATCGCGCGCACCACGCCGCCGCCCGCGACGATTTTGGCGAAGAGGCCGAAGCCGGAGTCGCGGAACGAGTCCGTCACGTCCGTGATCAGCAGCGGGTTGCGCAGGTCGGGCTTGTCCGAGCCGTATTTCAGCACGGCCTCGTCATAGGCGATGCGGGGGAACGGCCAGTCGCTGACCGACCGCCCGCCCGAAAACTCCTTGAACAATCCGCCGAGCACGGGTTCGATGGTTGCGAACACCTCTTCCTGATCGACGAAGCTCATCTCGAAATCGAGCTGGTAGAATTCGCCGGGGGCGCGGTCGGCACGGCTGGCTTCATCGCGGAAACACGGGGCGATCTGGAAATAGCGGTCGAACCCGGCGACCATCAGCAATTGCTTGAACTGCTGCGGGGCCTGGGGCAGGGCGTAGAACTGGCCGGGATGGAGGCGCGCGGGCACCAGAAAATCGCGCGCGCCTTCGGGTGACGAGGCGGTGAGGATCGGGGTGGTGAATTCGGTGAAGCCGCGCGCGGTCATTTCCCGGCGCAGCCACGAAATCACGTTGGCACGCAGCATGATGTTACGGTGCAGTTTTTCGCGCCGCAGGTCGAGGAAGCGATAGCGCAGCCGGAGATCCTCGGGGAACTGGGCATCGCCGGCCACCTGGATCGGCAGCACGTCGGCGGCGGACTGCACCACGAAATCCTCGACCTGCACTTCGATTTCGCCGGTCGGCAGGCGCGGGTTGATGGTGGCGGCATCGCGCGCCACGACCGTGCCGGTGATGGTCACCACGCTTTCGACCCGGGTGGCTTCGGCGAGGTCGAACACGGCCGAGCCGTTCGGGATCACGCATTGGGTGATGCCGAAATGATCGCGCAGGTCGATGAACAGCAGGCCGCCATGATCGCGCTTGACGTTGACCCAGCCGGACAGGCGGGCCGTGATGCCGGCATCGGCCGCGCGCAGGGCGCCGCAGGTATGGGTGCGATATTCGTGCATCGGGGACCAGTCCTGAATGAAATCAGGGGCAAATGGACGGCGCGGGTCTTTCCTGTCAAGACAGGGCGTGGCACTTGCCACGGATGAAGCCGCAAGCAACCTTTGCCGACCCCGTCCTGATCACCACCACCGCCGCCCTCACCGCGCTGTGCGAGCGGCTCGCGACCGAGGCTTATGTGACGGTCGATACCGAGTTCATGCGCGAGCGCACCTATTTCCCGGAACTCTGCGTCGTTCAGCTCGGCGGGGCGCGGGACGTCGCGGTGATCGATGCGCAGGCCCCGGCGCTCGACCTTGCCCCGCTCGGTGCGCTGTTCGCCAACCCTGGCGTCGTCAAGGTGTTTCACGCCTGCCGCCAGGATATCGAAATCTTTCTGCTCAAATTCGGCGCTGTGCCGACGCCGATTTTCGACACCCAGGTGGCCGCCATGGTCGCGGGGTTCGGCGATCAGGTCGGGTACGATACGCTGGTCTCGTCCCTTGCCGGGGGCAGTATCGACAAGGCGCACCGGTTTTCGGACTGGCAGGCGAGGCCGCTTTCGCCCGCGCAGATCACCTATGCCGCCGCGGACGTGACCTGGCTTCGTCTGGTTTATGAAGCCCTGCGCGAGCGGCTCGTTCGGGAATCGCGGATCGACTGGGTCGCCGAGGAAGCGGCCATTCTCAACGAGCCCGGCACCTACCGCACCGACCCCGCCGATGCGTGGCGCCGCCTGAAACTGCGCGGGGCCAACCGGCGGCAGCTTGCCATCGTGCAGGCGATCGCGGCGTGGCGCGAGCGCGAGGCGATGCGGATCAACATCCCCCGCCAGCGCGTGATCAAGGATGAGCAGATCCCCGAACTCGCGGCCCTCGCGCCCACCGATGCCGAGGGTCTCACGCGGGTGCGCGGTATCACCCGTGGCTTCGCGGAGGGAAAATCCGGGCAGGCGCTGCTCGCGGTGATTGCGACTGCCCGCGCTTTGCCGGAACGCGACCTGCCGCAGCTTCCCCGCGTCAATGATGCGGCCAAACCCTCGCCCGCGCTGGTCGCGCTGCTCAAGGTGCTGCTGACAGAACGCGCGAATGCCAATCACGTCGCCGCGCGCCTCATTGCCTCGGGCGACGATATCGACACGCTCGCGGGGGACACGCCCGCCAACCTCCCCTGCCTGACCGGCTGGCGTGCCGACGTGTTCGGGACCGACGCCCTCCGGCTCAAGGCCGGGAAAATCGCACTCGCGGCGAAGGGGCGGCGGGTTGAGGTTATCGAGATTGGGTGAGGAGGGGTAGGAAGGCTTCTTTTTTGTAAAAAAGAAGCAAAAAACTTCCATTCGCTGAGGCACGGGCGTCGAAACCGGCACAGACCCAGATCAACAAAGTTTTTTTGTTTCTTTTTGTTCACAAAAAGAAGGCTTGTCTTTGCCCTGTTCTTTGGATCGACCGCCCGGTATTTCGTTATGATATCGTAACAAAATGGACGTGGATGGGCTATTTCGGGTGGACGATGAAAAAATCGGGTGGGGTGAACCAGGGGTTATGGGTTTGGGCGCGGGGGCTGAAGGTCTGGTCGAGGAGGGATTGGATGGCGTC
>Ga0315298_1007805_pt1 | contig 13911 bp, 13 predicted proteins | sample WHS_1_MG_FD_203077 | JGI IMG/M metagenome (GOLD analysis project Ga0315298, IMG submission 203077) | Extremophilic microbial mat communities from Washburn Hot Springs, YNP, Wyoming, USA - WHS_1_MG | ecosystem: Environmental > Aquatic > Thermal springs > Hot (42-90C) | place: USA: Wyoming...
AAAGAAACCATATTGTAATAATAAAACCAAAACAGATACATTATTTTATTCCTAAAAAAGACACGCAGATAGAAAAAGGGACATTGTATTTTACTCCGAATCTCTTTAGAATAATCAACTCAAAAAAATTCCCCCAAAATTTCCCCTGTTCATTTCAGGTAAATGAAGACGAAGCGATTATTATAGAAATGATTTTCAAATTTCTTTTAAAGGAAAAAAAAGAAAAAAATATTTACTGGGATGAAATAGTAAAGGCGCAATTGAAAATCCTTATTCTATTAATAAAGAGGCTTGGAAGACAAAATAAGCAAAAACATATCGTCTCTCCTCTTGTTAAAAAAATTATAGAGTATATAGAAAAAAATTTCAGAAATCATTTCTCCATTCAAAAAATGGCAAATGACCTTCAAATTTCAATTAGTCATCTTTCACATACTTTTAAACAGAATATGGGTTTAACTATAAAACAGTATTTATTACAGAGGAGAATAGCAGAGGCAAAATTTATAATAGAAAATCAACCTTATGTAAAAATGAGTGTTGTTGGAGAAAAAGTTGGTTTTTCAAATTTCTCTCTTTTTAATAGAACATTTAAGAAAATGGTCGGAATGTCTCCTTCTGCCTACCAAAAAATTGCATTGTATAAAGAATAGAAAAATTACCAATTAATAATAAGTATTTTTTACTATAAAAATTTTGCTTAAACGATTGAACTCTTGACAAAAATAAATTTATATGGTAATATATGAATAGGAGAAAAAAATGAAAACACTTAAAGAGATAGCAGAGGAACTTGGAGTGAGTGTATCTGCAGTTTCATATGTTTATAATGGGAAATGGGAAAAAAAGCGAATAAGTAAAAAACTTGCAAGAAAAATAGAAAAAAAATTAAAAGAAGAGAATTATGAACCAAATTTTCTTGGACTTCAGTTAAAAACAAAAAAGACATATACAATAGGAGTTATACTTGGAGACCTTACAAGAAAATATAGTATTGAGATACTTTCTGGAATTGAAAAAATACTTGCGAGAAAAAACTATCTTTCTCTTATATCCAATTCAAATTTAGGAGAAAGAGAAATAGAGGCACTTAAAATTCTAATAAGGAGAAATGTTGATGGGATTATAATTGGACCAAATACTAATGACCCAAAAGTTAAAGAATTGATAAAGGAAACAGAAATACCCATTGTATTTGTTGATAATTACCTTCCTGAATTAAATATTGATTTTGTAGTAAGTGATAATTTTTTTGGAGCATATAAAGCAGTTAATTATCTTATTAAAAATGGTTGTAAAAGAATTATGTATTTAGGTTCAAGTAAGAGATTGGAAGCACTTAAAGATAGATTTAATGGATATATAAATGCAATTAAAGAAAACCGGATAGAAGTTGAAGAAAAACTTATAATAAACAGGTTTGATACTATTGATTATGAGGAATTGAAGAAAATTATTGAAGGAATAAAACCAGATGGAATATTTTTAGAGTCATTCATTTATTCAAATAAGTTATTTAAATTCCTCTTTGAAAAAAAGATGATAATCCCTGATGATATAAAGATTATTGGTTTTGACCCTGTTGACCTTAATTTTCCTGAGATACAGAAAAATCATTTTCATTCAATTATAAAAAAGCCAATTCCATATGTTGAACAGAAAGCGCAAAAGATGGGAGAAATTGCGGGAGAAATATTGCTTTATAAAATTGAAGGGAAAAATAAAAAAATAAGGAAAATATTTTTGAAACCAGATTTAAACTTTATGGAGGTATAAAATGTATGAAAAGGCAACAGCAATAATAATAAAAAGACCAGGGGAATCAGAAATAAGAAATATAAGATTAGCAAAGGTTGATGAGGAGACAATAGTCGTAAAGACAAAATATAGTGGAATATCTATTGGGACAGAAATGGCTGTTTTTAATGGGAAGGCAGGTTGGGAAGGTGTATGGTATCCATGTGTTCCTGGTTATGAAGAGGTTGGAGAAGTAGTTTTTGTTGGTAAAAATGCATTTAAGACAAATTCTGGAGAGACATTAAAGGTAGGTGATAGGGTGATGGCAAATGAGGTAAGGTATTATCCTGATTATATGGCTGCCTGGGGTGGTCAATGTGAATATGCAATAAAAAATCCAAAAACAAGCCCTGCTTTGATGGATAGACCCGCAAAAATTCCTGAAAATGTAAGTTACAAAGAGGCAGTAATTGCATATCTTGCTTCTGTTGCAAAGAAAGGAATTGATATGGTTGGAGTAAATAAAGGAGAAAGTTTTCTTGTAATTGGAATGGGAGTTATTGGACTTTCAGCAGTTCAGTTGTTAAAAATATATGGAGCAGGAAAAGTAATAGCAGGAGATATAAATGATACACGACTCAAAATCGCTAAAAAATATACTGAATATATAATAGACCTTAAAAAACCTGACCCAATAAAAACAATAATAGATATGAATGATGGTAAAAAAGTGGATGTTGTTATTGAGGCAAGTGGAAATCCAAAAGTTGTTGATGATGTTTTTGATTATGTTAGACCTGGTGGAAGAATACATTTACAGGGACAATACAGAGAGCCAGTAATAATAACAAGATATTCAAGATGGAATTGTAGTGATTTAAGGGTCTCTGCTTCAATTGCTTTAAATCCCGGTGATAAGGAAGAAATTTTAAAGTTAATATCAGAAGGAAAGTTTGATGCAAATTTATGGACAGAGGAATATTATGTAGATGATGCACAGAAAGCATATGAGGAAGTTAACAAAAATAAATATGATATTTTAAAGGTCTTATTCAAATGGGAGGATTGATGGAGAGATATAATTTATTTGGTCTTTTTTTCCTGTTTCATAGAATGAATTGCAATCCCCCCAATTATCAAGACAAATATAGTTGCTCCTATAAAAAGAAAGTCAAGTCCTGCCATTTTCATTCCTCCTTTAATAAAATAGTTCCTATACAGAAACAAACAATAAAAAATATCAAACCAAAGAAAAAAGTTCTAACAATTATTTCTTTACCAATCAATTGGCCTAAAATCAAACCAGAAAAAGATAATTTACCAATATCATATAATGCTTTTCCCAGTTCTTTTCTTTGTGTTTTATCAAGTTTCATTTTATTTATTTTACCTTTTAATTTAAAGAAAGTAAATAAAGGAGGAGGGAAAAATGAAATTTACAAGTTCGCCATGGGGATTTAGATTCTGGAATTTTGAAAGATACTGTGATTTTATGAAAAAGATTGGAATAACTGATATTTGTGTTCAATTTGGTAATCCAGAGAAACTCCCGCTTACATTTAAGGCAGAAAAAGATGAAATAGAAAAGTATAAAAATATAGGAGAAAATAAAGGAATTAAATTTATTGAGATTGCAATAACAAATAATTACCAAAAAGAGATCCCTCTTGCCTCAATTTTAGATGTGAATTATATCCGTGTATGCGACAACTGGCAAGATAGTGATGATTCATTTAAGAAGGTTATAAAGATGTTGAAGGATATAGGGAAGATTGCGAAAGAATATAATCAAATAGTTATAGTAGAAAATCATGGTGGATTAATGACAAAGGCAGAAAAATGTAAGAAACTTATAGAAGAAGTAGGAATGGAAAATGTAAAGATAAATTATGACCCTGCGAATTTTCTATATTTTGGAGAAGACCCTGTTAAAGCAATAGATTTCATTCTTCCATATATTGGATTTACACATTTTAAAAGCGTTAAGTATGAAAATGGGAAACCAAAATATTGTAGATTATCTGAAGGAGTAATTGATTATAAAAAAATATTTGAGAAATTATTGCCCTCTTATGATAACTATTTAGGGCTTGAATATGAAGAGCCGAGTGATGTAGAAAAAGGAACAATAGATGATTTCAATTATATAAAAAATTTGATAAAGGAGGTGATGTGATATGAGGGAAAAAAGTAAAGGTGAGTGTGAAAAAAAATAAAAGAAAGGAGGTAAATAAAAATGGAAAGAAAAAATAAAAAAATCGGCTTCACCTTAATAGAGTTGCTGGTAGTGGTAGCCATAATTGCTATTCTGGCTGCCATGCTTCTACCAGCATTAAGTAAAGCACGAGAAAAAGCAAGGGCTGCAACATGTATGAACAATTTAAAACAGATAGGAGTTTCTATATTAATGTATGCTCAAGATTGGGATGGTTGGTTTCTCACATATAATTCTAATGGAGACCAGTACTGGTACAGAGTTTTGGCAATTGGGAAATATTTGGCCATTCCAGTTTCTCCATATAATAATCCCCAGATAAGAAAAATAACCTGGTGCCCTTCAAGAACGCCAGCAGGAGGTTATGATTGGGTTAGATATATAAATATTGCTTATGGTGCATATTTTGTCCCGTATACAAGTTATGGTTTTTTAAATAGCGATGTCCCTCCTGAAGAAAAGAATTATAAACAACCAAAATATTTTTGGGCAAGAAGTGGTGGTCCTAATGGATATATAAGGGTTATTCATTTGCCAAATGCCTCTAATTTTATAATTCTTGCTGATTCAAGCAGGGCTCCGGGAACTACACACTGGCCAAATCAAGTTGCATATTTTGTTGCTGACCCGCATACTGTTAATGTGCATAGTATGAATGTGAATACTATAAATAGAATATGTTTAAGACACAATGGAGTTGCTAATGTATTAATGGCAGATGGGCATGCAGAAAGTGCTACAACCCAGAGATTACAGCAATGTGGTGTTCACTATGCCATAACAGTTGATGGTAAATTACTTAATTTTTAAAAAACTTGTTTTTTAAGGAGGAGGATATGAATTTAAAAAGATGGGTATTTTTAATATTGTTGATTTTTTTGATAAAAAATTTAAAAAGTGAGATAAAAGAGATTGAATTTCCATCATATGAGACAGAAAATTTTATTATCAGTGAGGGGTTTGAAACTATTGAAAAGTTTGAGCAACTGAAAAACTGGAAAAGAGTAGATTCTCCATCAAAAATAGAGATTGACAATAGTGTCTCATATAAAGGGAAAAAAAGTTTAAAGATAAAAATAGAAAGTCCTCTGGATTTTAATTTTTATCACATATATTCAACAATAAAAGTAGAACCATTAACTGAATACACTTTTTTAGCATATGTTAAGACAGATTTTGAAAGTGGAGATATTGGTTTTGAAATTATTGATTCTCGTGGTTATCATATATTTTCTAAATCATCCGAAAGATTATCAGGAAAAAATGACTGGGCACCTTTATACATTTATTTTACCACTCCCAAGGATACTGATGAAATACTGATAAGGGTTCGTCATTTTGGTTCAGATAAACCAGAAAAGCCACTTAAAGGAGTTTTATGGATAGATGATTTTAAAGTTATAAAAGGGAAGATAGAAGTAAAAGAAACTATAAAACCTATCAAAACAGAAATAACAATTGATGAAAAAGAAATCATAAGAAAAGTAAACAAAAATCTATTAGGAATTGATTATGACCCTGTGACAATAAAGCCAGTTCTATTAGACCCAGAAACAACTGAAATAAGAAAGGACTATCTATTACTATTTAATAACTACCCATTAAATCTTGTAAAATGGGCTGGAGGGCCTGCAAACTGGTATCAATGGAAGAACTCTATAGGGAATATAAGTGAAAGAAAACCACAGGAAATACCAGGTAGATTATGGGATAAGCAGATAGAAATGGGTATAGTTGAGTTCATAAAATCTGTAAAACTTATTAATCCAAAAGCGAAATTTATATGGGTATTAAATCTTATGAATGAAAAACCAGAAGACAATGCTAACCTTGTAGAATTTTTAAAAGGGGATGAAAATACAGAATGGGGAAAAAAAAGAATAGAGTTGGGATTGAAAGAACCTGTTGAAATTATTGCTTATGAACTTGGTGCAGAACTTGATGCAACTCTTACGCTTAATGAATATATAAAAAGATGTAAAGATACAATTAAAGCAATAAGAAAGGTTGACCCGTATGCGAAATTTATCTCTTTTGCAGGAACTGCTCCTCATGACCCTGAATGGGATAAAAAGAGGACATGCGGCAAATGGGAAAACTGGCATAGGAAAGTTATTGAAGAGTTAAAAGATGATATTTCATATATCACATTTCATTTTTATTATGGGCCACCCCTTTCTGATATGGAAAAATATATAGATATTATAACAAATGACATCAAAAAAATAACAAGAGAGGAGAAAATTAAAATATCTATTGGAGAACACGGAGTTTGGCCTGGCTGGGAAGATAAAACAAAACCTTGGAGTATATATTGGTATAAAACACACTCATTAAATGGATGTCTTTTAACAGCAGAAGCAATAATTAGAATGCTAAACAGAAAGGATGTTGAAATTGCATTTTATCATAATTTTTCAAGTGGTCCATGGGGTTTAATATATCTTGATAAAGAGAAAAATAAACTTTATACAACAGGGATATATGACCTATTCAAATTACTTAATGAAACATTTGAAAAAGGAGATAATGTTTTAAAAACAGATGTAAAGGGAGAATTCACAGATATAAAAGAACCTGACTGTAATTTTATATCAACATCAATGGATACAAAAGAAGGAATAATTTTGTTAATGATAAATAGAAGTTCAAGAATAAAAAGGGAAATCAGTTTTAAATCTCGGTGGAATAATAGTTATAGGTTAAAAAGAGAAATTATCTTCACAGGAGAAAAACTTGATTCTTATAATAAACCCGATAAAAAAGAGATTTTCGTTAAAACCAATGAGTATAAAAATGGTGAAATTTTTAAATCCTATTCTTTGGAACCAAAGACAATCGCTATTTTATATTTAGAAAGGGTTGGAGAGGTTTCAGAAATTCCAAAAGGTATTTTTTGCACAACAAATACATGTGACTGGGTTATCGTTGATGGAAAAAGGAAGAGTTTATTTGAATTTCCAGTAGAAGGAGTAAGTAATTATACTACATGGAAAAGCATAGAAAAAGAAAAAGGTATTTTTACCTGGCCTGGTTTTTCAAGGATGCTTGAAGATGCAAAAAAATCAGATAAGAAACTTGCCTATCATATACTTGCTGGTATCCATACACCTGACTGGGTTTTTGAGAAGGTTGAACCATATTACTATTCTTATCCTGATGGTAGAAAGGTAAGAACATATCTCCCATGGAAAGAAAAGGATGGCAAAAGGGTATTAAATACAGAGATGCTTGAGATATGGGAAAACACAGTAAAGGAATTTTCAAAATTTATACATTCACAAAAAGACAAAGACAGGATATTTTTTGTTTTTATAACTGGCTGGCCATTTGGAAATGGACTTGAATTGAGTGTTGGATTTTCAAACTATCAGGAGTTTAAAGATTTGAAATGGGATATAGAGGCAGAGGATTTATATATTAAGTATTGTAAGAAGGTCGTTGATATTTTTATAGATGCATTTCCAGATATACCACTTGGGATTGCCTTTACTGACTATTATGGAGTTAACCCTGATGGTTCACATAGAAGAAGTTACAGAGAATCAGAAGAAATCGTAAGTTATGCATTGAAAAAAGGAAAGGAGAAAAATGTAAAGGTGATGCCAATGGGACTTTTTATGGCACATAAAGGAATAGTTTATGATGAGAAACACCCACTGAATCTACTTATGAATAAATTTAAAGAGGATGCCTTTACCATTGCTTTTGAAGGTCCTATGGGCTCTTATAACGGAGAATATGCTCCTTTAAAGGACCAGTTGGAATATGCAATAAAGATGGGAGCAAGTTGGGTTTTGTTATGGCATCATGATGTAATCTATCCAGAATATCAGGAAATTATAAAAACATACAACGAGAAAATGAAAAAAGAAAGGAGGTAAATAAAAATGGAAAGAAAAAATAAAAAAATCGGCTTCACCTTAATAGAGTTGCTGGTAGTGGTAGCCATAATTGCTATTCTGGCTGCCATGCTTCTACCAGCATTAAGTAAGGCACGCGAAAAAGCAAGGCAAGCAACATGTATGAACAATTTAAAACAGATAGGACTTGCTTCTTTGATGTATGCTCAGGACTATGATGGTTATATATTTGTTCATGCAACTGTTCCAGCACCTGCAAATGTTATAAGATGGAATCAAATACTTACTTTAAAAAATACTTATCTTAAACCTGGTAATGTCCTTGTTTGTCCAAGTGCTCCTCCAAAAAATTGGTCGCCTGGCTTATATGGAAGGACATATGGAATAAGGGCACCATGGCTTTATAACTTGCCAGGTGATATGTATAGAAAAGTTATCTCAACTCCTGGTTGCTGGTGGTATTATTTTGTAACCCATAAATTTGAAAACCCATCAGATTTCTGGTTATATGGAGATTCTCTTGATTCATCAGGAAGACAACTATATTTCATTACAAAAGACGCACAAGCTAGTGATGGGTATAATGGTATTGACTTAAGACATTTACAGATTGCTAATATTTGTTTTGCAGATGGACATGTTGAAGGATGCAATAAAAGCAGATTAAAGGCAGTTGGTTTTATAAAAGGATATATAAATGGTGTTCTTGTAAGTTTTTAATTTTTGAATAAATAAGGAGGCAAATATGAAGAAATTGATTGTATTGTGGTGTTTTTTTGTTTTTTCAGTTTGTTATCCATCAACTTTATTAAAAGATGGAGTATTGATTATAGATGATTTTGAGTATTCTTCAGATGTTGAAGCCAATGAGGCATGGAAGGGGACAGGTAAAGTTAAAATTAATAAAGAAAATAAGACAGAAGGAAATACATCAATGGTTCTTCCTTTATCATTTAAAAACAGAGGGGATAGATGCTTATGGGATAGATATTTTTCCACACCTATTGACCTTTCTCCATATAAATTCTTTTATTTTGATATCTTTATTCCTGACAATTCAGGTATTATGTCTCCAAACATATATTTTGGATATAAAACAGATGATGGAAAGATTGGATGGTTCTGTATATGGTATAAGATAGAAAAAAGTGGCTGGAATAGGATAGTTCTTAATAAAGATAATGCTGAACTTCATATTGGTGCAACTGTCCTTTCTGCAAAGGATAAAATAGATGAATGGAAAAAAATATCAATAATAAGAATATCTTTCTGGGGAGGAAAACCTGACCAGGCTGTATATTCTGAAGTTCTGATAGATAATTTAAGGGCAAGTGTAGAGCCACTAAAGATATTCAACCTTGAAAAAAATGAAAACTTTTATTCTACTTCTGATATTAAGATTATTCCTGTGCCTAAAAAAATAGAACTTAAAAAAGAGAAATTTTATCTTAAAGAAGATGTGAATATTTATTTAACAGATGATGATGCTTCAAAAAGGGTTATTTCTGTAGTTGAGGATGAGTTTAAGGGTGAGTTTAATATAAATCTAAATAAAAATTTTGTTTATAATCTGAATGGATTTAAAGTTGCAGTTATAGGTAATAGATTAAACAATGAGGGAATAAAAAGAATGATTAAGGATATGGAATTTAAAGAAGAGGGGTATTTTATTGATGTTTTCAATGATTCAGTGATTATTTTAAGTAAGGATGAGAAAGGGTTTTTTTATGGATTTCAGACATTAAAGCAAATGATAAATTCAGAAAAAGATAAATACTTTATTGAAGGTGCTAAAATCTATGACTATCCTTATTTCAAAATGAGGGGTATTTTCCTTGGACGGCTTGATAAAAAAAGATATGACCCTGATTTATCATTCCATAAAAAAATAATTAAACTCTGTTCCTCTTTGAAAATAAACTACTTATTTATTGAAATTGCATCTGATATGGAATATAAAAGACATGATTTTCCAGAAACAGGTAAGGATGCATATTCTAAAGAGGAAATAAAAGGACTTGTTGATTATGCAAGAAGATATTATGTGGAGATTGTGCCATATTATCATTTCTTTTCACATGTTGCATGGTTGAGAGCAGAACCAAAATATAGGGAATTACTGGAAAAAGATGTAGGTGGATGGAGTGTAAACTGGTGTCCATCAAATCCAGAGGTATATAAGTTTGCAAAGGATATAATTGATGAAGCAATAGATGTTTTTTCACCTAAATTTTTCCATATAGGACATGATGAGATTGTCTTTGCACCTTTACAGATATGTAATAAATGTAGAGAAAAAACAAAAGAAGAACTTATATTAACATCAATTAAAGAATTATCAGAATATATTATTAAAAAGGGAGTAAAACCAGTTGTTTGGGCTGATAACCTATATTCAAAAAAAATCTCAAGGGCAGCATCGGAGTTCAGGATAGACGGAGATAAAATAATAGAAAAACTGCCAAAGGAAGTGATATTAAATAACTGGAATTATGGAACAGATGAAAATGGAATTAAAGGAGAACTTGAGTATTTAAAGAGTTTTGGGAATAAAGTTATTCAATCCCCATTTTATAATGACAGAAATATAGTTATAAGTGCAAGATTATGTAAAGAAATAGATTGTTATGGACTTTTAGGGACTTTCTGGTTTGAGGCAAGGAATAGTATGGCGCAGTATAATATGTGGGCTGATAGTGTATGGAATGTTATAATAATGGATGCAAACTATTTCTGGAATCCTGACTGTAATATTTATCTTTTAAACTATGACTGGGCTTATAAATGTGCCATAAATTTTGATATTAAAAAGAGAATTCCCCCTCTCAAAACAAAACTTAATTTTTTACCTGTTGATATTTATAGATACACAAATTATAATCTTGAAAATGGCTTATTTGAAGAAACAAAAGAGATTAAACTACCTGAAAAAATATATGTTGATGATATACCTTTCATTACAGGTAAAAAAGTAGTTATACCTGATAAGGAAAAGATTGAGATAAATATAAATCAAAAATGTAAATACCTGTATTTTCTTCATACATCAAATTTACCTCTATCTTTACCAAATTATTATCACTGGACTGTGTGCCATTTAAAACCTGTTATAGGAAATTACAAATTATTTTATGAGGATGGAAGTTTTATAGAGATACCATTAAAGGCAAGAGTAAATATAGGTCATTTTAATTCTAAGTATGGTATAATTGATGCAAGGATTGGATATCAGACAGAGGACAAAGAGAAAAATATGTTCAGGATATACCTTTATCAATTTGAAAACCCATATCCTGAAAAAGAAATAAAAAAGATTGAATTCTATAAGGTAGAAAATTCAGAAAAAATGATACCAGTTCTTTTTGCCTTAACCATTGGAAAATAATAGGAGGATTTATGAAAGTAAGAGTTATTGCACATAGGGGTTTTTCAGGAGTTTATCCAGAGAATACTTTGCTTGCATTTGAAAAGGCAGTTGAATTAGGGGTTGATGAAATTGAGTTTGATATTAAAATGACAAAGGATGGTATTCCTGTTATCATTCATGATGAGACAGTTGATAGAACCACTGATGGAAAAGGTAAAATCTGTGATTTAACATTAAAAGAGATTAAGAAATTAGATGCAGGTATTAAATTTGGAGAAAAATTTAAGGGATTAAAGATACCTACTTTTGAAGAAGCGCTTAATGTAATACCTGAAAAAATTGAATTAAATCTTCATACAATGACAAGTCATGTCTTAATAGAAAAAATGCTTAAAATCTTAATTGAAAGAAAGAGAGAAAATTTTTATTTTGCAATTGATTCTTCAATGATACCAGTTGCGAAAAAGATAAAGCCAGATGTAAAAATATGTAATATGAGATATCAGACAGACCCATGGGTATATATTGAGGAAACAAAAAGAGTTAAAGCAGAACGCCTACAATTTTTCACTCCTTCTTATGAGGTTACAAAAGATATGGTAGAAAAGGCACACTCCTATGGAATATTTGTAAATGTTTTTTTCGCTGATAAAGAAGAAGATATGTTAAAATATATAAATATTGGTGTTGATGCAATTCTAACAAACTATCCAGACAAATTAGTAAAACTTATAAAATATGGAAAATAAAAAAATAGTAAAAGTAGCGACAGTTCAACCACCTATACCCAAAGGAGAAAAAGGAGGAGTTGTTTCTCATAAGGAGATGGTTGAAAGAGGTATTTATTATTTAGAAAAAGCAGGTAAAGAGAAGGTTGATATTGTTTGTCTTCCTGAAGTTTTTAATATATTTGGACTTTCTTTTGAAGAGGCAATTAATAAGGCATCAAAAGAAGATAATTTAAAAGAGAAGATATGTAAAATTGCTTTAAAGTTTAATATGTATGTTGTTTATACCTGTTATGAAAAAAGAAGCAAAAATTTCTATATTTCTTCCTATTTGATAGATAGAAAAGGACAAATTAAAGGAAGATATGACAAAACACATCCAACAAGGACTGAAAAAGAAAATTTAAAAGTAATTCCAGGTAATAAATATCCTGTTTTTAAGACGGACTTTGGTAAAATAGGAATTATGATTTGTTATGACTGTTATTTCCCTGAAGTTGCAAGAATCCTTACATTAAAAGGAGCAGAGATTATCTTCTGGCCAACATTACAGAGACATTTTACTGATGAATATTTTGAGATACAGATAAAGGCAAGGGCAATGGATTATTCTGTTTTCATTGTAAGGTCAAGTTATGGAGCAAGCGAAGGAGAAATATGGAAGCCGGATATGATGATAGGGAGAAGTTGTATAGTTGATAGAGATGGTAGAATAATTTTAGACCTTGGACATTATGAAGGGTTTGGTTTTAAAGAATTAAATTTAAAAATCCCAAAATATATGGAAGGTCCTGGTGGTTGTGGAAAGGTTGACATAAGAAAATTTATTCTTCAAGACAGAAGACCAGAAACATATAAAGTGATAATTCAGAAAAATTATTTGCAGTAAGAGATTATATCAGTATAATAAAGTTTGACAAGTCAAATTCGCCACTCTAATTTTTTCTAAATTTTCTTTTTCTATGTTATTCCAAAAAGTGAGGAGGAAAAGTGGGAAGGTATATAGATGGTGGGTAGTAATAAAGAGACAGTTGTCAAGAATTTTGTGTCTGGCTCACCTCCTTTCTTCCAAATCTTAAATTGAAAAGTTGTAATATCTCATACTCATTAACTTTTAAATTTATAACAGGTTTTTTCCATCTCCCTTAAATTCTCCCAAATTAAGTAAAAATTTATATCTACTAACTCTTTTGAGTGAAAATATCCTCCAGTTCTTATCCTCTTTTCTTCAAGTTGTATGTTTATATTCTCGCACGCATTTGTTGTATAGATATATTTCCTGTTCTTTTAGGATATTTTTTAAATGTAAAGTATTTTTCTTTATTGGCTTCTATCTTCTTTATAAAATAGGGATATTTTTTCTTAAATTTCTCAATCAATAAGTTAAACTCCTCTATCGCTTGCTCAAAATTTTGGCATCCTATCATTATCTTTTTTATCCCATCCTTAAATATTTTCATCCACTCAGTCCTATTCTCTTTCCCAAATTCTATATACCAGGTGCCTATTTCTTTTTTCCCTTCCAAACTTATTACTATATGGTAAATCCAGTTTCCTTAATGTCCGAGATATCTGTGTTTTGCTGTATCCATTCCCTTTGTCTTTCTTCTCTTTCTCTAAATAAATATCCCTCTCTCATACCATAAATTCGTTAAATAATTCCTCAAAAAATTCACACAATGCTTTCTTCTCTCCATTCGTTATATCTGGAAAAAATTTGTCAACTGCCTTTGCTACTGCTTCCTTTTTACACCTCTCAAATTCTTCTTTGCTTAATTCCCACTTTCCCATTTTTGACCTCCTTTTTCGTTTTTTTCCTTTTATATTTATTTTTTAAACAATTTTATCTTAGACACAATATTTATTCTACTACCGATAAGCAAAAGAGGTAGAAAGACATTAAGATATGTAGGATATTTAGTAGCCAATGTAGCAATAGCGAAGAATAAAGAGATAAGGGAATTATACAGGTATAAAGTAGATGTATTAAAGAAAAACAGA
>Ga0315298_1007806_pt1 | contig 13908 bp, 7 predicted proteins | sample WHS_1_MG_FD_203077 | JGI IMG/M metagenome (GOLD analysis project Ga0315298, IMG submission 203077) | Extremophilic microbial mat communities from Washburn Hot Springs, YNP, Wyoming, USA - WHS_1_MG | ecosystem: Environmental > Aquatic > Thermal springs > Hot (42-90C) | place: USA: Wyoming...
CAGCTCCGCCCATCCGCGGGCAAAGTGGAACCACTCCGTGTACTTTGCGTCATCGGGCGGAATGGATGTCTGCAGGCTGTCGATGAGCTTGCCCAGCCGGCGAGACCTGTCTTCGTTCGGAGCGGTTCGCACGCCGATGCCTACCCAGGTCTTGGACAGGATGTCTGCATGGTCATGTGACACGGAGTGCAGCAACCCCTCGACGAACAGGTTGTCGATGTAGACCCGGATGTCGTGGTGATCGAATGGCAGATCGACAGGCCCCTCAATGGCCAGACCATAGGGCTTCTCGTCCTCACGAACACCGGATGCACCTTTAGCTGCTTCGCGGTCGAGGAAGATCGGCCAGCGTTCCTGGAGGAAGGCGAAGAACGCCTCCCGGTCCGTAACCAGCTTATCCAGCGGCCAGTCGTCGAAAAGGGCGCTCTGGCGCAGGAGTTGGATGAACCGCTCGTCGAGAGCGGTCGGGATACGCTGGCCGCGGTAGTGACGGCGTAGAAGCACCCGCAGGAGGTCGGCAGGCTGCTTGATCAGCTCGGGTGCGATCTCGAAGACGTGCCGGAGGACGAACTCCTTGGTGGCGTTGTCGCCCAACTGGCCCGGTGCATGCCTTTTCTGTGCCTCATACAAGGCATCGAGGTCTCCGCGGTCCAGAGCGGCCACGACCGGATAGCTGAGGTTCGGGAAGATGTCGCCGAGATTGAACGAAAGCTTGCGGCCAGCCTGGAGGAGATCGTAGGGCAACCTACTGAGATCGCTGGCCTGGGAGCGCAATACAACCACGAGGTCGGTGTGCTCGCCCCAGTCCCAGCGGGACCGGAACTTTGATTCGTAGGCATAGCGGAACGCAATGTGGTCTTCGAACGGGATCAACTCGAACCCTCGCTCGCGGATGCCTTCGAGAATCCCTTCTTCCAGCAGCAGCCCGTCCGGATCGGCCACCAGGGTGAGTCGAGCGACCTTCGGGGTGAACTCCCGCAAAACCTGATCGCGCCAGCTATTCATAACCACCGCCCTCCACCCGAATCACTAGAAGGGGCACCATTTCGGGCAAGGCAAGGGCCTTTTGGTCAAGCTGCTCCTGGAAGCTCCGCTCCTCCTGCGCGATGAGGTTCAGGCGGTAGCTACGGACCTGAGGCAGGCCGATCCGTTCGACGGTCTTGCGGCGGGCGGCAAAAGCATAGCTGGCCTTCTCGCGCTCACGTGCGATGCGGGCCCAATGCTCTTGCACAAGTGCTTCGTAGATCAGCCTTCCGTGCTCCTCCGCGGCGTTCTGCAGTCTTGCGAAGGCGGATTGGGAGATCGCGGCTTCAAGAATGGACCGGACCTGTACGCTTGCCACAAGGAGCTGGTCCCAGATGTGTCTGGCCGTCGGCGTGTAGACCGTGCCGTTGTCGGCCAAGAAAAGAGGCATGATGCGCCTGCGGCGGGTCTCAGGTCCCGGGTCCAAGGTCCGGGGTCCATCCCACCGACTCGCGACTCGCGCCTCGTGACTCACAATCGATATTTGCCACAGGGACCAGAAGCCTTGGATCTCTTTGGAAACACCAGGAATCGATACCACGGGGACCGGTTGGCCCGGCGCAAAACGGGGAAGCCGCACGGCCAGACCGCGGACCTTTGGATCTTCCAGGGTAAGGTGCCTGGCGGTGATGATCCTCGCGGCTTCCTTGCCTGTGAAGACCACATTCTCGTAGGTTACGCCATCCGGCCAGGTGAGGTTCCAGCTTTCGCCTCTCCTCTCCACCTGGCCGCCGTGTGCCTTTAGGTAGCTCACGGTCATGCGCTCGATCCAATGGGGCAAGGGGTGGGTCAGCAGTCGCTGCGCTTCCTCGGGCGTCAGATCCTCGGTTGTTCCCAGCACGGACGCGGTCGTGCGCGCCTCGCGGGCCTGCTCCTGCAGGCGGACAACCACGCTCTCCACGGAGTCCTCCACCTTCTCGGGGTTGAGGATCGCCTCGACATACATCTCGTCGAACATCCGCCCGGCCTGGGCTGAGTCGAGGACGTCGCCGGTCTTGTCGATGCCGAACTCCGCAAAGATAACCGCAAGCTTCTTCTCCAGCACCTCCTGGACCCGGTGCTCGACCGAACCCTCGAAGACGAAGTTGACCGCGCGAACCGCATGGGTCTGGCCGATACGGTCCACCCGGCCGATCCGCTGTTCGAGACGCATCGGGTTCCAGGGGATGTCATAGTTGATCACCACGTGGCAGAACTGGAGGTTCAATCCCTCCCCTCCGGCGTCGGTGGAGATGAGAACACGGACATCCCCGGCGAATGCCTCCTGGACCCGCTTGCGCTCTTCCATGTCCATGGACCCGTTCAGGCAGACGACCGAGAAGCCGCGCTCCGTCAGGAATCGCTGGAGCATCTCCTGGGTGGGCACGAACTCCGTGAACACCAGCACCTTCAGGCCCGGGTCACCCTCTTCGGACTGGAGGCGGTAGAGCCAGTCGAGCAATGCCTCGGCCTTGGCGTCCGGTCCGATCTGCTCACAGCGGGCCGCGATTTCCAGCAAGCGCTTGACCTCGGCGCGCTCGTTCCTGATTGCCCTGAGGCGGGTGCGAAGGAGCAGCTCGACCTGCTCCTGGCCGTCCAGGTCGTAGAAGTCGTCAGGACTGGGGACTGAGGACTGAGTGAAGGGATCGTCGCTAAACAATTGCATTTGACTCAGTCCTGAGTCCTCGTGCCTCAGCACTGCAAGACGGCGCTCCAGCGTCGTCTTGATGGCGCTCGTGCTCGAAACCACTAGGCGCTGCATCAGGATCATCAGGAAGCCGATGTAGCTCCGCTTCTCCCGTAGGGCCTGGTTGTAGCCTTCCCGCACGTATTCGGTGACCGCCTCATAGAGGAGTCTCTGATTTCGGTGGCGCTCTTCCCATGAGACCGCGACAAGCTGCGTGCGCCGGGGTTTGAACAGCGGCTTCCCATCGGCATCGATGGCGCGGCGCTTCTCCGTACGAATAACGTAGGGCTGGACCCGCTCGCGGGTGACGCTGCTGACGTCCGGAAAGCCCTGGGCGTCAATCAGCGAAACAAGCCGATGAAAGGCGTCGGTCTTGCCCTGGTGCGGGGTAGCCGAGAGCAGCAGGAAATACGGCGCGGCCTCGGCGAGTTCCTGGCCCAGTTTGAAGCGAGCCACCTGCTCGGTACTGCCGCCGAGTCGGTGGGCCTCGTCCACGATGATCAGGTCCCACCCGGCGGAGATCAGGTCCTCAAATCGCTCGCGGTTGTGCTCCCTCACCTGAGCCGCGCTCCAGCCACGGCGCTTGTCCAGCGGCTTGACCGAATCCATAGGTACGACCACCCTGTTGAACATGGTCCAGGGTCCTTTGTCCAAAGTCCAAGATCGGTTGGCGTCTTCACCACGACTTTGGACATTGGACATCTGACTTTGGACCGCCGAAATGCGGCTGAGTGTTTTGATGTCATCTGGCAAGACAAGTTGGAAATGCTCGTTGAAGTGGGCCCGCATTTCGGCCACCCACTGGCTCACCAGCCCCTTCGGGGCGATGACCAGCGTCCGCTTGACCAGCCCGCGAAGTTTGAGCTCCCGCATGATGAGCCCGGCCTCGATGGTCTTGCCCAAGCCGACCTCGTCCGCCAGCAGATAGCGCACCCGGTCGTTGGCGATGGCGCGAGACAGGGCCCGGATCTGGTGTGGCAGCGGGATGACAGAGGACTCGATGGGCGCGAGCAGGACACCCTGAGTGAAAGCGTCGGCCACCCGTGCGGCAGCAGCGACATAGGATAAGTGATGAGGGCCAAGGACTGAGGATTGAGTGGAAGAAACCTGCGCAGCTTCTACCCGGATTACTGAATCCGCTGAGGGTAGCCAGACACGGTAAGTCGTACTCCTCCAAAGGCAAGAGTGCTCAACGACCTTGCCGACGGTTTGCTTGGAGGGGATGTAAACCCAGTCTCCTTCGCGTATTGAAGGCTGATTATGATCGTTCATCTACCGCGACTCTCGCTCTACCTTATGCCATCGAAAGGAACCGTTGAGAGACGCCGCACCTGTCTGGATCAAAACGCTTGGCGATGTCGGACTTCATACAGACGGTCGCTCGCCATGGCAGTCCCCTCAACCCTCAGTCCTGCGAAATACGTACTCTGGCGCCAGATGATATACTACTCACATCGGGTCTTGCGCCTTCCACAAAGCGATCGATTCCTCCGCTCTCTGCACCCCCTGCCCCGTCGACACCTCTGACCAATCCACCCATCGTCCTGGCTATGAGCCCACGGCCTCTGGCGCGACCGTAGTCTTGTCACCGCGGCTCAGGACCAAGGGTTCAACGCCGGGGCTCTGAAGCGCTCCCTGGCGTTTGATTCTGCACACCGCAACCGGCAGTCGCATTGCCTCCAGCAGCTCTCTGTGCTGGACCAAATTCACCATGCTGAAGAAGAACAGGATCTCCGCAATCGGGCCGTCCCTTTCTGTCCCAATTGCGTAGACTACTCGCACGGAGTCCTCGTTGAGTTGCTCGCCATACTTCTCGTGGAACGCCTGTGCGACCTTCGCACGGTATTCAGGGTCCGTACGAAAGAGGCGAGCAGATACGGTACCCTGAGCGAACAAGTGGCTCAGGTTTGCAGAAGAGGTCGAACACTTTACGTGCAGGAAATCCCCGTTGGGCGTCAGAAGATCGGCGCACTCAATCTTGCTTCTAGCGCCTCCAAAAGTAAACATCGAACGATCAAGTAAGAGCCAATCTTGGCTGGTGGCCAACAGGGCGTTGTAGTTCCGCTCGCTCATACCCTTGGGCCAAGGATGGCAGTTGAGATCTGCCGATATGTCGTGGATGGCTGCGACTTTCCTGCGCAATGTATCGAGGTAGTCCTTGTCTGTTCTGAACCACTGGCCGAGGGAGAGCACGTAAATGTGGTCATCGTGCTCTACGTGCGCCGTGAGGTACTTCCACAATGCGGTCTTCTGCGATCGCGCTTCACCACGGCCGTCGAGCGCTATGACCCAGCTCTTGTGAGGATCTGCCTGCTCTCCGTTCATCTGCTCATATCGGTCAAGGAAGGAAAAAACGGCATCAAGGTCCAACTCGTCGACATCTTCGACTCTCGTGTTGCCACTCCAGATCTTGAAAGTCTCAATGTCGGGAGATGGAATCTCCGGGTGAGCGACGGTCAGCCGCTCCCGGTCGTGTCGCTTGAGGAGTCCGCGCACCTCGTCCTCAAGCACTGCCACGAGTGGATCATCCTTGGGCAATCGGCGGAGATGGTCTACGAACCCGAAGTAGCGCCTATAGTCCTGCGATTGGTAGATCTCGAGTAGCCTTTGGCAGCAACCGCCTACGCTTTCAAGACTGCCGTTCCATGAGATCCGGACGGCATCGGAACCCTGCACTTTTCCTGTGATCTGCTCGCAGCTGGCCGTACCTCGAACCGCACGGAGCCAGTCGAGATCCGGCTCAATGCCGAATTCCTCCACCGGGCGACCAACACTGAGGTGTATACGGGTCTGCTTGGTTACTCTCTCCAGGGTTCGTGTGTCCACCATATCAAGCGCAGTAGGATCCACAATGCTCAGCGTGACCTTCAAGCCGAAATCGGGCTCGACAAGCGCACGGTCTATAACGCTGAACCCGTAGCCGAACGTCACAGCGAACTGACGACCAGCAACCTCAAGTCCCAGTATGCAGGAGTTCGACTGGTTAACCAAATCTTTCTGCTCGATGTCGAAGCTTGTTGCCAGCCACTCAAGCCAACCCGGACGCTTAGCCTTGTTCTGCCGGAGCCATGCCCGGCAGGCAAATGGAAGTTTGGCTGTAGGTCGGACTTCGACATACCCGTCACCTTCCAAATACTTGGGAAGGATGATGCCGTCGAGGTCGACACGACTGTCACGCAGAAGATGAATTGTGAGCTTCACCTCTCCCCTCCCGTTCTCGTCAACGCCTGGTCGTACCACATGAGGAGCTTCGGGTCTTCCTGCAGGACATCCTCGGGTATCTTGCAGGCCACAGCAGTGATAGTGGCATAGTCACGCTGCTGCCAGGCCTTCCTGAAGCCGGCTCTCACGGCTTCCAGCCTAAAGACCCTTAGCCTCTTCAGTGTAGACGCACGATACTCCTCGAACTCCCTGAGGAGCGCCCGTTCGCGCAGCTTCTCCAGATCGCCGGCCTTGTTCGGGTCGGGCACGTACCAGCGGTCCTTGGAGCGAGTGATGAGGACTGAGGACTGAGGACTGAGTGACGAAAAATGCAGGGCACCGTTCTCCTCAAGAACGCGGCCGTTCGCTGACTCTTGCTGAAGGATCTTGCGCATTTCTTCGCTCTGCTTGAGCCAGGAGACGATTTGTGCCGGGATGAGGCCCTTGCCGTCGTAGCACAGGAAGTTCTGCTCGAGCAGTTCGGAAAGCTCCAGCGGCTTTTCGTGCTTCTGCCAGCCACCGATCTCTTTGAGGAATTGCGGATGGAGTTCCTGGAAGGTCTGGGGCTTCTTGAGGAGCTGCTGTTTGAGCCACTGGATGGCCGAGGACTCGTCGGTGACGAAAAGCTGGAGCTGAAGAACCTCGCGAACGGCCATGCGCTTCTTGTCGTATTCAGCCACCTGCTCCGGCAGGAAATACATGCCGTCCCGCTCCGGGAAGCGCCGGGCCAGGCCGGCGTAGAACTCCGCCGCTGACATAGGCACGGTGACGCCACGCTGCACGTGGAAAGCCACCATGCGGTCGAACAACAATACTTGCTGCCGTTCAGCGATGACTTGTCCAAAGCGACCCTTGCTAATAAACACTGGAAGTTGACGCAAGTGAGTGCGGATGAAATCCCATACGCCCTCTTCTGTTCCTGCCTGTAGCTGGAATCGCTGTTCTAGTCCGCCATTCGGCTTGTACGCGGATATGACTAGGTCCTTATCAACCGCTCTGGCATAGAGTTGTTTCTTGGTCTTCATGCCCTTATCGAGGACGCTTACATCAGCGATGATGAACCCAGCGCGGCCCAAAGCCTCCTGGATCGCCGTCCATACCGCGTTTCTTGAATTGTGGAACTCGACCGTGGCCCAGCGACCTGGTTTAAGAATGCGATAGACCTGCTTCAGACAGGCCGTCATCATTTTAGTGTAGACGCCCAAGTCCTTCTTCTGCTTGTCGCTAACTACGGCGTCTTGGCTAGCATTGGTGAAAACCCGAAGCCACGCCTCCCATAGGAAGTTCAGTTCGGCATAAGGCAGGTTATCGCCGAAGGGCGGATCAATGAACACGTAATCGACGGAATCATCCGGAATTAGCACGGAGGCGAGGGATTGCGTTGTTATAGCAACCGAAGACCCGCTCCTCGGAATAGCGTTGCCAAATCTCTTGATCTTGCCGGTCAACACATAGGTCGGACTCGGTTCACTGACTGTTGAGCCGATGTAGAGTGTGCCGCTCAAAGCACGGTTGACTTGGGAGTACGCATTCTTTAGGAATCGGTTCCGACGAGTAAAGCTCACCAGAACGCTCTGCAGAGTGAACCGCCAGAGCCGCTTCATCTCCTCGGTGGGAAGGTCACGAGCCATTTGCCACAGCAGGGAGAACGAGACAAGTTGACGGGGCAGATGAAAATCGTGCACCCGGCTGATCCCCTCATGATATCCGCGGTAGAGGTCGCCCCATTCCTCGCCCTCGGCAACGAACATCATCAGTTCCGTAGGGTACTCGATGGACTCGATCAGCCCTTCGATTCTCTCAAGGCACGCGAAATCTTCCTTGTCGGGTTTCTTGCTCTTCTTAGCTCCCCGGTGCTGGTATCGAATCTCTACCGGACGCAGCACCTGGCGCGTCCGAGTAGCCTTTAGCGCCTTGTCGTAGTAGGTGGTCGTACGTCTTACGAGATCGCGTTTGGACACCTCTACAGAGCAATGAGGACAAGTGGGCTGATCGGCTAACGTTCCTGATTCTTCATCCCAGGCCAAATCCCAGAATTCCAATTCACTGGTGCAATGGGGGCAAGAGAAGACCTCCGACCAGATGGTGAAGTCGATCGGACAAGTCGCGCCTGTCTTAGGGTCTCGTGTCTCATACATCCATCCGTATTCGCGGTTGAACTTTTCCAGAAGCCTCTCGGCAAGTTGAGCGAACCCCTTCGAATCGCTTGTCAAGTTGTAACCCGCGGCTATCAATGTTGCAGCGGGCGAGAGGTCGTTCAGGACAGGAACTCGGTCCCCGCATCGAGAGATCATCTGCCTGTCTTCATCCAAAATGCTGCCATCCGATGTTACCAAATAACCAAGGGATGCGATTGCGCTACGATCTCCGCAAAGCCGAGCAGCCACGCCCGTCATCCCGGTCCCGCAGAATCCGTCAAAGACCACGTCCCCCGGCTCAGTGTAATGCAGGATGTACCGCATAATGGCCTTGTGCGGCACCTTGGTGTGGTAGGAGTGGGCGTTGTAGATCGGATCGTTCTTGCCCTCGCTCACATCCGCGGCAAACGGCTCGCGGCAGTATGGCTTGCTTGGGTCAAACGGCTTGCCGTAATGCTTGATGAAGTCCGCGATGAACGGGTTCGGGCAGGCGGTGTAGTACGGCGGATCGGACAGCGCTAGGATGTCCTCGTCCGAGCCGATGGGGAATCCTTCGATCTTGCGGAACTCCGGGTCCTTCAGCTTCTCGCGCAGCTTCTCCAGGAAGTATTCCCGCCGCTCCTCGTCGTTCAGGAACGTCATGCCCAGGCATTCGACAGGCCCCTTAGAGTTAGGGGTCGGCTCATTTGGGAAGAGTTCGGCCCGCGTGTCACTTCTTAGCATTCTGCTCCTCATTGCAGGGAACTTGAACAATAGCCGCGCCAGCCCAAGGGCTGCCCACTTGGGTACCGCTCAAGTTGCGTGCGTGATTGACCACGCTGCCCTAGAGTTGCAACGGCTTGCCGTGGGGCAGGTGACCAAAATGAGAGCCGAAGCTAGTGTTCTTTGTCTCTGGGCGGATTGGGATCGCTGCCAGGCGGGATGGTGTCCTTGCTTCGTATCCTGCCATCAACGCCCAGCATGGTCAGCTCCCCACCACCCTGCTTCCGCAACATCTCCTTTGCGGCCTGCTCGGCTTCCTTTTGCGTCTTGTGCAGGCTCGAAGCCCTGTCGGCATCGTTGCGTTTGTTTTCCCACATCCCGTCAGGGCGACGCGAAACGGTGCGATCTCTGCCTTTGCCCATCCTTGTTCTCCTTCTATCCTGGTCTTACCGATATCTGTCCGGCATTGCCGTCACTCTAGTATGATCCGCACTTTGCCGGGCTCCTTGCCTTTGGTGAGCTGGTCCAGGTACTCCTCGAACCGCTTCCTCATCTCCGTTGGGGTAGCCGGTGAGCCGCCCGCAAGCAGGGCGTCGCGTAGGTCACCGATCTTGACCGAGACCTTGGTGAGCCCGGAGAGCACCTCCTGCAGGGCGTGGATGAAGTCCTGGTCCAAGTAGTCCGGCAGAGTTCGCTTCTTCATGAAGCCGTCCACCAGCTTTCGCGGCTCGGGTTTGAGCAGGCTCAGATTCCCCTTGGTGGTCGGGTCTTCGAGGTTGGCGAGCAGCGTCTGGGTCCAGCTCTCTACCAGCTTGTCGAGCTCACTTTCTAGGCCATCTAGCACAGCCGCCGCGGGAGCCGTGGGCGGTTCCGCGCCCGGTTTGTAGTTGCAGTGAGGACAGACGGGCGACGCCTCCAACTCCTGCTCGGTGAGCGCGAAGCAACTCTTCAAGCCCGCAAGCCGGTTCTGGAAGTCCAAAAGCTGCTGTCGCGGCATCAGGTCGATGGTGGACAGCTTCTGCAGCACCTTTAACCGCTCGTCGTTTATGAGCTGGCCTTTGCGCTTGTCCTCGTTCACGCCAAGACGCGCTTTGGCATGCATGGAGACGTAGGCGTGCACATAGGCCTTTTTGAGGTCGCCAAGCCTGCGCTGGGTCTGCTGACGGAATGCTGCCGCGCTCCGCTTGATCGGATCGGCGATCTGGGCCAAGACCTCATCCCGCGCTATTCTCATTTTGTTAACCCACTCGTGGCCGATGGGCAAGACCGCCTCGGCGGTGGATAGGTACGACGCTGTGGACCCGAGATCGACCACCAGGTCCTCGAGCGACTTGATCTCGGCAACGGAATTGAGCCCTTCCCGCTGCGCAATCACCTCTGAGGTGTCGTAGCGGAAGTTCTTGAGCTTGCCAGGCGTGGTGTAGACCTGCAGGGATTCCAGAAACGCCTTGGTTATCTCCAGTTGCGAGTTCCGGGTTGCGAGCTCTGAGTCGGAGTAGAGACGCTGTCCCCAGAAGTGCAGGCCGTCCCGCAACGCCTGCTGGGTCCGAACGAGGTCTTCGACATACTTGGTGACCTTGGCTTGCAGCTCCTGCACCGGCTCGTCCTTGCCCTGGGTGACCAGTTGCGCCATGCCGGGCGTGAGTCCGAGCAGCTCGAAAAGCGCCTTGAGCGCCGGGAGGTTCCAGTCCTTCGGTCGCTCGATGTGCTTGAACTGCACAAGTTCGTCGATGCCGGTCCCCGCCAGTTGCGGCAGACCCGCGGCATCGAACTTCTTGCCCGGGATGGCAAGGACCACTTCGCCGGCATAGACCAGCGCGGCTAGCGCCACCACGGCCCATTCGGGTTCGAGCCGAAGCGATTGCGGCGCGAAGTACTCCACGCCATAGACGTCCTGAATCAACTCCGAGCGGTTGACTACCTGCCCCGCGCCCTTCTTCTTCACCACGTCGAGGATGTGTTTGGCGTACTTGGAGCGGTAGGGGGCGAGTCGCTCGCCGTCGAGCAGCTCCAGGGCGTCCAGCACAGCGGTAGCCTGCTTGGTGCGGTTTTGTCCGGCGATGGCGCGCAGCGCGTCCTGTGCGGCCTGGGCCCGGTTCGCACCGGTGATGAGCACCGAGAAGAACGGGTATTCGGGGGCCTGGTCCTGGAGGTTCGGCCCCAAGCAGATCCCTGCGACGGTGTTCACTAGGTCGCGGAAGTTGATGCGTTCATGGGAGCCGATCCCCGAAAGCTCGCGGACGGACTTTCCCTTTGCCCACTCAGTTAGGGATTTGGCGCGCCCCTGGTAGGTGACTTCGAAGGCCGTGGTCATGTTCTTCTGAAGCCATTGCACGAGGTCGCGCAGGAACTTCGACGCTTTGGACTCGTAGGTGGACTTGGCGTGACCCGAAGCGGTGGAGGCGAGATCCAGGGCCGCAGCGTAATTCCTAAGCGCGGTGCGGAACTCCTCGTCCGTGTTCGTCAGACGCAGGAAGAGTTCGTCGGGCTTCTTTTCGTCTTTGAAATGCGGCGGGTCGAAGGGCTGGATGAAGTAAAGGTAGAAATCCCGCGGTGGCACCGCTGTGGATCGTTCGTTGGGCGCGCCGAAGAAAAGGTATCCCTGGCGCGCGGCCTTGCGCTCCAGCCATTCGAGCTCGTGCTGCCAGATCCTGTAGCCCGTCACATAGGTCTGGTCGGTGCATTCCATGATCCGCTTGAGCGCTTCGTAGTAATAGCGGTCGAGTTGCGAGGAAGCGATGCTTTCGGCCCGCTTCTCGATCAGGGCGTCGAAGTCGTCGGTCTTCTTGAGGTCCAGGTAGAACTGGCGGTTGTCCGGATTCGACGAGATGAACTGTCCGCTCACCGTCTTGTGGATTTCCCGCAGCACAGTCTCCACCTGAGCGAGCAGATCATCGGCCGGATCGCCGCCCAGTTCCTCGATGCCCGGCTGGAAGAGGCACAATCCGTCGCGCAGTTCCTCCGCCGTCGCGCCCAGCGGAGCGTAAATGTCGCCCGTTGTGAGGCGATGGACCGACAGCGCATGGATCAACCGCAAGGCCATGGGCCTATAGACCGGGCGGGTGAAGGCCTGCTGGATACGCGCTTCGAGTACCTGGCTGCAGTCGATAACCGCCTTGATGTCCGGCACCGCTCGGAACGACGGGTTCTCTCGTAACGTTGTCCAGTAACTGTCGTAAGCAATGACTCCGGGCCGGTCATCCGGGATGTCCTGGTTGAGCAACTTCTTCATGGCCAGCGACAACGTCCTGAGCACCTCGCGCTTTTCCACCGCAGTGATCCGTTCAAAGGTGTCGATGTAGTCCGGATGCACGGGGAAGAGGCGCACGAACTCGTCCATGCGCTCGTTCATGCGCCCGTAGAACCTGGCGAAGGGTGTCAGGTACTCCCGGATTTTCACTTGCTGGTCGGCGGTCTTTTTGAGAAGACGCTCCGCCACCACGAACTTGACGTCCTTGCGAGCGATGAGGATTTGCTCGAACCGGTCCTTCACCCGGCGGATGCTGTCGGCCACGAAGGAGAAGCGAGGGCTGTCGAAGATTGCTTCCTGGACGCCGGCGATGAACCGGAACCGCAGGTCCTTGCAGACCTCACCGATCTCGCGCAGGAAGTTGAGGTCGAGAATCAGCTCCTGATCTTTGCGCGTGCGCAGATAGTCGAGCAGCTCGTCCACCACCAGGAGCAGACCGTAGTCGGGATACTCCTCGTGAAATGCGGCCATCATTTCCTCGAAGGCGCGCTTGTTGTTCGGCACCTTGTCCGCAGGCGGGAAGGCATACGACACGCCCATCGCGGCCAGGTGCTCCTCCAGCTCGGCCACGAGGATATCGCGCAGGGACATAGTGGTCGCGCCGATTTCCGTTCGGACCACCTTGAAGCGTCCGCTTATCTTGCCCACGGCACTCGCCACGCTCTTATCGTTGAGATGATTCGCGAGATCGCCGTCCTCGGCCAGAGCGGAGATCACGGACATGAGGTGCGACTTGCCGGTACCGTAGTTGCCGACCACCAGCAGCCCCTTGTTGTCCACGGGCTGGTCAAACTGAAGCTGAGGAACGACCAGATTGACCAGCTTCTCGGCCATCTCCTCAGAGATGACGTAGGTCTGGACAAGTTGCCGGGCAGCAGCGGCCTCGTCGGCGTCCCGCAACTGAACCACCGACTCGATAGGCTCGAACTGGATCAGGTCTCCGTATTTCATCGCGTCTGCCCCCTGCGCTTTCCTTCCTTGTCCTTATGCAGCGGCCTCAGGGCTCACTACCAAGAGATCTCCTATTGGATATCGTCTGTATTCGGGATGGTCAGGCTCCGCGTAGACCAAGTAGAGTGGTGAGGACTGAGTGCTGAGTGCTGAGTCAATATCAGCTTCTTGCTCAGTCCTCAGTCCTCGCTCCTCAGCCCTGATTTTCCCGCTCCAGGCCGCGACCACCGTCTTGTTCCGCGAGAGCCCCTGCAGGAGCCGCAGCGGGTCCTGCTTGAGTGAGACATCGAAGAGAAGCTCGATGTTGTCCAGCAGAACCGCATCAGCGGCAGATGCGCCCACGATCTCCGCGAGGAGACGGGGCAACTGTAGCGCCCGCTGACGGGCCGTGAGGTCGAGCAAGCGTCGAGAAAGCTCGAGATTGACGTTGATGAGCGGCGCACCCGTGCGTTCATGAACATCCTGGAGCGCAGCGGTCTTGCCCGCACCGGCCGGGGCCACTAATAGGACGAGGCGATGGTAGAGCTCGGCTGCTTGGTCCATTCTTCGAATGACCTTGTCGGCGAGCGGCTCTGCCATTATCGATCTCCTCCTGCGCCGGGCTCGGTGGCCCGCGTTTTCTCAAGCCAGTGGTCAATCGCTCCTTTCCGGAAACGCCAGTGTCGGCCGATCTTCTGGGATGGAATCTTGCCTTCCCGAACGAGCTTGTAGAGCGTCGACTTCGGCACCTTCAGGTACGCGGCCAGCTCCCCAATAGTCAGGACATCGCCTGGTTTTTCTTCCATCAGCTATGCCTCTCTGGTCTCGAGACCAGCCCAGAATGCGCTAGATCAGTCCATAATTTCCAGTTATTAGTAGTTGTTGTCAAGCGCTTTTCCTCCAGTTCCAAGAGATCACGGCAGCCATACATGGGCCCAGGCGCGGCGATGCTTGTCGAAATCCAACCCCATGGCCTCGGCTAGCTTGCCCACGGTGAG